>Ga0190319_1000010_pt1 | contig 42770 bp, 39 predicted proteins | sample 48701145_MG_FD_165040 | JGI IMG/M metagenome (GOLD analysis project Ga0190319, IMG submission 165040) | Hydrothermal vent sediment bacterial communities from Southern Trench, Guaymas Basin, Mexico - 4870-11-4-5_MG | ecosystem: Environmental > Aquatic > Marine > Hydrothermal vents > Sediment ...
ATGGGATCGGATAGGGCCTCCGCTATCCTGAAGAGCTCATCCTGCCCCAGCTCCTGCCACTGCTCCTCGTCGGGGAACAGCCTCCGCGGCTTACCCTTTTCGATTTGCATTTAACTTTCAAAAAAATCTTCTTTAGAGTATAAATTGATTTTTACAATCTCAGGATTGGCACGTTTAACCTTTCCACGAGCAGGGCAGGCAGGTCTAGGACCTTGTGGTGCTTCAGGGCGATGGCGTGATCGCTGGTGGCGATGATGCTGAACTTCCGGAGCTCGAAATCGACGTTGGCGGAGGTTTTTGCGCTACCATCCAGTTCAGCTTCCGAGATCTCCTTCCTAACGAGTTCCGCCAGCTTCCCACTCCAGCTCATCTGTTTCTCGAACAGGAACTCGAACCACTTGGGCTTCAGCTCGTCCAGGATTTGCAGTATATTCCTTATTGCAACTCTCGTTTTCGGGTTGATCCTGTACTTGCCAAAAACCGCACTGGCATCCCTAACCCAGCCATCGTCGCACAGGTAAAGGGGCTTCTTGGAGAGCATGGCCTCGACTGTTATGAGCACATTGTACCCGTCTATCCCCAGCTCCTTGTTCCTCACCTCCTCCGGCCTCGCCTTCCTCTTCCCCAGCTCCTTCACCTCCTGGGCTGAGAAGACTACCCTGACCAGGATGTTCCGCTGGGTTGCGGGGAACCTGTAGTGGTTGGCAACAAAGTTGAGGGCACTTTCTTGGGGATATCCACGGTTGATCAGCCACCTCAACTCCTCGGCCGCCTTCCTGAGGAGCTCAGTCGAGGTAGATCGCAGGTTTGAAGGGTAGGGCCCGCCCATCCCCCTGCGGCTCCCTCTCATCCCAAAATTCAACTCTTTTCCCAATCTTTTTTTTCGATTATGTGGGTAAGCAGTACTGTTTCAGTATGATTACCTTGGTCTCGAGGTGGATCCCCTAAAAAGCTGTTTGGAATTTCTCCTACCACGAGCTTTCGAGGGTTAAAGAAAACCAACTTTTAAGAGGAACCGAAAACTTGTCGTGCGGACCTCTACGATTTCGATAGCAGGTAACCCAATTGTTGAGGCTCTCCAGCGCGGCGCGCGTCTGATCATCATTAAGGGGCTTCGCAGAACGGGAAAAACTTCGCTCTTCAAAACTTGCTTGGAGGAAGCGAAGATCCCCTATCTGCTCATCGATGGAAGGAGATTCGCGCACAGCCCAACATCTCAAGAGTAGATTTGATACGAGCACTGGAACAGGTTTCAACGAGCTTTTGAGCATAGAGAAAAGGGGCTGCACCCTCGTGCTTATCAGATCTCTTGTCATAGAACTAAACGAGCTCTCCGTATCAATTTTGGAGGGATGAATTTCATAAGCAGGGGCGAGATAACCTCTCCCTCCGAAGTCCCTCTCGTGAAGTCCAATATGTATTTTTTAAAGGTTTTTGGATGAAGGTTCCACTTTGGCTTTAAGTTTTCTCTCACGACTTTTCTTGACATTTTAGTATTTCCCTCTAGAAAGGGAAATTTTTATAAAAAATTTCCCTCTATATAGAGATGATCCCCCGCGAAACATGGGCCAGACTCATTAAAGACTTTGCTGAGTTCGAACTACCCGAGCTGGTACCACGCGACATCCAGCTCCCCCCCAGCGGATTAAGAAGAGCAGTCGCGATAGTTGGACCCCGTAGAGCTGGGAAAACATTTCTGATGTACCAAATCATGGGCGAACTCGAGAGAGAGCGCACGCTGTACGTGGACTTGGAAAGCGACATGCTGGTTGGTTGCGGGGTTCTGGATCTGAGGGTGATGCTCGATGTGTTCTACGAGCTGTATCCGGAAAACGCCAAGCGCGAGATATATCTTTTTCTGGACGAGGTTCAAAACGTCCCCGGCTGGGAGCGCTTTGTGCGCACCCTGCTCGCCAGCGGGAGAGTGAGAGTGTTCGTGAGCGGCTCGTCCTCCAAGATGCTTTCGAGGGAGATTGCTACGGCTCTCCGCGGCAGGTCACTCTCCTGCTACATCTATCCGTTCAGTTTCAGGGAATACCTGCGGGCGAAGGGCGTGGAACCAACGCAGTACCCGTCGACGGCGGAAAAGGCCAAGATCTTGAAATCACTGGCGGACTACATAAGCGGAAGCTATCCGGAAGCAGTCATGTTCGAGCCTGAACGGGAACGGATCTTGCGCGAAATCCTGGAAGTCACCATCTATCGCGACATCGTTGAGCGCTTCAAGGTCAAAAATGTGGGGGTGCTGAAGCTCCTGCTGCGGGCCCTGCTCTCGTCAACGTATTTTTCTGTGCACAAGTTTTACAATTATCTCAAATCCACCGGGCGGAAGGTGAGCAAGAACACGCTTTACGAGTATCTGGAGTACTTTTCAGACTCCCTCATCCTCTTTCCCCTCCGCAAGTATTCACCGTCATACAAAGACATCGAGCAAAGCACACCCAAGATTTACCCCGTTGACAACGGGCTGTGCTCAGTCGTGGGAGTTGAGGACCGCGGCAGGTTCATGGAACAAGTGGTGTTCCTGGAGTTCGTGCGCCGGGGACTGCTACCGAACTCCAACCTGTTCTATGTAAACACGCGGCGGGGTGAGGTAGACTTTGCACTGAAGCACGGACGCACCATTTCAGAGCTCGTCCAAGTCTGCTACGGTATTGAGGATATGAACACTAGGGAACGCGAGCTGGGCGCGCTCGTTGCGGCTGGAAAGGGATTGGATTGCAGGAGGCTCCGGGTAATCACATGGGATCAGGAAGAAACGGTTCAGTACGGTGGGAGAAACATCAAGCTGACCCCGCTGTGGAAGTGGTTGCTGGGGTTCGGCTGAGGAGCTCACTCGAGGTAGATCGCAGGCTTAAAGGGTAGGGCTCTGGATGCCTTTCCTTGGGGGTCGTATTTCTGCGGATCTTTCTCGTCCCAAACCTCAACCCTCCCCCCAATCTTTTTTTCGATATATGCAAGATTCTCCTTCAGGTACTTCAGCTCGGGTGTCCTCACGCTCGCCAGCCTTTTTGAAGTGTCGGGCCCCAGCTGCTTCCGGAGCTTGTTGATTTTGCCCAGCACCTCCGAGGCCTCCCTCTCGTCCAGCCCCGCTCGGACGGCGTGCTGCAGGGCCTCGCCGAACTCACGTCCCTCCACCAGTTCTTTGAACAGATCCACCTTCAGTTGGGAGGCTGTGTAGATGTAGACCCGGGCGGGCTTGCGCTTGGTCACCCTAACTACCTCCGTCAAATCTTGAAGAAGCCTATCCAGGTATTCCTCCATCACCTCCAGCTCGGAATCTTCCATCTCTGGTGAGGGCTCGGGCCAGGACTGCGTGCAGATGAAACCCTTCTTTCCAAGTCTGGACCAGAGCTCTTCGCAGAGGTGGGGGATGAAAGGGGAGAGGAGCCTCAGCCAGGTCTCGAGGAATCGTCTCCCAACGGCAGCCTTCCCTCCCCGCTCGAAGTACCTCTCCACATCTTTGAGGATCTCGAAGAAGGCAGTTTGAAGGGACTTCCTCGTCTCAAACCTCTCCATGGATTGCGTCACCTTCCTGATGTGGCCCTGGAGCCTGCTCATCAGCCACCTGTCCACGGGTGCCGGCTCACCCCCTTGGAGCAGGCGCTCGACCGCCGAGAGGAAGCGATTGATGTTGCCGACAGTGGCCCTGGCTTCGCTTTCCCTCCAGTTGAAGTCCTGCCAGGGCTCGGATCCCAGTAGCAGGTAAAACCTGACCCCATCCGCCCCGTATTTTCTCACCACTTCGGGTATGGTCACTAGCCATCCCTTGGAGGTGGACATCTTCCTCCCCTCCAGCATGACCATGCCCAAGGCGAGGATGCCCCTGGGGAGTTTGTGGGGGAAGAGTAGCGAGTGGTGGAAGATGAAGAAGGTGAGGTGATTCGAGATGAGCTCATAGGCGGAGACCCTGAAGTCCAGGGGGTACCAATAATCAAACTCCTGCCGCATCCTAGTGAGGAGCCCAGGCTGGATGCCTCTCTCCTTCTCCAGCTGGGCCGGATCCCCCTGGCCGGCGAAGATGAAATCGAAGACCGGGTCATCGAGTTTCTCAGGTTCTATCTGCTTGATCAGGTGGGAGATGGTGTAAAAAGCCATATAGATGGTAGAGTCACTGAGGGACTCGATTATCCAGTCGGGCGCCCAGGGAGCAGGAGTACCCAAGCCGATTTTCCTCGTACACGGCCACTCGTGTAGCCAATTTATAGTGAATTCATACTGCGCTCTCGATTCGGGCGGCACGAGCTCCATCTGGGATAGGGCGGATCGGGCCTGCTCCTTCCAGTTTGGGTTGGAATAATCGATGAACCACTGATCCTCAACGACCTTCACGATGCAGGACGAACCGCATCTGCATGTGACAGGAAGATAGGAGAATTCATACATGATCGCCCCATCCCCGGAGCAAATGAGATCCCCCTTAACCTCCTCCCTTGCTCTTGAAACAGGCATACCGGCATACTTTCCCGTCCACTCCTTCATCCTGCCGCGGGCGAACTCCTCCTTGTAGACCTCTTTCGTGGCCTCCTCGAGCTTCGGATCCAGCTGATCTTTGATCTTCATCCTCTCGACCACGGTGACGGCGGGGCATTCTCCATAGCCCTCTAATTCGATGAGCGGGATGGGCTTCAATTTGCTTGCGAGTTCTTTCCACTTCTCATCCCTTTCTAGGTCCTTCAGTGCGATGTAGTCATAGGGAGCATGAGCTGGGACGGAACCGACGACGCCGGTCGCGGAGTTGGGGTCCACGAACTCAGCTGGTAGGATGGGGACCCTCTTGTTCGTGATGGGGACGGAGACTTCGCTACCGAACTCGGGCGTGAAATCTGATAAGATCTCGACGTTGTAGCCCTGATGCTTCAGCTTCTTGGCACCTTCTCTGCTCACGACCCATTTCTCCCCATCCACCCTGGCGACCACGTAAGAAGCTTTTGGGTTTAACCATATGTTCGTCAGACCGAAAATGGTCTCAGGCCGGAGCGTGGCAGCTGGGAAACAGAGATCCCCCTGCCTGTACTTGATCAGAGTGAACTCGAGGATTTCTACCCCTTCCCCCTCCAGCAAGTCATGATCGGTAACGGGATTGTTGCAGCTGGGGCACCATTTGACGGGGTGCCTCCCCTTGACAATCAGTCCTCTCTGTTGTAGCTTGTGGTACTGCCAGGTAATGAACTTTTGGTAATGGGAGTCAACGGTTGTAAATTCCCTCCTCCAGTCGATAGAGAGGCCGAGCATTTCGGTCCCCCTCCTGTACCCAAGTTCGCTGGATTTTGCCCAGTATTGAGCGAAGTACACGGGGTCCTCGAACTTCTCGATTTCCTCCTCCGGGACTCCGAATCTCTTCAGTGCCTGGAGAGTGGGCGGGTCTCTCGATTTGACACGCTTGGAAACACCCACGATGGGCGTGCCCGTGAAATGGTACGCAAATGGGAAGAGGACATTGTAGCCCCTCATGCGCTTGTACCTGGCTATCACATCGGGGACCAGATAGGTACGCGCATGCCCTAGGTGCATAGGGCCCGAGACGTAGGGGTAAGCAACTGTTATGAAAAATTTGGGCCTGTTATCTGGGCTTGCCTCGAAGATTCTGGCCTGTCTCCACGCACGTTGCCACTTCTCACTTATTTCTGGCAGTCTGATGGGCATTCTAAAATCTCCGCCTACCATAAATTGGATGCTTTGTATGATCCTGTGCGGCGGCTTGGGGAAACGTATGAGGGGGCTGACAAACATGCCAAAAGTCTTGCTTGAGATCAGACCAGGTTTGACCCTCCTCGATTACCAGCTTGAAAAATACAGGAAGGCAGGCTTCAGCAAGGCCTATCTCCTAACCGCTTACGGCCACGACTTAATCAGGGATCGATACGGGGAGGAGTTCAAGGGACTCAAATTGGAGTACGTGCACGAGGGTGAGCCTAGGGGTACGCTGAACGCCATCAGGCTGGGCTTGGAGAGGGCAAACCAGGACGTGATGGTGAGCAATGGGGATGTCATAGCGGAGATCGATCTGCAACGGATGTGGCGTGAGTTCAAGGGTAGCAACGCGCTCGCCTCAGTTTTTGTCACGCCTATGCGTAGCCCATATGGTGTGGTTCAGCTCGAGGGGAGTAAGATCGTTGGATTCAAGGAAAAACCGCTTTTGGGCATCTACATCAACGGAGGCTACTACTGCCTGAGGAGGGAAGTGCTCCCGCTTCTCGAAGAATTTCGCGAGGGGGACATCGAGAGGACCCTCTTTCCTAAGCTGGCTAGCGAGGGTAAAATGATCAGCTACAAAGAGGAGGGGAATAAGTTCTGGATCTCAGTGGATACCCCCAAGGATTTGGACGAAGTGAGGAAGAGGTTCACCTCTACTTGAGTCTGAACCTTTGAACAGTTTTGTTCTTCCAGCTGTACCTCTTAATGCGCTTTGATCTACCAAAGCCACAAGCCGCACATTTCTTCTTTTGTGGATTGTAGGCTCTCCTGCCGCACCGTCTGCACCGGATGTGAGTGACATGGTGCCTCTTTCCTTTTGAGGGAGTGCCCTTTGACATGCTCAACCTGGGGAGACGAAGAGCACGCTGTCCCCCCTGATCATCATCCTTCCGTACCTGCGCTTTACTTCACCACCTTGGATCTCTTCGGCATCCTCGAGCACGAGATTGACATGGAGGTCGAAACCTGCCAGTCTCCCCCTGATAATGTGACCGTCTTTCAGCCCAACTAGCACTACTGAATTCAAGGACTGGGTTAGCACGTCATAAGGTTTGACAGGGGTAGTAGGCATCAATATCGGAGGTAAGAACTTTTAAATGTGGAGTTAAGAATAAGTGGTGAAGACTAAAATCAAATTGAATTGGTTCGAAGGAGTGGGAGCACCTCCGCAAATTCACCGCAAGATAAAACTTTCAAAGACTGACAGGAAAGGGCTGGAAATTGGCGGAAAGTATGTAAAGGGAGTCTGGTTCCGCATGGTCGAGGTAATCGACCAAGTAGAGAAGGGGAAGATGCCTCCAAAGGAAGAGAGACTAGGAGCAGCTGCACTCGTTCCACTTCAGCTAGACTATGCTTCACTCGCCCCCCTCATGAAAGTGTTCCTTCCAAAGATTCTCCTCCCGAATGCCACGCTGTTCACCATGATAACGAATGAGACTGGGGAACATCTGATCTGGGCAGCTGTGGAGTACTGCGAGCGGGGTGTTTATAAGTGGGTCAAGCAACTGAATGTGGAGGAGGATTGGGCGGATGAAATAAATCCGCTCATTGCACAGAACGATCTGAGGGGTGCTTACGAGAGAGGGAAGGAGTTTGTCAGGGAGAAATTTGGAGTTGAGGTTGGGTGGATCAAAGTAGCCAGACCTCAGTTCTTTATAGAATTGTACAAGACCTTCGAGGCGGAGAAGTGGGGAGAGGACTTGGTCGGTGGACTACCAGCCTTAATAAACTTCCTGCAGGAGGTCTTCAAGCCGCAGCCCCTCGGGAAGAGCAAGTTACCATGCCACATAAACTTCTACCCGGTTCCATACTGCTTCGGGATGCTCCAACGGTTGTTGCCTACCCTGAGCAAACTGAAAGCAGAGGAGCTCTCCCGCGAACTCAAGAGGCTCATGTCTAGGATGCCAAACTCCAGGACTGTTGCGGTCCTGTCTGACGGGGCCAGGGCAGCGGCCTTTGATGTTAGACTCGAGGACGGCCGCCTATTGATTTACCCCATCCCTCAGGAAGAAGCCGACAGGCTTTTCGATCGAGACGTGAGGGAGATGGCGGAGAAGTTCAAGGATAAATTCGAGCCGGACAATGTGCTTGTCATAGGTCCCAGGGCTCTGGAGCGGTTGGCGGATTTCTTGGAAAAATTCCTTCAGGCTGAGGTCCCATTTGACGAAAGGGCATACGAGGTTTTGGGCAAGTTCGTACTCCAGTTCCTGAGAGTGAGAGATGTGTACTTCGATCTCGCCCCCGAAAAGATGGCCCTGGCAACGAGGGCGTCGCTGGGCATTTCAGCGTCCCTGCTTCCTCTCATCTCTCCCTTCCTCCGCAGTATAGCGTAAGACTTTTAAAGCAAGAGTTGTTGTACAAAATGGCGGTAGATACAAGACTTGTTGAGGGTACCACAAAGTTGCTGGCTCTCGTAGGGCCGCTTTCGAAGATGGTCGCCAACATCCTCACACCTGAAAACACAGAATTCTTGATTGAACTTCTTAGGAAGGAAGAGGTAAAAGAGAGCACGGCAACTCTGTTAGAGGCATTAGACACTGGATTACTAGCAGTTCTCCTACCAACGATTGGCTCAGTTGTGGGCGCTTTCCTAGCAGAGATCAGAGAGAGGGAGGACCTGAAGAAAGCCTTGGTGGGCATGATAACAAGCTTATCAACCCTGAACAAGGAACTGACTCGGTTATTGCTCGGACCGCCTTCCAAGTGATGGTGAAGGCGCTGGTTACGGGGGCCTGTGGTTTTGTAGGCTCAGAAGTAGTTAGACAGTTAGTAGAAAAAGGTTATAAGGTAAGAGCAACGGATCTTCCCCAGGCTGACTGGAGCCCCTTAAAGAAGCTAGGAGTGGAGATCCGTCCAGCCGACCTCACCAAACCCGAAACCTTAGCAGAGGTGGTGAAGGGAGTTGATGTTATTTTCAACCCTGCCTCTCTCTTCAACTACAGTTCCCCAATGGATGCCATGATGAAGGTGAATGTAGATGGTATAAGGAACCTGTGTGAAGCCGTGCTCAAGCACAATCCTTCGTTAAAGGTCTTCGTACATTGGAGCACTCTAGAGGTAGTGGGGTATAACATGTTCGACCCCAAGTATTTACCACCCAGTCAGGAGCTGACTGAGGAGTACTCAAATCTAACGCCAGGAGATTCACCTTATGCGAAAACCAAATGGCTACAGGAACAGGAGGTTTGGAAATATCACCGCGAGCGGGGGCTGCCCGTAATTGTTTTGAGGCTGGGGACAGTCTACGGGGCAGGCCGCACGAGGAAAATCATCAGGGAGGAGAAAACCTCCTTGACAGCCAAGTTGATCAACTTGTTCGCGGATGTCGCGGCCTTAGGGTCTTTTCCGAAGAACATAAACTGGCGTTGGCCCCTAGTGCACGTTCAGGATGTGGCGGGTGCGGCCATTTTCCTTTCGGAGAAGCCGGAAGCGATCGGGCAAGTGTTTAATATAGTGGACGATGGTTGTACATTCTCTGAGATGATTTTCGCCGTAGCCGAAAAGCTCGGGATTAAGCTGAGACCTTTAGAGTTCCCTTCCCTGGAGGACCTTTGGCCGCCCCTCTCGAAATACCTACGAGGGGACTTGCCCCCGAAATTGTTGGATACCGCCTACAGAACCCTAGTGAAGGAGCTTGAGAGAGGAGGGAGAAAGGTCTGGATGCAGCCTCAGTACTTGGTCTCCTATGCTAAACTAATTTTTGGCATGGAAGGGTGGGCTAACAACTTTAAAGCTTCTAACAAAAAGCTGAAGTCCCTCGGTTATCGTTTCAAGTACAAGAATATCATCCAGGCTTTGGACGAAATGATCGAGGAGTTCAAGCGAAAGGGCTGGCTGGTTCAGAATCCAGGCCTCGGTCACCTGCTGAAAGAGGGGTTGCTTTACTGATGCCACAAAGGAAGCTAGGGAATATTGGGGATATTGGGGGCTTGTTGCAGCTGTTATCTACCCTCCCCGGTTTGCTCAGGGGCGTTCCGATCCTGCTCCGACTCCTTTCAGACGCCAGAGTCAGGGAGTTGATTGCAAAAACGATAGATAGGTTGCTCGTTCCTGCTCTGAATGCATTGGGGCAGATGTTCACCCCCGAGCTCATAGAGGCGTGGGGTAAACTCCTGGATGACGAGAGAGTCTATAAAGCCTTGGATGATTTATACACTTCTCTGGATCCGGAACTCTCGGCACAGTTGAGCAAGATCGTGGGAGCGGTGATGGGTGCTCTGTTTCTCCAGCTGCTGGAAAACGAGAGGACGAGGGAAGCTCTTGTGGTCTTCACCCAGAGTTTGGCCACTTTTTCGAAAGAGTTTCTGTCAACACTGACTCGTGAGGAGACACTTCCTGAGAAAAAAAGAGGCTAAAGAGCTTCTCCACGAACTGGAGAGCATAGGCCTGCTGAAAGAACTGTCTTCGGGGATAGAACGGGTGGAAAGGGGAGATGAGGAAGTTTACCTGCTTGAGGGCAGGCCCCTCTGCTTTCGAAAGGAAGGCAGGCTTTTTCCCTCCCTGCACTACGCGGATGCCTTTAGGCTGAAGAAGGTTGTGGTGGACATGGGTGCGGTTAGGCATCTGATCAACGGAGCGGACGTTATGGCACCGGGCATCGTGGAGATGGATGAGGTCAAAAAGGGCGAGCTGGTTTTGGTGGTCGACCAGAAGTACCGAAAGCCGCTCGTGATCGGGTACTCTCTGGTCGAGGGGAAAAAGCCGGAGAAGGGAAAAGTTGTCAAGAATGTGCACAGGCTAGGGGACAAGATCTGGAAAATGGGAGTTTGATTGACATATGTGCTAATAGGGAGCTGGCGGAGCGGTTTGGGAGGGAGGCTCATCTTTGAGAGGACTTGAGAAAATCGGTTCCTCTCAGCGCAAGGAGGCTCGTTCTCATCCTTTGATGAATTTCATTGAGACTCGGTCCCGCAATTCCCTCCATCTTCCAGAGGTGGGATCTTTATCTGTCGAGAACCAATCGTGCTGATCTTGGTTTCCCGGGATTGAGAGAGGTGGACCGGGCGGGATTCGAACCCGCGACCTCTCGCATGCCAAGCGAGCGATCTACCGCTGATCTACCGGCCCATCAGAAAATTTAGTTAGAATTATGAAAAGAACTAAAAATCACAAGACACCCAAATCCTTCAGAACCTGACGTAACTTCTCCCGGTTTTGTGGACTGATTTCGACGAGTGGCAACCTGGGTCCCCCAGCGGGTAAGCCCATCATCTGCATGGCGGCTTTGACAGGAATCGGGTTCGTTTCTACGAACAGTACTTGGAATAGGGGGGAGAGCCGATGGTGGAGTTCTCTTGCCTCCTCTACCTTGCCCTGTCTGAATGCTCTTACCATTTCGACCACCATCTTGGGCACCACGTTCGAGGCTACGGAGACGACTCCGACTCCTCCCAGAGCCAGAATAGGTAGGGTCTGGTTGTCGTTTCCAGACAGGACCGCAAAATCGAGACCCCTCGTGAGCCTGATGACTTCAGAAGCTTGGTCTACCGTGCTCGCCTCCTTTATTCCCTTGATATTCTTGAGGCCGGCCAGCCTGGCGACGGTTTGTGGGAGCAAGTTAACACCTGTGCGGGAGGGGACGTTATACAGAAACTGGGGGAGGTCGACCTCCTCAGCTATCTTGCGGAAGTGCTGGTACAGCCCCTCTTGGGTGGGTTTATTGTAGTAGGGAACCACAAGCAAAGCAGCATCGGCCCCGGCTCTCTTGGCGAACTCAGTGAGCATCAGGGCCTCATGGGTTGAGTTACTTCCGGTACCCGCCATCACAGGGATCCTCCCTTTGACCTCCTCAACTACGATCTCGATCACTCGTTCGTGTTCTTCATACGTTAGCGTGGCACATTCTCCCGTCGTTCCAACTGGTACGAGCCCATCTACCCCCGATTGGAGCTGGAACCTGACCAGTTCCCTCAATCCCTCCTCATCCAGCTTTCCGTCGGCCTTAAATGGTGTTACGAGTGCCGTGAAAACCCCTTCGAACCTCATTGGTCGAGCCGCTCCATGACCTTTTTTAGGATCTCGAATGCCCTGTTTCTGTTCTGCCAATCTATCAGGAAGCTTATGGATGCCCTGCTCGTCATCATTTCCGCTATGTTTATCCCTTCTTCAGCAAGGGGAGTTGTGAGTTTGGCGATCATGCCGGGTGTGTCTATGAACTTCTCGCTCTCGCAAACAATCAATGCCATTTCTCCCGCGCTTGTAACCGATTTCATGTGCGCATCCGATTTCACGACCTCGTGCAGAGCCTTCAAGCTTCTGTCCTCGTCCTCCTTCGCAACGTAAAGAGAGAAGGAGCGAGGACCAATAGACACACCGAAGATGTTCACACCCAGCTGGCTGAGCGGACCAACGGTTCTATATAGGATGCCGGGTGTAGTCTGCATATCCTCACCAACTATGGTAATCATCACTAGAGGGCTTGGATGCATCCTTATCGCGGACGGAGCTTCATGTGGCCCCATTATTTCGGTTCCTCTGGCCTTCAAATCTCCATGCTTGTAGCTGATAATTTTAGCCTTGATGTGGGGGTCTTTGAAGTCCAGGGCCCTAGGGTGCATCTTCCCCATGCCATATCTAGCGAGATCCCTCAGCTCTTCTACAGTTACCTCGGGTAACAGCTGGGGGTTGTCAACTTTCCTCGGATCGGCACTCAAGATGCCGTCGACATCCGTCACAAGGATGGTTTCATCTGCTCTTAAGCACTTGCTCAGCACGAAGGCAGTTATGTCGCTTCCCCCTCTCCCCAGCGTTCGGAGTCTGTTGCTTCTGTCCTTCCCCAAAAAACCGCAAACGACAGGGATCTCCCCCCGCTGTATGATCGGCAGCAGGAGTTGCTTCACTTTTTCTTCAGTAGCCTGAAGATCCACTCTTGCATTTCCTGGTGTTCCATCAGTGACCACGGGCCATTCCGGTTTTTCAGGTGTTATGGCTCGGGCTTTCAAACCCGAGCTCCTCAGGGCCGCGGCCAGAATCCTGGCTGACAGTATCTCGCCCACGCTTACGATCTCATCCAGCTCCTCTTGGCTTACCTTCCCCCTCGTGGCCTCTTGGGCGTACCGAATCAATTCGTCGGTTGTATCCCCCATGGCTGAGGCGACAACGAGGATTCTCTCTCCTTCCTCGCTGGCCTTAGCTATCATCCTGGCGGCATGCCGTACAAGCTCAGGATTCCTCAGGCTTGATCCGCCGAACTTTACGACCTTCAAAGCCATGGGGGGATGCTGTCGAATTGGATGATGTCTTCTGGTTCTTCCCGTCTCCGTATCAGGGCGACACCCTTGTCTGAGACCAGAACCATGGCTGGCCTTCCGTGACCGGTGTGCTGACTGGACATGGAGATTCCGTAAGCCCCCACGTCGAAGATGGCCACTACATCGCCTGGTTTCGGCTTCGGGAGTTTTCTTTTGTTTCCGAGGATGTCAGAGGTCTCACAAAGCGGCCCGGCCACGTTAACCTCATGGTCATGGGGGTCATTCATTCTGTTGGCAAGTTCCATGTGGTGGTAAGAACCATACAACGCCGGTCTGATGAGCACGTTCATCCCTGCGTCAACGTAAACCCAGGGAGGCATCCAAGATCTCTCCTTGCAGGCACCCACCCGGGTCAGGAGAACTCCTGCATCTGCCACCAGATACCTACCAGGTTCTAAGACGAGGATGGGGAGGGGAACCGAATGCTTTTCCAGTGTGTTCTTGATCTCCCTTATTACACCTTGGGCGATCTCCTCTAGAGGTGCAGGTTTTTCGTCAGGTTGATACGGCACCCCGATACCTCCACCCAAATCCAACATCTCGACGGGGGCAAACTTACGCAGTTCAGCATAAAATTCAGCCAATTTCCTCGCTTCCTCTATAAAAGGCTCGGCCTCTAGAATCTGAGATCCTATGTGGCAGTGCACGCACTCGAGCTTCACCTTTCCAGACTTTGCTGCCTCCCTGTAGGCTTCAAGAGCCTCCCCAGACTCGAGATCCAGCCCGAATTTGCTCTCCCTGGCTCCCGCAACGATGTAAGGATGCGTTGAGGGTCTTATGTTCGGGTTAATCCTGAAACCAATCCTGGCTTTTTTTCCCGTCTTCTCCAATATACCGAGTAACCTACGAAACTCGTCCAAACTATCCAAGTTGATCAAGATGCCATTCTCCACGGCTTCGGTCAGCTCCTCGTCGGACTTGTTTGGCCCGTTGAAGACGATCTTTTCAGGGGGTACTCCGACTTTCAATGCGATCCGCAACTCGGTCAGCGATGCCACATCTGCACCCGCTCCTTCCTGCTGTAAGATCTTGCAGATGGCGAGATTGTTGTTCGCCTTGTAGGCATAGCAGATGAGCAGTTTCGGCCAGCCTGAAAAGGCTTTCTTGAGTTTCCGGAAGTTTTCCCTTATCCTCACCTCGTCCATGACGTAGAGCGGAGTGCCGAACTTCTCGACCAGATCCAAGGCATCGTGGCCCCTCACCACCAAGTGTCCCCTGTCGTTTACGGAAAAGTGAGGCTTCAGCACTTTCTACTTACCTCTCTTACGGCCTCTTCCAGCAGGTCCAGTCCCAGCTCGAGTTCCTCGGTCTTGATGATCAGCGGCGGGGCAATCCTGATGGTGCAGTTTCCACCTCTGAAGACGAGCACCCCGCGCTTCAGAGCCTCTCTGATGACAAGTTCCCTCTGCTCAAGGCCCGGGATCTTTTTCTCATCCTTGATGAACTCGATAGCTATCATGAGCCCTTTCCCCCGCACGTCCCCCACTATCTTGTACCGATCCACCCACCCTTTAAGTCTCGTCATGGCTCGTCTCCCTAGCTCGGCAGCCCTCTCAGCCAGCCTTTCTCTTTCCAGTAAGTTCAACCCAGCCAGCGCGGCTGCGCAGGCCAGAGCATTACCTCCAAAGGTATTTGCGTGGGCACCCTCCGTCCAGTCCATGACCTCCTCACTGCCTATGAGTGCGCCTATTGGTACCATGCCCCCACTAAGTGCTTTGGCGACGCAGATGAGATCGGGTACGACCCCCCAGTGTTCGATCGCGAAATTTTTTCCGGTTCTGCCGAGTCCTGCTTGGACCTCGTCGTCAATGAAGACCCAGCCGTGTTTGTTGCAGAGTTCTTTCACCATTGGGAAAAATTCGGGTGGGGGCACTATGTAGCCAGAGGTTCCCTGAATGGGTTCAGTTATGATGGCCCCCACGTCTGTAGGGGAAACAGTGGTGCGGAGCATTCTCTTCAAGTACTCAACGCAGAGGAAGTCGCAGCCAGGATATTTCTGACCAAATGGGCACCTGAAGCAGTACGGGAATGGGGCGAAGTAAACGCACGGTAGGAGGGGCTCGAACCTCTCCCTATAAACGTTGCTGGAGCCGGTAACGCTGAGTGCGCCTAGTGTCCTGCCGTGAAAGGAACCCAGAAAGGAGATGATGCCCGGTCTCCTTGTGTGCCACCTTGCGCACTTCAGCGCAGCCTCAACAGATTCCGCCCCACTGTTGCAGAAGAACACCTTTTTCTTGAAGCTTCCCGGCGTGAGCTTGGAGAGTCTCTCGGCTAGCTCGACTTGGAGGGGATGGTAGAAGTCTGTTCCGGGCACGTGACCCAGCTTCTCCGCCTGCTTTTTGACCGCCTCAACGATTTCTGGGTGACAGTAACCGTAGTTGAGAACGAACATTCCAGCGGAAAGATCGAGGAAGGTGTTCCCGTCCACGTCGATGAGGTAACACCCCGAGCCGTGGGACCAGACGAGGGGGTCCTGCCTAGTGCAGGAGGGAGAAATGACATGCTCGTCTCTGGAGATCCATCCCCTTCCTCTAGGACCAGGGATTTCAGTTTTCACATTAGGTTTTAGCATGAAATATTCTCTTATGCTAAGCATTTAACGGTTTGACAAGAACCTTCAAGTAAGGTTTATGCAGTGAAGAGGAGTTGGTTCCTCAAAAGGCTGCTAGCGACCTGCCTCTGAAACCCCGAGGACCTTAGCTGCATTGCAAAAGCTTTCTGTCCGTGTAATCAGAAGCCCTAGAACTGGGGTCCGCGGGCTCACGCGCCAAATTTCTTGAGCTTTCCCATGAGATTCAGCAGGAGGGGAAGGAGATCCCTGCCCCTGATGACGCCCAGACCCCCCTTGGCGCAACTTCTCTCGTCAAATCTTTGTATGTCATCCTTTCTCACGCCCGGACCGCAAATGGCAACCGGCACGGCATCCCCGGAGTGCTCGCCCAGCTCTATCGGCGTTGTGTGGTCTATTGCCAGAACTAAAAAATCGGCTTTGTCAAGGAGTTCTGCGAGATGCTTGTCGACCTGTTCTATGAAGTTCTTCTTCTCTTGTGCCTTTCTATCATGGCTGAGTTCGTCGAAGGCCTTTATGTGCAGGAGGACGAGATCGTGCCGTTGCAGGGCATCTATGGTAGCAAAGATCTTCCCCTTGAGGTTCGTCCTGACATTTCCGGTAGCCCCTTCCACCTCTATCACTTCCATCCCAGCCAGCTTGCACACACCCTTCACCAAGGCAGCGGCCGCGACGCAGGCCCCACTTATGCCGTACTTCTGCTGAATAGGCTCTAGGTAGGGAACCACACCGGCCCCGCGGAGAAGGAGGATGTTGGCAGGAGGTATGCCTTTGCTAGCTCTCTCCAAGTTTTCGGGATGGTTGGCTAGGGTCTTCCTGACCTTCTGTGTAAACATGTTCACGATTTTGGCAGTTTTTCTGGCAGCAGCTGTCTGGTTCAGTGGCTTACAAGGCTGGACGGGTTTGCCCGTTTCATGGGGGTCAGTATCGCTCACGGCGGCCGAGAGACCGCGTCCCCGCAGTACAAAAGCCGCCCGGTGCCCAACAGTATTCTTGAAGAGAAACTTCACCGGTAACTTGATCTTTCTTACGGCATCCTCGATCCTCTGCGTTGGAGGGACTCTACCCGCTCTCCTGTCGATGATAAGGCCTCCTTTGTCGAGGGTTGCGTAGTTCGCCCGGAAAGCGACGTCCCCAGGTCTCAGCTCCAGACCAGCCCCAGCAGCCTCGAATGGCCCCCTCCCCGTGTAGACTTGATAGGGATCGTAGCCCAGGAGGGCGAGATGGGCAGTGTCGCTCCCGGGTGGGATGCCGGGATCCAGTGCGTACATGAGCCCGCAGATGCCCTCTCGTGCTATTAAATCCATGGTGGGTTTCTCGGCTGCCTCCAGCGGTGTGAGGTTACCCAAAGCAGGTACGGGCCTATCGGCCATCCCGTCGCAAATTATCAAAACTGCCTTCATTTTCTCGCTCTCATGGATCCTTTTATTTTTGGCGCCAGTTCGTTTGTCTGGAGTTCTATGACATCCCCCAGCCGCTTGACGGGCCAAACCCAGGCCCCATTGACCTTCCGCACACCCTTGCGTTCCAGCTCCCGCTTGAGCTCCTCCCGCTTCCGCTCAAGATAACGCTCCGGGTCGAAGAGGATGACTCCCTCTATTACGGCGTCCAGCAGGTAGCCCGCCTTCGAGGCGAGCTGCTCCTCGGACTCCTCGGGCGTCATCCACACGCTCTGAAAGATGGACGGGGAGTCCTCTATCCGCCTCACGAGCTCGGCACGCTCCCAGAGATCAGGCGGGAGCCCCCTACACACCACCACCAAGTCCACGTCACTTTTCGGGAAGGGGAAGGCCTGGCCCCGTGCGACCGAGCCGAAGAGGATCACACCCACCAGCCCCTCTACTCCACGCACGCGCCGCAGGTACTCTTCGATCGCCTGCACGTAGCGCCTATCCAGCCTCCCGAGCCCTCCACAATTCTAACCACCTCTCGGGCGTTCTCCAGCAGCAGCTTGGCGCGTGCCTCGTCGTAGATCTCTGATGGGGGCATGATCCGTTCCTTGGGTTTCCCATCCGTAGCGGGGGAACTCGCGCTGACTCTCTAGAACCGCGGAGAGCCCGACCACTCTCTCAGTAGCGCACCTGCTCCTCGGATAGCTCGTACCTCCCGCGGAGCAAACGTGTCTTTATCTCGAAGGATGGGAAGTGGGTCTTTCCAGCTTCTATCCCGAAAATCGTCAGGAGGGCCTTGCAGGCCTTCTCTGCAGCCTGCTGGGAGTGGAAAACCGCGCTCGGGTACCTCGCGTGGTCGAATGCTATCTCGGCATCCTCCAGATCCTGCCTGGCCATTTTCCAGCCACGCTCTTGCCTTTTCCAAGTTCTTCATCAAACCCTCCCGCCGTGCGGTAAAATCCGAGGTCCGATAGAAAACGGCAAACCGATTTCTTAATGGGCCCGTGATCCAGCCAGGACAGGATGCCCGGCTTCGGACCGGGTAGTCGTGGGTTCAAATCCCACCGGGCCCACTTGGGCCGGTAGTCTAGCCAGGACAGGACGCGGGCCTCCGGAGCCTGTAGCCCGGGTTCAAATCCCGGCCGGCCCGCTGGTCGGAACTGTTAAGATGGAGGCGCCAGTGTTCTTGATGGAAGCCGAACTCTGCTGGGCGATCGAAAGCACGTGCAGGCGTGCTGGATGTGAGTACGCAATTCTCTTCGGATCTAGTGCCAGGGGGGAACGGGAGTACAGCGACATAGACTTGGCCGTGAAGTTCAGCACAGATCCGACAAGGCTGGCCTCGCGGCTCGCCATGGAGCTGGAGGAAAAACTGGAAGGAGGGTGACCTAGCCGACAGCATCCTAATTCGAGATCTTCTGGCTGGGAGGCTTGTGTACTGCAAGAATCGCGAGAGCTATTCGGATGACCGCCTGAACGCGCTCGACGAGTACCTCGATTTTGCACCCCGCTTTGAGAGGGTTTTCCGCATGAGCCAAGGAGGGGATAAAGAGTGCCGCCGCCGGGGATAAAGGCTATGGTCGAGCGGTTCTGGAGGGCGGTCCGAGGCTGGAGGCACGGCCAAGCTAACTCCAGAGGATTCAAGGGATGAGAACGCAGTGGATGGCCGAGCGGAACTTCCAAGTTGCAGCCGAGGCCCTAGGATGTGGGGGAGTTCGTTATCTCGGAGCGGGGATGGGAGGCGCCCAAGTCTTACCGCGAGGTTGGACGGATTCTCGGGGAAAAGGGAATTTTCGGGCACGGACAGACCGAATCCTTCGAGGAGTTCGTGGGCCTGAGGCACGTAAGTTCACAATTACGTGTACATCGACCCCCTCCGGTTTCACGAGATGGCTAGGAACTCCAAGCAAGAAGCTGGCGGATCTCATGAATGTTTTGTTGGAGTACCTGCATAGGGCCGGAATAGATCCGCGAGGTTAAGGGTTGAGCACCCATACTGGAAATGCAGGTATGAAGTGCACGAGATTTTCTAATAGGGCTTCCCTCTCTATGCTAGCCTGTCCAGTAATTCGTTAGCTCACGTACAGCTTTCGTGGGGCCTGGCGCTCCAGATGGCGGATGCGAGGAAGAGCGGCAGGTTCTCTTTTGAGAGAACAAAGACCTTTTTGAGATGCTTGGGCTTCTTCCAGCTCTTAGCCCCCCACTTGACTTCGAACCCGACTTGCCTTCGTCCTGCGAGTACCACGGCATCGACCTCGCTACCGTCCTTCCAGAAGTAAGTATCGAAGACTCTGGTGAGATGGGAAACCACAACGGATTCGACCACCATTTCCTCCGGAGCCTCCTCCCCCGTGTAGTAGGAAAACACACGGTACAGGAAGGGATCCATTAGGTGGACTTTCTTGTTCTTTCTATACAAGATTTTAAAATCAGGTCCGATGAGGTTCAGAACCTTCGCGACTAAGAGATTCTCGAGGCACTCGACATAGGCTTGGGCCGTGTGGGGAGAACCGATCGAGGTTTCTCTGGCAACTCCCAGCCAACTCAGGGGGGACAGCCTCGCTCTCAAGATGTAGCTCAGTATCCCTTTCATGTATGCGTCACTCTTCCCACTCTTCCTCCAGTCGCTTCTAAGCCACTCCAGACAGGCTTTCTTGGACTCCGTGGAAACCCTTCCATCCGTTAGGAGTTCCCTTACGGGGACCGGGAATCCTCCGCTCTTCAGATAGCGTTCAAAGAGCCGAGAGATTTTAGATGCGTAGGGCGCATTGGCTCTAACACATCTCATCACTGCATCGAGGTCGGCGGCAGGAGCGCGCCTGATATCCAACCTGCCCAGTTTCTGCACGTACTCTCCAAAGTCCAGCGGGAAGAGGTACAGGTCCTGCCCATGGCCTCTCCTCCCGGGAAACCTCTCCTTCTGTGCCAAGAGTTCGATGCTGGAAGAACCCGTGATGACCAGCACATCCCGGCGGAAGATCCCCCGGTCTATTCTGGACTTGATAGCCCGCCACCACTCCTCCACGAACGTTATTTCGTCCAGAAACATAACGGAACTCTTTATTCCCCACTCTTCCCGTGCTGCTAGGTAGTTATCCATGATTTCTCCGAGCTCGCGATAGTCGGAGAGTTCGTCGCAGGAATAGTAGAATACCGATTTCGGGTTTCTGTCTCTTATCAGATTTTGAATGAGTATTTTTAATGTGGTAGTTTTCCCGACCTGCCGTGGTCCTACGAGAAAATTGAGTGAAAAGGGCTCCAATGGAATGTGATCTATGATGCTTGGAACCCACTTTATCCTGTACTGCTTCCACCGCTCGTAAGTGTAATCCTCCTCACCGGCCCACCAAGGATTTTGTTCATAATTGCAAATGATATTTAGATGTATTTGCAATAATTTTGCAACAAAAACCTTGGGGGATGTCGTTGCAACGTGTCATGTTGTTCTGGTTGGAGTATGGCCTTTTGGCAGAATAAATAATTGGAGGTGCTGAGCTAGGTTTGAAAGGAACTCCGGCAGCGTTCTAAGACTTTAACAGCGGGGAAGCAGAGTGGTGATGGCCAGGGTCTCGAGGAAAGAGGTGATCGAGTACCTGAGATCAAAGGGAGGGTCGGCAACGGTCGATGAGATGAGGGCAGACAATTTTGGTGATGTCGGAAGAGGCTGGGATACCATCAGGTTGTTGCAGAAGCTCAGGCAGGAAGGCATCCTCGAGAGGGAGATAGAGCACACACCCGAAAGGCAGACGATCATCCGCTGGCTTCTCAAAAGAAGGTGAGGGAGTACCACGATTTCCGTGAGGCCATGCGAAGGTTGGATTTGATACACTCATTGGGCCCCAAGCAGCTCGTCAAGTACAAGTTCTTGGTTGACTTGGGCGAAATGGCCGTGGATGATGCCATCCGCTCCCTCGTCAGGATGGGGAAGCAAATCCTTAGGTCGGAAATCACAGAGGAAAAGCAGGTCATCGAAGCTCTCAGAAAGAAGAAGATCCTGAACGCTCAGCAGGCGAGGAGTTTTAGTAAGCTGCTGACCTTCAGGGAGGCTCTTGAGGAAGCGAAATCCGCCGATGAGAAGGAGAGGATTTCGGCAAGGGAGGTTCACGCCGCATTTGAGAGGCTCAGGAAGGAGCTGATGAGTCTGTGGGAGATCCTACGTAAACAGCTGCCTTTCGAGGTTCGGGAGACCTAGCTGATGTAGTACAGCCCTCCTTTCTCTTGCTTCTGGGCCGGAGGTGGACCGGGCACAGGGAGAGGTGGCGGCACACCTATGCTCTTCGAGAGGATGACAGCCTCCGCTAAGGATGCCGTCGTTATGCTTTGCAGAACTGAGGGAGGTGGTGGGAGGCGCTTGTTGTATCCCTCTTCGATCTTCTTAAGCTCCTCCTCTTTTCCTGTCACGATAGCCCTCCCCTTCAGGCTTATTTGTGCTACCGAGGGATTGTACGAGATCGAGACCACAAACGGTAACACGAGGCCTCTCTCGCTCTTCTCCAGACCGGTTACGCTCACGTTGGCCGAGATGTGCACATTAGATGGTAGGGGCTTGGAGAACTCCCAGAGCTTCTCCGCGGAAAGGTAGTAAATCTGAACGGTTATCTGCATTCTTTTCTGGCTTTTCAAGACTAAATAGAACCACGAAGTAAAATTTAGAGGGGCCGTGGTGTAGCTTGGTCTAGCACGGCGGGCTCCAGCGGAAGGGGTTAGCTGAGGCGATGATGAGCCGTTGGAGCCGAAGAAACCCGCAAACCCGGGTTCAAATCCTGGCGGCCCCACTAACCTTCTGGAATCTGAGATGTCAAAGATGACTAAGGTTGGATTTCACTATCCCGCTCGATCGCAACCTCGGCGTTTTTCTTTTAATCAGCGCATGTGATAAGCTCGGAGAGCGACCCTCAGAAGGATTTTTCAACCATCTTAGGCACTGTTTCAGCCTTGATTTAGCGACGCGGGGAGGAGACAAAAACGTGTTTATTCTGGGGCTACGAACGGTCTCAGTTTTTATCGGTGCTTCACTCAAAATTAGATCGACGGGGGAGGGGAGTTTTGAGGTGCACGGGATACACCTTAGTGTTTCTGGCTCTCTTCCTAGCTCTAGTCCCAGCTGCCAGGGGCTGGGATAATCTCTCGGGAGGTGATCACCAGGGATCCAACTGGGTGATCTCTTCAGACACGGAAATAGCGGGCAACCACTACAACATACGCCTTTTCCGGATCTTGCCCGGCGTCAAGGTGACGGTGAAACCCTACGACGGTTCTAACTATGGCTGGTTGGAGATCCACGCAGAGAATATAGTCATCCAAGGGATACTGAGCGCCGACGAAGCCGGGTATCGCCCAGCAGAAGGACCTGGAGCTGGAGAAAACGGTACCCACTTATCTGCTGCGGGCGGCCCTAGCTACGGGAGCTTGGCAGGCTTTTCTGTTGAAATGGGTTCGGGCGGCGGAAATGCCATCTCCATCAAGGTCACCAGTAGTAACATTGAGCGTTATGGAGGCGGAGGTGCAGGTTACGGAGGGAGAGGAGGGAGGGCGAGTGAGAGTACAAGCTTCGAGGATGATTACAATATAATATATGGCGGATGTGGCGGGGGGAAAATCCTCCTCTTTTCGAACACGGTTTTGATATCGGGTTCATTGACGGCTAAAGGCGGCAAGGGTCAGGACGTCAGCGGTTTTGGCGCGGGAGGTGGCGGAAGCGGTGGGGGGATCTTGATCTCAGCAGACAACGTGCGGATTTCGGGAACGGTCAGCGTTCGTGGGGGCGACGGTGGTTATGCTAGTGGAGAAGCCGGGCATGGGGGAGGGGGTGCGGGCGGGCGAATCAAAATTTTCGCGTCCCGTCTTGATATTTCGGGCACGATAGATGTGAGCGGTGGGGATGGAGGCGGAGGAGCGCACTACCCAGGCCAACCCGGACAACCCGGGACCTTTTACACTGAAGGTGGCCCCTTCTTGACCAGCCCAGACAACAATGCCCTCGTCTCCTCTAAAAGTGTACAGTTCATGTGGTCCGATGCCTACGCCGACAACTACCGGATTCTTATCGCACGCGATGCTTCGTTCTCAAACATTGTGGAAAATGTGACACTTTCGGGTAGCACGACTTCTTATACCGTTGCGCTTCCTGGAGGCGACCTTTACTGGAGGGTCGTTGCAATCAGATCTATTGGTGAGAACTCATCAGAAGTTTACCATCTGAGGCACTACCTCCCACCTGAAATCCTTTCCATCACATGCGACAATACAGTAGTAGACAGAAAAGTCGAGTCTTGGTGGGCGGTGGGCGGAACGCGGATTTCTATTACCGTGAGGGACGACGACGGTAACACCGCCTTATCTCCAGAAGATGTCCGAATACGGATTCGGGGCGCGGACGGTAGCTTGGTTGTAGAAAATGTGCCCCCGTGCAGTTATGCGGATGTGGACGAAAACACCCGGGTATTCTACTATCTCTACGATCCGGCGGATTCTCTCCCTGACTCGGCCCTTGGTCCGTTTGATGTCCAAGTGTTTGTCTCTGACATTTACGGGATGACTGACAACGAGGACTTCGACGGGATGGGAAAAGATTTGTTCGTCGTGAACGATCTAGAGGTCAGTCTGTTGATTACGGACAATACTCCAATTTGGCAACTGGAAGTAAAGGGGAGCGCGCTCAGAGTTTACGAAAACCAGTTCACGAGTCTCGACAACGTGGTGATCGTGGACAACAACGAGGGGAAGATCCAGGCCACCTTCGCTGACAACTCGTTCTCTGGGGCCTACGGCCTCGTTTCGCCTGTACGCCTGCACCACGGCGATTGTGGTCAGATTTACATTGTTGCTAGAGATAACGCACTAGACGGGGTGAGCCAAATCCTAACCTACCAGGTTGAGGGAGACAACTTGAAAATCCTGGACATTATCTGCACTAGGTACCCGGACAGGACGGAGCTGGTCTTTGAAGCCAGATGGGCCTCTGACGATTCAAATGTGGGCTACGGGACAGTTTGCCTCCCCGAGAACTCGGAGGTCTCCTGCCAGATTTTGAACGGATCTGGGACCTTGGTCTTCCCGCACTCGGTCAGGGTGGACTCCGGGAGCAGGACTCTGACATGCCTGGATGACGCGGACAGGCCGATATGGCAGATCCTCAGCCAGAGCTTCTCCTTCAACGTTCTTCCCGTTGCGACCGATTTGAAGGCAGACAACCGCCCGCTACCGGCTAGGGTGACGGCCTGCCCCGTGTTCAGCTGGACATTCCGCGACAACAATCCTAACGACGTGCAGTACGGTGTGCATATCCAGGTCGGCAGCGCCCCCGGCGAGAACGACCTCTGGGACTGGATAGACCCCGGCTTCACCCTGCAGGAGAAGGCCTACGAGGGCCTTGCCCTGCAGAGAGGGCAGACATACTATATAAGGATAATCGTCAGGGACTCCAACCTGATGGAGTGGCAGAACGCCGACAATGAGGAATTCTGGACCGAGGCTCGGTTTAGGGTGAACAGGCTGGGCGAGATCAAGCAGTTGCTGGTGAACGGGGAGACGTCCCCCGAGGTGTCTGATGAGACCCTGGAGTTTGAGTGGAGCTTCTTAGATCCGGATGGTGACGCGCCTGTGACCTTTGAGATAGCAGTGGGAACCCGACCGTCGCAGGGGGACGTATGGAGGGTGGAGGTTCCGGGGAACATCAACAAAACCCTGTACAAAGGGTCACCCCTGTCTGCAGGCACATATTACGTTGGAGTGAGGGGCTTTGACGGGTTGGAATGGTCGGAGTGGAGATGGACAAGCTTCACAGTGTTACCTGCTCAGGTCGAGGAGCCAGCCCAAGTTGTGGTTGAGAATGAACCGCATGACAATAATCCCCCTCTTATTCAGGTCGTACAGTTTGAGGAAAACCTTCACGAGGGAGACGATCTCCACGTCAGATTTCTAATCGCCGATGAGTCAGGCATCTCAGGCATCGAGGTTTACTGGGATAATGAGCTGGTACCCTGCGATTTCAACGAAAACATACTCTCAGTCGAAATCAGAGGCCTGAAGACTGGGAGGCATACCCTGCTGGTGCTGGCTTTGGATGCCTTGGGAAATGTTTCATTTCTGTCCAGGACGGTGAGGGTCTCCCCGAAGCCTTTGCCGATAAAAGTCGATTTGCTCTCCCCAAGCAGGCTCGTGCCCGAAAACGGGTACGCTCAGCTCGTGCTTCTCGTGCAGAATCCAAATCCCGAGGAGAAGGAGGTAAGCCTGATGATCTCGATAGGTGGGAGAATACGGAGCCTGGGTCTCATCCTCTCTCCGTTTGAGAACCGCTTGGTATCGATCAACACGTTTTTGGGCTCGAAAGAGGGTGAACTGCCCCTCCGCGTCCTCGACAATACTGGCAGGACGCTGGTTTCGACCAGCTTGCAGCTGGCGGGCTCTCGACCCGGGGAGATAGGTGAGGAGAGGCCAGAATCCACCGATCTGTTACTGCTGCTCCTTGTTGTACCAGCGGCCGCCCTACCTCTCGCGGTTGTCCTTCGGAGGCGAAAAAGACCGAGGCAGAGGGTCACGGAGACCGAACCAGTGCAGAAGGAAGTCCCCGAGGTGGTCAGGGCCTTAGTTTCATTGCTCGAGGAGGAAAATGACTAGCCTAGCGGTGGCGGCCATAAAGGGGGGAACGGGCAAGAGTACAATAGCGCTCGGTTTGGCGGTGGAGTTCTGTAAGAAGTACAAGTCCGTTCTGATCTTGGATGGAGATCAGCACGTCAGGACCAGTGAGCTGAAGCTTATAGAGGTTAGGCGTGGAGAGCCCAGATTGAGGGAAGTTCTGGAAGGCAAGGCAGATTGGAGGGAGGCGATTTATGCTTGTTGCTTGCAGAGGGGAGATGAATACCTCCTGCCCAACCTGTACGTTCTGCCAGCCGGCTCTGCTTTCCTTCCCGATCTCGAACTAGGATTCCCCGTCGAGGTCTTCTGGCAGCGTGTTCAGAAGTTTGATGGTATCATGAAGGAGCTTGAGAGGCATGTTGATCTGATAATAATCGACACACCCGCAAACTTCAGTAGGGAGCATCTCGTTCTTCTTTCCGCCTCCGATGCAATCCTTCCCGTTTTGAATCCAGATGACGATACTTTCCTCTCCACGAAAAAGAAGCTGCATGAGTTGCAGGATTTCCTAGGGGAGTTCCAGATCCCCGGTTGCGTGCTGAACAGGGTGCCCTTGGATTTCGATGAGGATTACTGGTTGCACAGGGCCGAAAAAGAAATTGCCCCAGTCCTTGGTATAGTACACATGGATGAATTAGTAACTAGGGCATTCAGCGAGAATTTGCCCGTCCAAGTAAGATATCCTAATTGCAGGGCCTCCAAGGAGCTGGAACAGCTTGCTAAAAGCGTAGCTAGGTTCAGGATTAAACCTAGGAAGCTGCAGATCGTGGGGCGTTTGGACAGAGCTCTGACCAAGTTACGCATGCTCAGAGGATGATCGAACCCTCGCCAGAAAACCTGCAAAAGGAGTGGCTGCTGACAAATGGTCTGGGTGGATACGCCTCCTCGACGATCCTGAACCTGCACACCAGGAAATACCATGGTCTTTTGGTCGCGACCTTGGGTTCACCGTGGTCCAGAAGACTCCTTCTGTCCAAACTCTGGATCGAGGCTGATACGAGTCTGGGTAGCTTCCATCTGGACTCGAACTTCTTTCCAGGTTGCATTCACCCCCAAGGTTACGAGTACCTGAAGGAGTTCAGGCTCGATCCCTTTCCCACTTTTGTCTATGAGGCACCCGGCATCCAGCTAGAACAGGTAATCTGTATGCCCCACGGCATGAACGCGATTGTGGTTGGTTTGAGGGTGCTTTCCCGAACTGGAGCAAAACTCAGAGTCTACCCACTGGTCAACTGCAGGAGCATTCATAGTCTAACCAAGATGGGTGATCTGACATTCGAACAGGAAAGGATCGAGGGCGGTGTCCATCTGAAGGCAAAGCCAGAAAACATCAGCATCTATTTGGGTTCGGATCAGGCGGTCTATGTTCCCTCTACTTTGGAAGAGCGAGAGCGCTGGTATCTCAACATGGAGTATCCCGAAGAGAGGCACAGGGGATACGGATACCGAGAAGATCACTACTGTCCAGGATTTTTCGAGGTAGAGACGAAGCTGGCAAATTTATACTTGATTGGATCTGGAGGATGGCAGGGGAGGGAGGCATACTTCGAACTCCTGCAGAATCCGGCTACAGCTCTCTCCAAAGAAAGACGGAGATGGAGAGCACTAGTTTCCGTTCGTGCTGAGTTGTACCCCCTTACGGCTATAGCGGATAGTTTCATCGTTAGAGGGAGCACTGGGACTTACGTCGTGGCAGGTTACCACTGGTTCTCGGTGTGGATGAGGGATACTTTCATTAGTTTGCCTGGATTAACGCTGGTGCTGGGTAGATTCGAAGACGCTAAGGATGTGCTTCTGACCTCCCTGTCACATCTCCGGAATGGGGTTTTTCCGAACTTCATTGAGGAAGGGCGACCAGAGTTTTCCGCCGGTGACGTCGGCCTGTGGTTTATCTACGCACTTTGCAAATATATGTCCTATACTAATGATGGAGAGCTACTGCATTTGGTCAGACCACATCTGAGGGAGATAGTGACAGCATATGTTTTGGGGAAGGGACCTGCGAAAATGGATGAAGACGGCTTGCTCACCTCTCTTCCTGGGAGCACATGGATGGACGCGAGGGTGGAAGGCAAAGCCGTCACCCCCCGAGGTGGAAAACCGGTTGAGTTGAACGCCTTGTGGTACAATGCAATCAGTTTCTTGGAGAAGATAGGCGAAAGGGTTCCGATTTCTTCCTCCGAACTGGAGCGGAGATTCTTGGCGGAGTTCTGGGATGGGGAGAGAGGTTATCTCTGCGATGTTGCGGGGAGTGGGACTAAAGACTGGAGCCTGAGACCTAACCAGCTTTTCGCTCTCAGCTTGCCCTTTCCTGTGATTAGGAGGAGGGAAATCGCGGAACGCATCCTAGAGAGGGTGAGAAATGAGCTACTGACCCCCTTCGGTTTGCGCACCCTAAGCCCTCGTGAGCCAGGCTACAGGGGTGTGTATAGAGGTGACGTTTATGAGAGAGACATGGCGTACCATCAAGGAACTGCTTGGCCATGGTTGCTGGGGCATTTTATAACAGCGTCTATCAGGTTTGGGAAAAGCCCGTCGGACATGGTAGCCCTTCTCAAACCTTTCATGTCAAAGCACCTCAATCAGGCTGGCCTGGGAACTATCTCGGAACTCTTCGATGGGGATCCGCCCCATACTCCCGGCGGATGTATATCTCAAGCTTGGGGCGTTGCTGAAATCCTCCGTTCGTACATGGAGGATGTACTAGGGATTAGGCCGCCTTACGAGACAGAATACTCTGCAGGTGTATGAAAGACATATGTTTGGGATTTGAGGTTCACCAGCCCTACAGGATTCGAGCTAAGCTAGACGAAAAACTTCCCCTCGAGGAGCGATACTTCGACAACGAGAAGAACAGAACCATCCTCGATAGGGTATGCAGAAAGTGCTACTTGCCGGCTACCCAGATAATCAGAGAGAACGTGGAGAAGTTTGAGAGCGAAGACAAACCCTTCAAAGTTTGCTTCAGCATTTCTGGAGTCCTGCTAGAGCAACTAGAAAGATGGAGAAGAGATGTACTTGAGGCATTCCAACAGTTAGCAACCAGTAAATTTGTCGAGTTTTTGAATCAGACCTATTATCACTCCCTAACGAGCTTATTCTCATCGGAGAGGGAAGAGTTCGTGGAGCAGGTGACCATGCACAGGACTGTGATCAAGGATCTCTTTGGCAGGAGACCTCGAGTTTTTGAGAATACCGAGTTCATCTATAATAATTCTATTGCTAAAACCGTCCGACGCTTAGGATTCGAGGGTATGCTGACGGAGGGGGCTGAGCGGATCTTAGGCTGGCGCTCGCCCAATTATGTTTACAAGGCAAGGGACACCGATTTGAAAGTACTTCTGAGGAACTATCAGCTATCGGACGATATAGCCTTCAGGTTTACCATCGCTAATTGGTCGGAGTATCCTCTTACAGCCGATAAGTATGCTGCTTGGTTGGCGGCCACGCCGGGAGAGTGCATAAACATCTTCATAGATTTCGAAACATTCGGAGAACATCACTGGCCTGAGACAGGGATTCTAGAATTTCTTAGGTGGCTTCCAGAGGAGGTTTTAAAACGGGAAAACCTTAGGTTTGTCACCCCTTCTGAGTTGTTAAACCGGACACCGGTGGGAGAGATAGATGTCTTTGAATACGCTACGGTTTCGTGGGCTGATACGGACAAGGGAATTAAGGCATGGCTGGGGAACGAAATGCAGAGGATAAGCTACCGTGCCTTGAAGGAAATGGAGCCTTATGTCAAGAGCCTTTGTGATCCAGAACTCCTGCGAATTTGGAGGATGTTTGGCATAAGTGACAACATCTACTACATGTACACTGAGTGGGGGCCGTCAGGCGTAGTGCACGGTTATTTCAGCCAGATGTACCCCACAGATGCCTTTGCTGCTTTCACCCGCAGTTTTTCAGATTTCCAGGCCCTAGTAATGGAAAAACTGAACGATGAGAAGATAAAGTTACTCAGGATTTTCCCACCGGAAAAGGCATTTCACTTCTTTGAGAACAACAGATATGTCACGTCTGTCTTTAGCCTCGTGGAATTGTACGAAAAGGTTGATGCTATCCCCTCTTCATGCCTTAGGGCCAACATGCGCGACATCGAGCAATGGATCAGGTGGACGGTCGGAGACGGAGAGATAGCTGACAGGATCAAGGAGCTGCATGAGTTAGACCTTTCTGGGGAACAATTGAGGAAGAAGGTAAAGGCGGTGCTCGAAGAAAAACTGAGGGCCATAAAGCTGAGGGGCTTATGAGAATAGCTCACTTTTGCTGGGAGAGCTTGTACGGGATCCGCTGTGGTGGCTTAGCAAGTGCTATCACGGGTTTGACGGAAGCTTTAGCGGAGAAAGGACACGAGGTCCATCTCTTCACGAGGTGGAAGGAGGGCTTTGAAAGGCACGAATGCATAAACGGCGTACACATCCACAGGTGTGTGTTTGATCCCAAGGGAAACATGCTCGAATTTGCTTGGAAGATGAGCCAAGCTATGGTCTCGGATTTTCAATATATCAAGAGGCAGGTAGGAGACTTTGACATTGTCCATTGTCACGACTGGCATGTAGTAGATGCGCTTGAGGCCCTGAAAAGGGCAGGTTATCGAACAGTCTTCACCTGCCACTCGACGGAGTGGGGGAGGTGCGGAAATGCTTTTGGCGATGGGTGGGAGTCACGTGCGATATCCCACAAAGAATGGTATGGCATTTACTTGGCAGACCTTGTCACAACAGTTTCAAAAGCCATGAAGGGGGAAATTCAGTGGCTCTATCAAGTACCCGATTGGAAGATACAGGTGATTCCAAACGGTATTCGACCCGAAAAGTACGCGATGGATGTGGATGCCGGGCAGATTAAGAAAGCCTACGGGATACACCCTCTTGCACCGGTAATCCTGTTCGTGGGGAGAATATCCTATCAGAAAGGGCCTGATCTATTGGTAGAGGCGATCCCTCACGTGCTCAGCTATAGATGGGATGCCGTGTTTGTTTTCGTGGGGGAGGGTGATTCGAGGGCCTACTGTGAGTCCAGAGTCAGGGAGTTGGGGGTCGGAGAGCGAACGAAGTTTTTAGGATGGGTCTCGGATGAAGAATACACGAAGTTGTTGAACGCATGTGACATCGTGTGCATTCCGAGCAGGAATGAGCCCTTCGGTCTCGTTTTGCTGGAAGCTTGGTCTGCTGGTAAGGCAGTAGTTGCCACAGATGTTGGCGGGCTTTCTGAAAATATCGAGAACTTTGTAGACGGGATTAAGGTCTTTACCTATCCTGAATCGATAGCGTGGGGAATAAATTACATAATAAACGATGCTTTCGGTGTCCGGTACCTCGGTGAGAACGGTAGGAAGAAGGTGAAAAACTTCGCTTGGGAAATTATAGCAGACAGGATGTTGTCCGCTTACCGGAGTATACTGAAGTAGCTATGCTCTTATCAGTTCAGTGTTGACCTCTTCTCCCTCCACAGAGAATTCTGCGGCGTACCCCTGGGAGAGTGGGCCTGGATTAACGACTATTGTTCTGCCCAGCTGAGAAACGCTCCTAGCTTCGTGCACGTGTCCGCAGAGGTTTAAGAGCGGTTGGTGTTTTTCGATGAACTTCCTCACACTCTTGCTTCCGACGTGAGTACCATTTGGTAGCAGATCTGCTTGAGTTCCAAAGGGAGGGACGTGCGTAACGAGAATAAAATTGTTGTCTTCTGTTAGTTTGACCAAGGAGTCGAGTTCTTCTAGGATTTCCGCCTCAGTGTACTCCAGTGGCGTGTTGAAGGGGGTGACATTCGATCCACCCAGCCCGACAAAGGGGAGTTTGCCTATTTTTACACATTTCTTGTGCAAGTTTATTCCTAGTTCTTCCAGAATCTCAGGAGTTTCTTTCGGGTCGCAATTTCCTGGAACAGACAGGATTGGTATCCCAAACTTGCTAACGTGTTCGAAGAGTTCTCTTATCGCGTCTAACGGCCCCAGTTGCGTGATATCCCCTATCAGAATTAGACCTTCATATTTTCTCCTCTCCAGCAGACTCTCGAGATTTTTCTGAGCAGCGGGATGTCCATGCAGATCCGCTACCACTAAGAAGGGCCACATCAACACAGCCTTGTTTTTCTTTTTAACCCCTAACTGTTCGGCAAAAAATTTAATTGGTGTTCGAAAAATTGTGGTGGACCTGTTAATCAAGGACGCGCTGATATTAACTTTCGACCACAGCTTTAGCATCAGGAAGGGATCAATTGCCATTGAGGGAGGGAAAATCAAAAAAATCTCAAAGAATATGAGGAAAGGGGATGCTGATGAAGTGATTAACGCCCGAGGAAAAGTGGTTATGCCCGCGATGATCCTCCCTTATTGCTCATTGCAAAATTGCTTGCTCGTCGGTAGGAGGTCACCATCCTTCTGGAAGAGGGTGAACCAGAACCAGTTGCAGACTGCGGTGAGATGGGCCTGTCTCAGGCTTCTGCGCTCGGGTGTGGTTTTCGTGTCCAACGTCATACATACAGTGAAAAATGGCAATTTGTTCCAAACAGCTCAAGAAATGGAGGAAGCAGAAATGAGAGGTTTTTTAGCACTTGAACTCTCGGAGCATGGGAAGAGCGGATACAGAGCCCTCTCGGAAACTGAGAGGTTTTTAGAGAGAAACCCCTCAAAGAGAATCAAAGGTTTGGTCTGTGTCCATGCGTGCACCTCTGATGACATTTTGCAAGAGGCTCGTGAACTCGCTTCCTCTTTCCGCACGAAGCTATTGATTGTTATCTCGAGGGAGCTGGAGCACTTCTACTATGTCAGCAGGGAGTTTGGAACCTCGCCAATGGGGAGGATAATAAACGCTGGCTTGCTGGAACCGAATGCGATAGTGACGCATTACGTTCACCGTGTGCAGTGCACTGAACTAGAGGAACTGCAAAAAAGTGGTGCAAAACTTGTCCACATTCTCCCCGATTCTGGTTATCTTGAGGATTTCTCCCCTGTTGAGGAGGCCCTGCACAAGAATATCACGAGCGGAATAGGAATGGAGAGGTTCATGGATGTCTTTGAACTGATGCGCAACTTCTTTTTTAGTTGCCAACAGAGAAAGATCACTTTGGAGCCGAAACATGTGTTGGCAATGTTTACCCGAATGCCAGCCGAAATGTATGGACTGAACTCTGGGTGTGTTGAGCAGGGAAGAGTGGCAGATCTGCTTGTTTTAGATCTCCCTGAGTTGAAAGGAGGCCTCATCTACGAGACAATTTTGACTGCTTGCACTTCTCACTTCATCAGCGCCGTTATTGCTGGGGGAAAGCTGATTGATGAGGAAAAGCTGAGATACAGGGAAAAAGAATTGAAAATGGAGTTTTATCGAGTTCTAAAAGATCTCTACAAAAAGGACATTAGGAACCCAGAATGGTGAGGCTTTCTGTTGAAATAGCTGGACTGAGATTCAGAACACCTATTCTAACTGGTGCTGGGCCTGTGATTCGAGATTCTTCAAGCCTGCTGGTAGCTGCTGAGAACGGCATCGGAGGCCTCGTGACGGGCACCATCACGAGCAAGCCAAGTCCAGTCTACCCATATCTGTGTAAAGTTAGGGACTGTGTGTTGACAGCCAACCTTGCTTCCCCTCTGTCCCCGGAAAGTTGGGAAAGAGAGATCCCAAGGGCCAAGAGGACGGGCCTACCGCTCATAGCTAACATAGGGTTCGACCTAGAGGACATCATTAACTTGGCTCCGCGTATGATAGAGGCGGGTGCTGATGGAATAGAGATAACTTTGAGGAGGAATTTAACTCTCCACAAGTTCAGGGAACTGGTCAAAGAGGCCAGGAAGGTGATATCCGAACCCCTCTTTGTAAAGTTGAACACGAGTATGCACCCCATAGCTGAGTTTGCAAAAGCAGCGGCGGAACAGGGGGTGGATGGCCTGACCGTCATAGATGCCGTGGGCCCTTGTACGCTCCTGAGGGACGATGGCACACCATTCCTAGGCAGCGAGGGGGGGATTGGTTGGTTGTGTGGTCCTGCGATCAAACCTATGGCACTTAGAGCGTTGGTGGAAGTAGCTGAGCAGGTTGAAATCCCCATCTTTGGTGCGGGAGGGGTCTTAGAGGGGAGGGATGTAGCCGAGTTCATAATGGCTGGGGCGTGGGCTGTGCAGGTCAATTCGGCTGTCATCTTGAGAGGGCCAAAAGTCTACGGGCAGCTCGTCAGAGAGTTTATGCAGTTCATGCAGATGAAAAACGTGGACGATGTCGGTAGCCTGAGGGGCGCAACTCTCAGGCGCTTGCCCAAGTCCCCCCTTACCACCCCCAAGGTACCCACGCTTTTGGCTTCCAAGTGCAATAACTGTGGCTTGTGTGCACGCTTCTGCTTCTATGATGCAATTCGGGTGGGTGGCAAGATGCCCAGAATCGAGCCCAACAAGTGCACGGGTTGCGGGCTTTGTGTTTCCGTTTGTCCGGCGGGGGCTTTGAGATTTTAAAATAATGTGACAATCGTCACATATTCTCTGACCAAGGAACTTGTCTTAAATGGAAAGCTGAGAAAAATAGTCGGCGGGGACGGAAGCCCGGGGGTGTGGCCGAACCCGAGCCTACGGGCAAGGGGGAGCCGCCCAAAAACGGGGGCTAAAAACCCCGGACTGGGGCGGATAAGCGCCGGGAGGTTCGGCGCGAGGTCACAAACCCGGGAAAAAGACCCCGGACGTGAAAAAGCGAGGGTTGCAGGGGAGGTGGTCGAGATCCCCGGACCCTCGCCGAGTAGCGGAGGGGTCGAAGTCCCCGCCATTTTTGTTATTCTTGGGAAGTTTAGGGATGCGTGGGATTCTCTTAGATGTTTGTGACGAGGGCCGTAATATCGAGCTCTTCGTCAAAACCGAGAAGGGTATTGTCAAGGCAGTTGACGAGAACTTTTTTCCATGTTTTTATGTTCTCCCGAAAGAAGTGGACAGAGAGTTCAGGATTTTGAGGAAACTTGCACTTAAAGAAGGTAACAGGGAGATCCGTCCAGTTTCAGTTTCTCTCGAAAAGAAGTTTTTGAGGGGGAATCAGGTTGATGCTATCAGGATTGCGGTTGCCAAGCACTCCGACATAGACCCGCTCAGGCACTTCATAAGGGATGCTCTTCATCTGCAGTCGTTTGGGTATGACCTGCCGGTAGTCAGGAGATACTTTCTCACCCATCGACTGCTACCTTTCTGTGGTGTTTGCCTAGAGGGGGAGATCAAGGATAATGAGTTAAGGCTCACAAGGCCTCCGGAGCCCTTCGAAAGCAGGATGCCAGAACTTTCAGTGATGTCCTTTGATATAGAGGTCTACAATCCAGCCGGTACACCTCGACCGGATAAGGATCCTGTGATAATGATAAGCTTGGCGGATACGGGCGGCTTCCGAAAGGTGCTCACCTGGAAGAGTGTCCCTGGACTAGATTACGTTGAGGAAGTAGGTGGGGAGAGACAGATGCTGAGAAGGTTCGTGGAAATAGTCCAAGAGCGCGATCCGGACATCTTGGTGGGCTACAACACCGACCTCTTCGATTTTCCCTATCTCCGCAGCAGGGCGGAGCACTTGGGTGTTAAACTGAAGCTGGGTAGGGACGGATCCGAGCCAACCGCTAGAAGGAGGAGGTTTGCTTCGGCCACTCGTGTGAAGGGGAGAATACATTGTGATCTGTATGCTATGGTCAATTTTCTGGCGCTGACGGGCGGTATCCGGTTGATACACTACACCCTCGGGGATGTCTACAAGTATCTGCTTGGAAAAGAAAAACCAGACATCGAGTTCACGGAGATCGTCAGGTGCTGGGACGAAGGGGGGGAGGCCCTGAAGGAGTTGGCGGAATACTGCATGTCTGATGCGGCTGCTGCTCTAGAACTCTCCCAGGAGTTGTTGCCGCTTTTCATCGAGCTCGCGAGGATAATAGGCCAGAGCCTCTTCGACGTTGGCAGAATGACTCCAGGTCAAATGGTTGAGTGGCTTCTGATCCGCGAGGCGGAGGCAAGGCAAGAGCTCGTTCCTCCCAGACCTGTGGCTGAAGAACAGGAGGAGAGAGAAGAAGAGACGTACGCTGGTGCCTATGTCATGGAGCCAGAGCAAGGATTGCATGAGAACCTTGTGGTCTTCGACTTTCGGTCACTTTATCCTTCCATAATTATCACGCACAGGATAGATCCGTTCAACCTCAACTGTGAGTGCTGCAGGGACGGTGCCACCGTTGTCCCGGAGCTAGGCTACCATTTCTGCACCAAAAGAGAAGGATTCATAGCACCAGTCCTCAAGAGACTTGTCGAGGAGCGGATCAAGCTGAAAAGGGAACTGAAAAAACTGGAGAAAAGCTCGGAGGAATACAAGAAGCTTTACGTCAGGCAGAATGCACTCAAGATAATCTCGAACAGCTTCTACGGTATGCTGGGCTTCTCCAAGGCTAGGTGGTACTCCAAGGAGTGTGCAGAGAGCATAACTGCATTCGGCCGGCACTATATTCAGAGGACGATTAAACTTGCGGAAGAGGACGGCTTCAAGGTGATCTATAGCGATACGGATTCACTTCACTGCAAGCTAGGCGCGAAGTCCAAGGAGGATGCGCTTAGATTGATAGAGAAGGTTAATCGGATTTTGCCGGGCTGTATTGAGCTGGAGCTGGAGGATTTCTATCCTAGGGGCATTTACATAACCAAGAAGAGGTACGCTTTGATCGACGAGAAGAACCGGATGACGGTTAAAGGATTGGAATTCGTTAGGAGGGACTGGGCAGCCATTGCCAAGAAGACACAGGAGAAAGTTCTAAAGGCAATCCTAGTGGAGGGTTCCCCCAAGCAAGCTTTGGAAGCCGTTAGAAGGACGATCCAAGATCTCAGAGAGTACAAGGTCCCCCTAGAGGATCTGATCATTTACACTCAGCTCAAAATGTCACTGGAGGAGTACAAAGCCATCGGGCCGCACGTTTCGGTTGCCATGAAGCTCAAGCAAAGGGGGAGACCTGTGGAGCCGGGGATGATGATAGCGTATGTGGTAGCGAAAGGTCCGGGTAGCATAAGCGACAGGGCCTTTCCGGCGGATGAGTTCAAAAAGCAGAGGATGAAATACGATCCAGAATACTATATCGATCACCAAGTCCTTCCGGCTGTTATGAGGATAATGGAGGTTCTGGGATTCAGGGAAGAGGATCTCAAGGGCGGGGAAAAACAGGTAAGTTTAAGCAAGTTCTTTCAGTAGATGCAGGCTGAGGAATTGGAGGCCTACAGAAGAGCGGGGAAGATCGCTGCCCAGGTCAGGGAAGAAATTAGGAAGAAAGTAAGGCCTGGTGTGAAGGTACTGGATATAGCTGAACAGGCAGAGAACCTGATCAGGGAGCTGGGAGCAGCTCCAGCCTTTCCCTGTAACGTATCCATAAACGAAATAGCTGCCCACTATAGTCCTCCCCCCTGGGATCAAACGGTGATAGGCGAGGACGACTTGGTGAAGATAGACATTGGCGCCCAAGTAGATGGGTACATCGGGGATACGGCGTTCTCGGTTAGTTTCGACCCTGAAGGGGAGAAGCTTGTTAGAACAGCTGAAAAAGCTCTCGAGGAAGCGATCTCCCGTGTGAAACCTGGCGTGGATGTGGGCGAGATAGGGGCAGCAATTGAGGAGGTAGTAAAATCCTCGGGTTTGAAACCTGTACAGAACTTGACCGGACATTCGTTGTCGAGGGGGGAGTTGCATTCCGGCATTTCGATCCCGAACGTGGGAGGGCAGACAGGTCAGAGGTTAAAGAAAGGACATGCCATAGCCATCGAACCATTCATTACGGAGGGTGCGGGATTTGTTGAGGATGACGAGCGCAGAGTGTACATATACTCTTACTTACGGGAGGGTCCCGTTAGATCCCGGATGGCTAGGGAGATGCTCCAACGCATCAAAAGAAACTTCTCGACTTTTCCCTTCTCCATAAGATGGCTGTCGCCTAACGTCTCGAGGCTAAGGCTGGAGCTCACGCTGAGAGAGTTACGAATGGCTGGCATCCTTCGCCCTTACCCAGTCCTCGTTGAGAGAGCGAAGGGAAAAGTAGCCCAGGCCGAGCACACCGTAGTGGTTACCGACACAGGCTGTGAGGTCACCACACTGTAAACCACCTTTCAGCGGGCCCGAAAAGCTCGCGCATGCTGACCATATTTAGTGCCAAGCGGAGTCCCCGATGAGGCTGTGGGAAGACAAAAAGACGGTTGAGCGTTTCCGCCGCATGAGCGGCTCGGAGAGCCTGAAGCTGACTCTCGCTCTGAGCGAGGAGTACGCCACCATATTCGCAAACTCGCTTGGGAAGGACAAGCCCGATACTGGCGTTTATTGTTTGATAAGGGGTGAGAAGAAACGCCCATCGAGGAAGCCATAAAACGGGTAGTGAGGGTTCTCAGGCAGCTGAGGGTACCCTACGCCTTTACCGGCGGAATTGTAGTCGGTTTCTACGGTTTCCCGCGAGCTACATACGACGTTGACGTGGTGATAGAAGCCAGAGATCCCTCCAAGCTTGTCCGCATGCTCAGAAAAGTTGGTTTTGAGCTCAACCCCGACGAAGCAAAACTCATGATGGAGAAGGGAAACCGCTTTGTCTGCTACTTGGGTCCGTGCAGGGTCGATCTTTGGCTGGCAAAAACACCTCGGGAGATGGCGGAGCTGAGGCGGGCGAGAACAGTGAGGATATTCGGCATGCGAACACGTTTGCTTGCGCCAGAGGACGTGATCCTCCGCAAGTTGGACTCGGGCAGAGGCAAAGACTTCGAGGACGCCTTGGGCATACTAGTAAGGCAGAAGGGAAAGCTCGACCTCTCATACTTGAAGTCCCGAGCTTCTGCTCTGCGGCTGGAGCGAGCCATCGCAAAGTTGTTTAGAGAAGCCGAGCGCGCGGAAGCCGCGGCTTGAGTGGAGAACGCCAGTTCGTTTATAAAGTTTACGAGAGGACGACTTTCACGTCCACAGCTTGGCAGCCCTCTCCCTCATCATAGACAAAGAGGGGGTTGATGTCCATTTCCGATATCTCAGGGATGTCCGTGACCAGCGAACTCGTCCTCAGCAGGACTTGGATAACTGAGTCTATATCACTTGGCCTCGCCCCACGGAAGCCTTTCAGCAGGTAGTATGCCTTGGTTTCTGTTATCATGTCCTCGGCCTCCTTGGGGGAAAGAGGAGTGAGTCGATACGAGATGTCTTTAAAGAGCTCCGTTAACGCACCCCCCAAACCAAACATTATGACGTGCCCGAAGACGGGGTCTCTGTTAACTCCAATTATCACCTCCTTCCCTTTCGGTGCCATCTTTTGGATCGTGACCCCGTAAATCTGGGCAGTAGGGAGGTTGGATGAAACGCTCCTTGAGATGCGCTCGTAAGCCTCCTTGAGTTCGCTTTCGTCCCGTATGTTCAGGGCGATCCCCTCCACATCAGCCTTGTGCAGGATGTCGGGGGAGGCTATCTTCAGCGCAACGGGATATCCCATCTCGTTCGCAAGCTCGATGGCCTGCTCGAGGGAGGTCGCAAGCTTGGTGGGGACAGCTGGGATGCCATACCTCCTGATGAGCTCGATGGCTTCGGGTTCTAGGAGCGTCTTCCTCTTCTCGGCCCGTGCTTTCTGTATCAGAGACTTGGCGGTCGATATACCCTTTGGAATGGGGGTGGACATCCCTTCCAGCAACTCCCTCACTCTCCGGTACTCACACAGACTAGCCATGGCCTTGACCGCCCGCTCGGGCATGTCAAAGGTGGGTATGCCTCTCTCAATCAGGAAGTTGACAGCCCTTTCTACCTGCTCCCCTCCGAGGAAGATCGCCAAAATGGGCTTATCCGGATGCTTCTTGTTCAGCTCAACGATGGCCTTGGCGGTTTCCATAGGTTCCGTCATGGCCTGAGGAGTCAGTGCAATTATCGCCCCGTCAACATTGCGGTCGCTCAGTACAGCGTCGATGGCGATTCGGTACCTGCTAGCTCTGGCATCTCCTATCACATCTATGGGATTTGCGATCGATGCCATAGGTGGCAGGTTTGAGCGGAGGAAGTCTTTGGTGGATTCGCCTAATTCTGCAAGTTTCAGTCCGTGGGCCAGAATCTGGTCAGCCGTGACCACGCCCACTCCACCAGCATTGGTTATAATACAAACCTTGTTGCCTTGGGGAGGCTCCTGAAAGGAGAAAGCCATGGCGATGTCAAAGAATTCGGTTAGGTCTGAGGTGAGAAAAATACCCGCCTTTTTTGTGGCGGCCCTGAGAGCCGCAGAGCTGCCAATCATAGCTCCCGTATGGCTCTTGGCGGCTCGAGCTCCTGCGTCAGTTACTCCTCCTTTCAGGAGAACGATGGGCTTCCTCCTGCTGACCCTAGCGGAGACTTCAACGAACCTCTTCCCCTGCTCGATGGATTCCAGATAAAGCAGTATGACTCGGGTATAGGGGTCATCACCTAGAGCCTCGATGAAATCCGTCTCGTTGAGGTCTGCCTTGTTTCCGAGACTCACGATTTTGGAAAAACCTATCCCCCTCCGCAGGGACCAATCCAGAATGGCCGAGATGAGGGCACCACTTTGGGAGATAAATGCAATGTTTCCTCTCTTTGGCATCTTGCCCGAGAAACTGGCATTGATAGGGGTGTGGAGATCCAAGATCCCTAGGCAGTTGGGCCCTACTATTCTGAGATTGTACTTCTTTGCGATTCCAGTGATCTTAATTTCTCTCTTCTGCCCCTCCTCCCCCACCTCACGGAAACCAGCAGAAATTATCACGGCGAAGGGGATTCTTTTTTTCCCACATTCCTCAACAACGGACGGAACCACGGAAGCCGGGACAGCGATCACGGCAAGATCCACATCAGTTGGTATGTCTAGGACGGAGGGATAGGCCTTCAACCCGAGGATTTCATCGGCCCTGGGATTTACCGGGAAAACTTCCCCCCTGAAACCGCTTCGGATAATGTTTTGGAGGGTAGCGTGCCCAACTTTGTGAGGTTCTCTTGAGGCACCTATGACGGCAACACTCTTGGGGTTAAAAAGCCTTGTCAGCCCCATTTTAAAAATTTCAGGCAAACTTAAACTTCTGCGGACGTTTGGATTTTAGTGAAGGAAAGGAACGGATCTCCATTGCTACAACTAAACTGTTTATCTGTTACAAACACCTTGCAGAAGTGTTTATCTATTATAAACACATGGTCTCGGACACTTGCAGGTTTCACAGACAAGTTGGGGAGGGACTAGATCAAGCCAAGCCTAACTACTTCTAGAGATTCTAGTTAGCTCCATGATAGGTCGTTCATATTGGAGAAGAAACATCGCATGGTCTTTCTCGAAGGGATCTAGGTGCAGGATGTCGAGCACTTTGAACTTGGACCCGAGCTTTTCCGCCTCGCGCTTGTAGATGGTTCTGGGATCGGCTGTGACGTCGATAGCTCTGGCTTTGAGTGCCAAGAAGGCGAAACCGCGTTCTTTCAGGAAAACCTCCGCATTCCGTAGCAGAATGTCTGTCTGATCTGGTTGGGCGACATCCTCGTAGATCACATCCACCTCACCGACGAAAAAGCGGTAGGCTTCAGGGTGGCGGGCATCCGCCAGAATCGGTAGCATGTTCTCTCTATTTTTGCATGACAGGATGAGTTCCATCATTGGCCTGTGGGAAAATTCAACACAGTAGACAACCCCCTCGGGTCCAACCAAGTCGGAGATGTGACTCGCTGTTGTGCCGGAGCCCGCCCCCAAGTACAGCACTTTGCTCCCATGAGTGAGGGGCAGATCCCTCAACCCTTTTATGAGGGCAGCGGAAAGCTTGCTCCTGAAGGGATTCCATACTCTGTACTCCTTCCCCCCGATCTGGACGAGCTCCTCTCCGTATACCTTCGTCCCAGGGGTCAGGTTCAGGGTGGCAGGCCGTGCCTTCCCGCCCATCTCCACCCACTTAAGCCTCTCCATGTAGGATCTCCTCAACCTTGCGCTGGAGGTCTGCAGACAGCTCATCTCCGATGAATCTCTTGGTGGTCGCATCCACACGTGCCGCGATGGCGAGTTTGTTGGCAAGCGCTCGAGCGATTTTTCCCCTAACCTTTTTTGGTGCACCTCTCACCAGGGGATGGAGAAATATCAGGCCATGTTTCGGCCTCTTTCCCTTGGTTTTCAGCGCCCTGAAGAGGGCCTTTTCAGCCCCGAGCACTTGGAGGTGGCTGGCCGTCATCCTCCCCAGCTCCTCCAGTCCTCCCACTTTTGAGAGCATCTTAGCCGCCAGAACCCCCCCGAGGATCGCGGAGGTGTTGGGGGCGATTTCGCTCATCAGGGAGCCTAGCTGTTTCTCGATCTCCTGCTTCAGCTCGAGCGCTTCCAGCAGATTTTTCGCGCAAGATTTCATGAGTTGCAAAACATCTGGATTGAGCTCACTACCTACGGAATGCGAGGCCATTTCCAGGATTTTGGAGCCAACTTGTCCGAACTCCTCCAACCCTGCTTCCTGCAGTTCATGTCTTGACCCTATGGAGATGATTTTCAGCCTTTGTGGCAGATCAAGGCTCAAGTCCTCGATTTCGGGGAAATGGTGGAGATACAGCTCAAACAAAATCGATGCAATGGCATTCACGTGCTTCTCTATGTTTTCCATTACCCTGACGCCAAGGGCGACTATGCTCTCACTCCTCCCCAGCTCGTGCCTGATTTTCTGAAGGACGAGGGGTGATGCGATGTCCGAGACCTGTTTCGCGGGCAGCTTGGACAGGTTCTTTCTGGCCAGCTTTCCTGCGGGGTTGGGGAAGGCAACCTCGAATCTCAGATTGGGGAACCTTTGGGTGAGCCGGGCCAGCATTTCCTTCGATTCCAGCACAAACACGGTGTATCCCCGCTTTGACAACTCCTCGATTAGCTGCAGATGCTCGGCAGTCGGCTCGCCAGAGATGATCTGCTCGATCTTTTTCAGCCTCTCAGCTGGTGGGAAGGTTCTCTTCCACAGCTCTCGGCCCCCTTCGTCGCATGCGAAAATCCCCTCAACGGTTTCGGCGATGTGAACCTTCATAAACAATGTTGCTTTTCACCTTATCATTCGAAATCAACTTTACGATGAGGATAGCAGCCTGCGGGGACATACACGCCCCCAAATTTTTGGACCTCTTCGCAGAGAGTCTTCCCAGTTTAGGTAGGGTTGATCTGTTCATCCTGGTGGGGGATGTGGTCCTCAAGAACGATTTCACCCAGCTAACCCATGTGGTCAGAAGGATAAGGGAGGTCTATGGAGGGCGCATCGTAGCCTGTTTTGGGAACGAAGAATACGAGCAGGAT
>Ga0190319_1000011_pt1 | contig 38915 bp, 70 predicted proteins | sample 48701145_MG_FD_165040 | JGI IMG/M metagenome (GOLD analysis project Ga0190319, IMG submission 165040) | Hydrothermal vent sediment bacterial communities from Southern Trench, Guaymas Basin, Mexico - 4870-11-4-5_MG | ecosystem: Environmental > Aquatic > Marine > Hydrothermal vents > Sediment ...
GTCAAATGATAGCCAGAGAGCTACGAGAAATGAGTGCAAAGCACGGAATACCGACCATAATGATAGCACACCAGACCAGCATCTTCAAGCCAGACTCACCTAGCTTGGGAACTTTCGCTGGGAAGACTAGGAAGCCGACGATTGTCCAAAGGGCGCTGAGGAACGTTACTCTGTTGATCTACATGACCATAGACCCTAAGAGCAACAAGCCGATATGGGAAATCGAGGACATAAGGAGCAGTGAGGATAAGGTGAGCAAGTATCCGAAGGGAACTCAGCTAACGCTTGAGCTTAAGGTGAGATGATTTGCTTTCCCTTTTTTTCCGTCAACTATTTAGTGGAAACTATATTTTCGAGTATGTAGTTAACTTTTTATATACGCTGTGCTATACAATACAATATGGGGTTGCTGGACAAGGTAGAAAGTCCTACTGACCTTAAGAACTTGATACTCTCAATATACAGACTCAAGCACATAAGCAAATGGAACACTGCCAAGATTGGTAAGCGGTTTAAACTCCACCCAGGAATCGTTTCGGCAGTACTCAAGCACGGAAGCCCTGAGGACGCATTCCTAAACTATATGAGCGATGTACGGTTCATGAAGAAGCTCGGTAAGCTTAGCGACGAGAAGCTTGAGGAATATTGTAGTAGCATAAGGGAAACATGGTTGAAGATGTGTAAGGAAGCTGGTATCGATCCTGAGGGGTTGAAGAAGAGTGTCGAGGAAAAGCAGGAAGAGTTAGAGGAGAAGAAGATAGAGGCTTCTATAGCAGCTACGGTAAGGAAAACGATACTAAGCGAACTTATAAAGCAGGCAAAGAGGATAACGATGGAGTGGCTTACCGACGTGGTAAACAAGGGTATGCTGGTGGAGAAGTACGAGGAAGTGTTCGAGAAGGAGATGGAGAAAGAGCTGAAGAAGAAGTGGGTAAAGGAGAGGATTAAGCGTGAGTTGCTGAACGAGGCTTTAGTCCTTTATCTCTCTGGTAAGATAGACCGTGAAAAATTTGCTAGGCTCGTGGTTTACTCTTATCTTATATAGGTGATAGGATGGCTAAGGACAAAACTGTAGAGGCGATGCAAGCCATGGTAGATGCGGACGCTGAGGTAGAGAAGGAAGTGGAGAGGCGTAAGCTCGAACTAGTTAAGGAGATTCTCACCGACTCAAGCGGTAAGGAAGACCCACTCGTTGCGATGGTTAAGTATAACTTCTTGGATAGATTTCTTCGTAAGGATGAGAAGATGGAGGGCGAGGATAAGCTGTTGGAAAGGGTAATTAAGTGGAGGATAATGCAGGAAGCACTCAGACCACCAGAACCACCGACTCCCAAGAGGGACACGACAGAGTTGCTCTTACTAGCCAACGCTCTGGGTAAGAAGGACGATGAGTTCACGAAGCTGATTCTGGCACAGCACCAACAGCAACAGCAGATGTACCAGCAGATGTACCAACAGTACACGCAGATGATGAACACCTTAATGGCTTCGCTAATGGGTAAGCACAAGGACGAACTAGAGGAGCTTAAGAAGAAGACGGAGGATATGATAGGGAGACTGAACGAGAGGATAGATATGCTACTGACCTCACAACCGTCACAGAGCGTAGAGTCGGAACTTAAGAGGCTAATAGAACTGAGGAACACGCTTAAGGAGGCTGTCGAGCATCTGGGTATAGTGGAAAAGACGCCAGAGATAACAGACAAGAGCGGTAAGCTACAGCTTGGTAAAATACTTGAACGAGGACTCAGGATGGCTGAAAAGCTAATAGAGAGAGCGCCCTTACAGCAACCACAGCCGCAACCAGTACAGATGATGCCAGTTGAGCAACCACAACCTATAGTAGAACAGCCCGAAGAGAAGCCTAAGGTAGAAATACCCAAGCCTAAGATAGAGGAACTTGAGAAGAAGATAGAGAAGATTGAGAAGGAGACAGAGAAGCTACCAGATATCGAGATAACGATACCAGAGGCGAAGCCTGAGGTTAAGCCAGAAGCACCTAAGGAAGAGGAAATAGCGAAGGAGATAGTCGAGGCAGAGGTAAAGCCTATTAAGGAAGAAGAGTCAAAATTAGAACATGTGCAGGAAGCAGAACAACCTAAAGAACCAACTCCTGAGACTTCTGAAGAATCCAAATCTGGCTAAGCAGTGGATAAGGATTGCTATCAAGAGCATTAGGAAAGAGGATTTCGTTAGAGCTATGAAGGGCGGATTTAGTCCAGCCAGGCTTATCTTCAACCACTTTCACTGCTACATAAACAACCCAGTGCTAAGACCGTTGCTACAGATGGTCTTGAGGGCTTACTGGAAGGAGATAGAGTATTATCTGACGAACGTTAAGCGAGTGTATGACTTGCTGTGGGAGAATCCAGAGCTAAGGGATGTTCTTCGGACTCCTGAGGCTAAGAGGTATTTGAACTATGCGGTCGCACAGGCTTACGTCGCTATGTATGAATTTACTTGGCTAAACAAGAATCCGTTCGGCTATGAGAGTTAAAGCAATCCTTTCGCTCTCTTGAGTGCTAACGTACAGTGAGCAACCCATGAAAGATACTCTGGTGGTATTGGGGTAGCCTGTATTGTTCCAGGCTTAATCAAGTCCTGTAGGTATACCTCAGGTGGCAGAAATCCTAATACTTTATCCCTACACTCATCACACAAAAACCAGTACTCACCAGGAAGAGGCACTAGTCTTGCGATAACAAACAGGCACTCACGGTCTAGGCTTATAAACTCCTTTCCGCAGTTCCCACACCTTAATAGGGTTGTTCTTACGGTTGGGAGATAAGGTTTAGTTACAGCCTCCACGACTTCCTTAGGAATCTCTACCCTAACGGTCGGTCTGACCGTCCTTATCTCTTTCCTTACTCTCTTGATACCTTCCCTGTAACTCTTCCACAGTGCGTCTACACTCTCCCTAAGTGTCTTTATTGCCATGAAGATTTCCTTAACGCCTGGCTTGAGTATGTTCTTCATTATCCTTATGACATCCTCTTCAGTAAGTCCTGGTGTTCTCTTGATTCTCTCGAACATCGTCTTTAGCCTCTCGTACTTGTCCTTGAGCTTCTTTATCTCAGCCTCTAACTCCTTCTGCTTCTCGAACGGTACTTTCTTCTTGATTTCCTCAAGCTCACGCTCTAGCTCTTCGGCTCTCCTCTTCCAGTACTCAAGCTCCTCTGCTTCCGCTGGTGGGTAGGCCGCTGGTAGTGCCTTCATCTCGAACTCAGCCTTTAGCTCATCGTAGCTAAGATTAGGGTCTAGCTCATCCAACATTTCGAGTACATACACTTCAGGATCAGTAAAGCCGAGTTCTTCCGCTCTGTTATACGCCCAAACATATAGTGCCAGAAATTCGGGAAAGCTTATCCTAAAGCCACGCTCAGCCCACTTCCTATGTAGCGTTTCCCTTAGCTCGGGTCTTATATCCCCAATACTGATTGGCAACCTATCACCTACAAAAATAAATAAGAAGGAAAAAAGAAAAAAATCGAAAAGCTCAGAAATAGTGTTGCTTGAGAACTCTCCTTATCTGCTCTCTAAGGTGCTTCTCGTCCTTAAGGTCTAAGAAGTATTCGTTGGCACACTCACTACAAAGCCATATCCCTGGGTTGATTACTTCCCTGCCTTTGGCGTTCTTGGTCACTACTGGTGGTTCTAGGTACGCTCCTTTCTCAGTAATTTTCTTACACTTTACGCATCTCTTGAATAACTTCATGCTGTCACCTTGAGTAGTTGTTGTGCCATCTTGTTGACTTTGTTTAGCATCTCGAACCTACTCTTAATGTTCCTGTTGTTCCTGTTGCTTATCCACTCCGTCAGTGCTTGGTATAGGTCATAGCCTGTGGTCTTATCGCTATATACCGTCCTGTATAGTGCGAACCTTATAGCCTTGTCTGGTAGCCAATTACTGTTATCTCTAAGAAGTTGCTTTATCTGGTCTTCCGTAAGCTCAATCTCACTCAGCTTTATCATAAGTTGCTCAAGGTTATTAGCCATAGCTGGCACATTATCGATTAGCTGTTCAAATCTACTCGCTATCCTTTCTCTAAACTCTGCTGGATCTACACTAACATGTATTGTCCTGCTTATTTCTACTGTTTCAGTTCCTATTAGACCATTAGTACATACTTGCCTTACTGCAAACAACCTAGCCCATACTGCTAATGTGGTATCCACGCTATTGGTTACCACAACTCCAACGCTGTAGGTGTCCCTTGGTAAAACCTCTCTGTCGAACAGTGTTACTCTCATGTAAGCCGCCGTTTCCGTGCAGTTTATGTAGCCTCTTGCGTTCTCGAAGCCCTTTGCTTCTAGGACGCTTATTAGCTCATCGAAGACGGTCTTATGTTGTATTAATTGGTATTTTGCTGATACTATGGCAACTACATTTCCTGTCCTTTCGTTTACTATAGCTTTGTATCGTTTGATAACCTGACCGTTTACACTGATTGGTCTACTGATGAATCTCGGTAAGGCGTGTGTGTAATCTTTAAGTGCGTTAAGGCTGAAACTCTTTCTGAAGGGGTTTTCCCATCTCACACTATCACCCTAACATTTAGCTCCTCACCAACCTTTAAGGTTGGTGCTTGGGAAGTCATCGCTACCATGATTGCTGTTTGTATACCTTTTATAAATGTTTTTCTGAAGTTGAAAGTATGTTTTCCAGTAAAGAAAAGGTGAAAAAAAAGAAGAAGGGGAAAAATCTCGTTTTACCTCTCCCTTACAAACTCGTAATTAGGGTTGTTTATTATAAACCACCAATAGTGTGAACCATCTGCGATTCTGAAAGTTACTGAACCGTCTTTGTCAATTATCAGACAACCATCCCTTTTGAAAGCCGTTAGAACATCTTTGATTTCCAACCAAACTACCGCATGGGTTTCTTCACTACCTGTTATTGGGTACTTAAAGACATACCATTTCGCTTTTAGAACTCTTGCTCCTTCGCATATTTCCTCTTCCACCCACTCCTGGACTCGTTCAAGATTAGCAAACCACGTTCTATCTGTTGCATCACAAACCTTTATCCTGGTTATTGTTTCGGAAAGTTTCATAAAACTCCACCTCCTCTTCTTCACCTCATCAGGGGCGGGGCTCGTTTCTTCCTTGCCCCTTCCCCTCGGGTTCATGTATACGCTTTTATACAACCTTTATAAATGTTTTTCGGAACTCGGAAATATGCTTTCCACTGAATCAGTCGGAATCCGAACAGAAACTGCTCGGGCTAATACTGACTATATATAACATGTAGTTACACCGCCGTTGATAGGCTGAATTCAACACTAATGGTTGCTGTGAATTACGGGAATTGGCAAGTATCATGAAGTGTGTGGAGAAAACTATATATTGCGAACTATAGGTCGGAATATGTGTTCTCGAAAATATATTTTGCGATATATAGTTTTGAGCATATAGGTACAGTACCTATATGGCGGAATATATAGTTTCCAGTAAACAATTCGTGGAAAAAAGAAGAAAGTAAGGAAGTGCTAAACGACCTCGTAACCAAGCTCGTCCGCCAGCCTCTCTAAGTCATCCCTGTTCTCCTTCCAGTAAGCCCCCTTTGGTTTGATTGTTCCGTTCTCCTCGTCCACTATCACCACTAACTCTCTAGGGTGTTCGATTAAGTCCTCCAGATACTCATCACACTCTGGACAGACAATTGCTAGTATCACGGTAAATAGTTTAGATGGCTTCTTGAGCTTTACCGAACCGTTACTCGCCTCAACGCTGTACTCTAACATCTCTCTCGTTTCCATGTGCAATTCCGATACAAGTCCACCGCACTTTGGACACAGAAACATCGCTTCCATACTCTCGCCTGTATACGCCTTTATACAACCTTTATAAGTGCTTTTCGGAAGTCGAAACTATAGTTTCCACTAAAGGTAAGGTGGAAAAAAAAGAAGAAAGTAAAATTCAGAGCAGCTTACTGCCAGCGACTTTCAGCACCTTCCCCTCGCTCAGCTCGTACCATTTTATGTACCTGACCTTGACGTTCTTTCCCCCTATCTCTATAGACGGTTTGAACAGCTCCTTTATAACGCTCTCGATTACCTTAGGCTCAAGCCTTATACCTTCCGTGGTCAGTAGGTTGTACTTTCTCTCTGTCTTGTAGTCTTGGTAGGTGTAGATTCCAGTTAGGTCAAGGGTAGCGTACTTGAAGTTCAGCTTATCTACGAACGGCTTCATGGTTTGTAGCAAGTGCCTCTTGATGTAGGATTCCTTTGCGGAGCTTGTGCTTCTTTGGAAGAGAAAGACATACTTGGTCGGTGCTAGTTTCTTACCCAACTGTTTTTCCAAGGTCTCAGTAATCATACCGTTCTCCGTTAGGAACGAAAGTTTCGTTACTGTTAGGTCGGCAAAGTTCTCTTCCTTAATCGCCTTTATTATGGTCTTCCACTCGTTGAGCATCAAGGAGTGCTTTCCCTTCTTTTGGATGTAAAGCTCCTTCCTTTGCGTCTTCTTGTAGTATACGAACGGGAGAAGGGTCTTGTGTTCTATTTGGTCTTCGAAGACTCTGTGTGCGAACAGCTCGAAGATCCTTCCTAGATACTCCTTCTCAATCACGTTGATTATGTGGGAGAATACCGTGGTCAGTAACCCGCCCTTGAAAATCAGTTGTTTCACCATCTTTCCACCTCCTTCAAGAACCTATCGAAGAGGTCTTCAGGGTACGACTTCTCTTCCTTCAGCATCTTTAGGAGTTTCTGTAACAGTCTCTTTAACTCCCTAAGGTCTTCCGTGGTAACCACTTTGTATTCCCTCCCATCTATCTTTAGTGCTATCATGCTCTCACACTCCTAATTTTAACCTTCTTTAGGCATCGTGGGCAGGTAGCGTAGTAAGGGTTCTTTCCCCTGTACTCCCACTCATACCCGCATTTCTTACATTTCAGCTTCATAAGTAGTAGTTAGTAGTAGTAGCTTTAAAATGCTTTACTGTCCGACAATATATACTTTCCACTAAACAGTAGCGTTAGAAATTTAACTACAGAAAACTAAATATACACATGCCGTTCGATATTGAGAAGATAGCCAAGATTAAGAAGGTGCTTGTTAGCGACGGAGAGCAGTCGCTTATGGACATATGCAGGAAGACGGGGTTGAGCTACATAACAGTAAGGAGGTACATTGACTATATGAGCAAGAAGGGAATGATAAGCGTTGAGCCAGTTAAGAGGTCGGGCAAAACAATAAAGGTGCTTGTGAGGAATAGGTAATATGTATCCTTTGCAGGTAGTGTACAGGAAGGGCAAGCCTTATATAAGGGCTGCTCCGTGTACGATATTCTTTCCGACTAAGAATCAGATCAGGGCTAGGATTGCTTTCGGCGAGATAGCGAGGAAGCATAAGGGCAAGAAAGGCTTCGATGAGGAAGGCTTACCGATAGTAGCGAGCATGATAAAGAAGGAGTACACGGGAATGAGGTTCGGCAGGAAGGAGAAGAAGCCTAAGTGGATGGAGATATACGAGAACTACCTGAGGTTGAAGTTCGACAGCCTAACGCACAGGATAGCTAAGGCTTTAGCAGCTTTAGAAGTTGCTGGTCGTGCTTAGCCAACGTTTCTAGTAACTGCCTCCAAGTCCTTATCCTGAGCTTTATCCTTAGTATCATCAGCCTTTTGTAAGCCTCTTCGTCCAAGTCCTTTATCAGTATGTTCACCATGAACTATATTTCGTAAGCTATATAATAAAGTTAACACTTCTAATACACCGTAGCTTTTAAATCGCTCTCAACTTATCTTTATTCGGTGGTGAAATATGACGTTAATGAAGACTCTCCAACCTTTGTTTGTAGGTGCAGGAATGCCTAGATGGCAAGCATCAGCGGCAGGTGTTCAACTAGTTACTAAGCCAGTGCCTTGGTCTAAGAAACCTGCTTACCTCAGGAATCAACCTTACACTGCGGTAACTCCTCACAAGGGACAAATTCAAGCGAGGGTTAACTTCGGTGAGATTGCTAAGAGACACAAGGGAGAGAAAGGTTTCAAGGAGGGTCTGCCAATAATTGCTTACCACATTAAGAGCGAGATGAAAGGTTACAGAGCGCCTGATAGGCTACCAGAAGAAGCATATCCGAGCAAAGTAAGGCATACATTCAGAACGCTTGAGGAACTCAAGGCTATGATTAGAGCTTAAAGGAGGTGTTAGCAAATGGCAGTCAGATTAGAACAAGCTGGAGGTTTGGTAGTAGGGAAACTCATAAAATACGCACTCGATAAGCTCGGTGTACCAAAATACGAAGTGATGGGCATCGATTTGAGGAACTTTTTAACAGGGCTTGGTTTGACAGGGGCTTCTTACTTCTACGGTTACAGGCTAGGAAGGTTCGAGGATGTCGTCGGCTTCGCAGGAGCGCAAATGATTGTCGATGAGTGTGCTAAGGCTGCTGGGATTGAGGCTAAGCCAGCTGTCGTCGTCGTCAGGAAACCAGCACCAGCGGCTGTAAGACCTGCACCTAAGGCTGAAGAGATAACCGTGGCTTAGACCAGAGGGATGTCAATTCCGTAGTTTCGTTTAGTTTTTTCTCTTTTTTCCTACCACGATTAGTTCTAAGTCTAGCCCGAAGTGCCTAACATAGACCTCTGGAGTTAGGATCCTACACACCTCGACGAGCATATCCTCTACTGTGGCTTTCCTCATGTGCCTCTTCATGTCCTTAAGCATAGCCCTTATCTTCCTTGCGTCCTTCACCTTTATCGTCAGGAGGTCGTTCCTAGCCATATAGTATATACTATGCTTTTAAACCTATATTTTCGACTATATACCGTGGGATTATGCCCAAGTTGGGTACTCTTTCCGTTAGTGAGTTTGAGGACATCAAAGCGATTCAAGCGAAGATAGACGAGGTATTGCTAGACATGGCCAGCAAGGAGCTTGGAGTGTCGGTAGATGAGCTGGTAGTCAGAGACCTTATGCCGAGTGACATCGGATTCAGCAACGAGGATTGGACTGTCTCTGCTAGTACTGCTAACACTTACAACGACTTTACCTCGACGACCGTTGCGGACAACAGGTTCATAGCTATTTACGGCGTTGCTGGAGTGGATACCGATATCGTCTCTGCTGTTAGGTTCACCAGCGGTGCTAAGACTCTGGATATTTGGTCTCTCCAAGAGATTCGGGCATTACAAAACAGGTTCAAGGCTGCTAAGAGGCCTATAATCCTCAGGCAGAACACTGCCATAGACATCGACATTTACGCTACGTCTACGGGTTCAGTAACCATGCCACTATTAGGAAGGGTATGCGAACTCAAAGGTAGAACCGTTGAACCCGGCTGAACAGTAGAACCAGGGTAAACCTTTTTAACTTTCCTTTATTTTTTCTCTTTTCTAACTTCTTTTAGTGGAGAGTATGACCGACGAAGAACTCAGAAGGCTCAGGTTGGTGTTGCTCTGTATGGCAGGAACTTTGTCGCTACTCGCTACTATGGTGACGCTGTACCTTGAGTACAGGGAGGGTGAGCATAGTTGACTACAACCGATAGTTTTAAAAGCATATTTCCCAACATATAATTGACACACACAGGTGGTAGTGTGAAGGACGTTATGAAGGTATTCGAACCTTGTTGGTATGTGAAGATAGGGGATAAGTACTACCACATAGTCAGCAGGGACTTCTTCAAGTACGATTACACTTTCAGCTCGGTAAGTGCGAACGGACAGAGTGGTAAGGTTACGCTGGAGAACCTTGAGCCTCAGAAGGGAGAGGTCTACGTCTTTGCCGTCGGAGTGTTCCAGAAAGGTGTTGAGATAGAGGTCTACCAGCCTCCAGCTGAGGGAAGGCTCGGTGTTAAGAATTATACTGCAAGGATTGACTGGGAGCTTTCGCCAGCTGAAGAACCCAACCAGAGCATAGTGTTCTGCAACGTCTTCGGTAAGTCGATAGCCTTCAACGCCATCAACAACCTCGAAGTAAGCATATCGCCCAAGATAAGGATAGTTGGCTTCAAGTACAAGATTGAGGAAGTGAAGGACGTAGCGAAGATAAGGGAGCTTGAGAGGTTGTTTAAAGAGGGTAAGCTTCCTGAATTAAGATGGGAGTATTAGGTGGGATGAATGGTTGAGAAGATATTCATAGTCGGGGAGAAGAAGTATGATAAGAGTAGCAGGGAGTTTAAGGTCTTCTATGAGGACGGTAGCAACGCTGTCACGGTAACTACTGATGATACGACAGTGTTTTCTGTGCCGAGCGGCAAGACCTTCTACCTGAGGAACATAGTGATAGACAACGAAGCTGGGACTGGTATAATCGCTACGGTAAAAGACTACACCACGGAGAAACTCAGGATAAGGGTCGATACAGACAGCTCTAAGGAGATAACGAACCTCAAGGGAATAACATTCTCGACTGGAGTAGTGGTTTGCCTTAACGTTGGAACGGGAATCGTCAGCGTTGGTGGAGAGGTAACAGAACTGTAAACTATTTATTAACAGAAACTGAACATTAAGTAGTGGTGACTATGAAGTTTTGTGTCTACTGTGGTAAGCCTATAAAGGAAGATGAGGCATGGACAGAAGACCCCACAGGCAGTGGTTGCTACTGGCACTTTACCTGCCACGCTAAGGCTGTTAAGCAGTGGCTTGGTATTCCCGTAGAGGAGAGACCTTCTTGGAAAGAGTATGCTGAGAAAATATGCGAGGAAGGTAAGAGGAGAGGGATGCAGACGGAGTTGCCTAGAGCAGGTGAGAGTGAGGTAGAGGTTAAAAGGATTTCGCTTACCGATGTCTTCTTCCAACAGCTTAAGGACTTGGACAGGATAAGCCACTATTGGTTTAAATTCGTAGTTGGGGAGATAACGGCAGACCAACTGTGGGAAATACTGTTAGAACCTAGTTATGCGGCTAAGGCTAGGGCTAAAGCAGTGCCTGAGTATAGGAGTTTGTTCCTGGCAATCGCAGACCAGATAAAGAGGTTCAGGGAGGCTCTTATGAAGTATAAGGATAAGAAGATAGATTTCGGTGAGTTGGCAAACGAATACAGGAAGCTCAGGGATTACTACCTTAAGGTTTCCGAAGCCTTCTTGGAGACCTTTGCCTGGAGGAAGCCGTGACCATGACCAACATATTCAACATACCGCCTGAGTGGAGGGGTGTGAAGCCAGGTAATCAGCCTAAGAAGGAGAAGGACGAGGACTTGAGGGCAGAGATCCAACGCCTGATAGCGAGGATTAACGAGCTGAAGCACGAGGTAAAGGAGTTCGTGGATAAGAAGGGTAAGAAAGCGAGTAAGATGTATCCTATGCTAATCGAGGACTTGAACGACGCAGCGAGAGAGCTTAGCGATGTGCTTTCAACCTTGAATATGCTTATAGTGTAAGTGTCTCAGTACACCGACCAAAAACAACAAAGCCATCGGTATCCACCATAAATCATCCATACTCCTTTCTGGAGGGTCGAACATTTCCGCTAATAGTCTGTCAAACTTATCGAGCGGTTCTTTGAAGAATGTTGCTTGCACGCTCACTATCTTTTCTTCAGCCCAGAAATGAGGTCTACAGACCATTTCTCCGTCCTCGACACAATAATCGAGATAGAGTTCTTTGTAAGTTGGTACTGGAGTCCTAACTATTGTTTCCAGTATGTTGTTTTTCTTATCCCACGCAACGCTACTCAGAAAGTAGGCAATTGGTTCTTTAACCTTCATCTTTGGATGCCTGAAGTCTATGACTATTCTCTCTGGCGTCTCCCACACTCTCTCGACTACAAACCCATGCTTTCTTATAATGTTGGCTAACTCCTCCTTGCTTACCATTCAAACCACCTACATAAACCCACACTTTTCCTTAGTGGCCGTCTTCCTATCAGGGTGGCTTATGTCTATCTTAGCACATCCTAACCAAGTCCCTTCTGGAAGCGTTATCTTGTAGTTCTTGTATATCAGCATGCAAGTCCCAGCTGGCACTGTCGTAGGCTTTATAGTCCATCCCGTATACTTTTCACCAGTTTTGGAATTCTCTATGTATACCTCACCAGCGAACGTAAGGTCTACGTTGTCGTTGTTGATAGCCTCAACCTCTATGCCATAATAGCCTGTGTAGGGATTGTAGTAAGTCTTCACCTCTATATCACCCTTAGCCTCTGGCAGCTCTGGCGGCTCTTCACCGAAAGTTATCGTGATTGACTTGTGACTCCTGTACCTTATCGGCTTCTTGCACAGCTCGTCGTAATCGTACCTGAAGCCTTGGTCGCAGGTATACAGGTAGAAATGCATAGTAACCTTCCTGCCTGGAGGTTCAGCATGAGAGATCGGTACGACTTTCTCCTCCCAAGGCTCTAAGCGTATGTTCTCCTTCTTTCCGAGTACGCAAGAGTCTTCGTACCACCTAGTATAGATTAAGTCGATTGTTACGGTGTACTTCGTGTTGTTCTTGATAACCACGTCGAAATATGCATCGCAATACCATTCATCACACTCCGTCTTTACGTGCCTTACCTCACGTATCTCCACATCAAGTCCGTGTGGATTTACCCAGTTCCTAAGCCTTACTCCTTCGATAACCCGCTCGTCTATAAGGTTTCCGTCCTCATCGTAGATGCGAAGATAAAAGTCGTAAACATCGCCCTCGTCTCCGTAGAAGTAGCCAAGCTTGACCAATTTCGTCTCCTTAGGAGCGAAGGTCACAGTACCGCTTTCTGTAATGGGACACCTCAAGTCTCCATCAACATAGAAACACCCCTTTAGCTCCCACTTGAGCTTTCGTGTTGTATCAGCCTCGTTCTTGATAACTGCAAAAGCGTTGCCGTGACAGACTATGCGTCCTTCCTCCTCTCTCTCACAGGCAATACACTCTATCCAAAAGTCCTTAATTCCGCCTTTTTCTTTGCCCACCGCCCCTTAGTCTAGCTCGTAGTCGACAATCTCTACTTCCTTGGGGACGGTTTTGAGCTTTATCACCCTCTCGTAAAGTTCCTCTCCGAGTAGCTCGTGTGTGTCTGAATCGTACACCGCTATGTATAGATCGTGGTCACCCTCGCTACAACCACCAGTTCTCAGGGTTAGTTCAACTGTCTTCTCAGTACAAGGGTCTAATGGAACTCCGCTCAGTCCTGTTGAGAAGCACGCTGCCTCGCCGCCGTGTGGTATTATGCTGGCTGAAACATCCACAGTTAGCTTCTTATCCCACTTGTTATGCAGGGTTACTTCCAACTTAATATCCTCTCCAATATACTTCTCAATCTCCTTAAGCACACTATCACCTACTCCAGCTCATAATCCACAATCTCCACGACCTTAGGTGGTTTAATCTGGCTTAAAAGGAATATCATCATGCCTCCAACTATGGCTATCGGCAACACCTTCTCAAGCACTTCTTCCCAGCCCATCAAATCACCCCAGCTTTCTTGAGTATGTAGTAAACGGCAACTCCTATTGGGATAGCGCCAAAACTCTTGTACACTCCCCTGGCAAGCCAAGTGATTGCTCCACCCATCGCTATGAGAATGAACGGTACTTTATAAGGCTCTATGATGTTCTTGTAAATCCAGTTCCACACCCACTTGAAGAAGTCTATTATCGGATCCCATATCGCCTTGGGAAGAACCATCCTGTTAAGGTCTCTGCACAGGTCTAAGGGCGTTTTGTAGTCCGCAGGGTCTAAGCCAAGAGATTCGAGTATCGGAGCTAACTCTTCTGCCTTAGGATAACCCCATTCGGCTAACTTAGTCTTCCACCTCATCACTTAAAAGTATATTTTGGAGTCTATAAAAGCTTAACCTTTGGCGTTAGCAGGAAGTTCACGGTAGCCTCGTTCGTAACGGTAACGGAAGCTACCTCTGTCTCGTAGCCACCAGCCTCGCATCTAACGATATAACTACCAGGAGGCACTTCCAACTCAAAACTACCATCCGTAGCGTAAGTCCTGTAGTGGTTGGCTGTAATCAAGGCTTTCAAAGGCTCTCCTGTGAACTTATCCAACACAAGACCCTTTATCTTAGCCACTCAATCACCCTAAATGTAGTAAGTGCCAGGTGTGAACACTTTTTTCCTGACCTTGGTAGTTTCCTCTGTCTTCTTGGTGAACTCGTAGGCGAGGTAACCTATAGCTATCGAAGTTAGCGTTGCTAATACTATGTTCCTAAGCTTCCTCTCTATCTCGGCTGGAGACTCTCCCCTTCTCGGTAGCTGACCAGATAACCAACTCGTCATTACGCTTCCAGCTACAGCTGTCCACGCAAGCAGTGGTATCGCCATAATTAATATTACGCATACCGAATTTTAAATATGCGTAGAGTTTCTCCAGAGGAGGTAAAGGAGGCTGCTAAGGAAGAGCTATTAAGGAAGCGTGGCGTTGTGGGAATATCGTTCAAGCACCACTCTCCGAAGATAATAAGGCTGTATGTCGAGAGGTTAGAGCCTAGGGTTATGAAGGAGATACCCAAGATGTTGCTCGGCTACAGAGTAGAGGTTATCGAAGTGGGAAAAGTAAAGCCTTTGCTCACTCCAGAGGAAAAACAGAGGAAGTGGAGAGTGTTAGTGCCAGGTATAAGCATAGGAAGTTGCAGGGTTACTGCTGGAACGCTCGGTCAGATAGCGATAGACAACACCGATGGTGAGTATGTGTTACTTAGCAACTATCATGTGTTCTACGGTAGTGAAGGTGACCCAATTTACGCACCTGGAAGCTACGACGGGGGTACTTCCGAAGACACGGTTGGTTGTCTGAAAAGGTATGTTGAGGTCAGGGCAGATTACTACAATCTCGTGGACGCTGCCATAGCGAGTATCAAGGAAGGTGTTGAGTTCAGCAACGACTCTCCAGAGTTAGGTTCTCCAGCTACGGTCAGAGACCCTGTTGAGGGTGAGACAGTAGCAAAAAGCGGAAGGACTACGTGCCTTACCTACGCTAAGGTTATCGATCCGAGTGCTACCATCAAGGTTTACGACTATCCAGGCGTAGGTGACGTATGGTTCGATGATGTTATTGTAACTGAGTGCTTCGCAGCTGGTGGGGATAGCGGCTCTCCCACAGTTGCGGTTAGCGACGGTGCTTTGGTAGGTCTTGTGTTCGCTGGCAGTAGCAAAATAACCTGTCTCATCAAGGCGACCAACATAGTGAGGATGCTCAATATAACGATAATCACTGGCACTCCGAAGGTAGGTGTCGTAAGGGCTGGGTTAGTGCCTCTTCTCGGTCTGTTTGCATTTCCGTTCTTACCAGAGGCGTTCAAGAGGGTGAAACTCTGGGCGTAGAGGAAATACCTGAGATAATAGAGAGGAGCAGGAAGTTAACCGAGGAGGAAAAGGAAAGGCTCTTGAACCTGTATAGGGAAGGCAGATACTATGCGTTGGCGATAGCGGCTTACAACAAGGGTTTGATGGACGTAGTAAGGATACTGAAAAAAGCGGGGCATATAACGGATAGGGAGCTTAGGATGTATGGTGCTTTAACAGGAAGGACTAGGGCTAGAGTGAGGTTGAGAAGAGGAGCTGGCTTTGCTTCGCTTGAGCAATACTATGCGTTCTGGAAGAAAGAAATGGAAAAAATTGCCAGAAAAAGGCTTAAGAGAATGCTGTTCCCGTGGCTATATTAGCATTACCAAGATGCCTGCCTGAACAACTCTGCCTATGAAGTATCCGAAGTAGTAATAGTGGCGTTCCTTCCTTATGTCCCTCCTCAAGTGCTTGGGTATCCTGTAGTCCGCTGGAGGCTTTACTAAGCTACTCCAAGAGTGCCAGAATCCCATCCAAAAGGCGTGGATTTCACTACACTCGCTAAGGAACTCTCTCAACCTCATGATTAACGCTTGGCTTAGGGTTAAAAATAGCTTTTCGACGAATTGTTTACTGGAAAATATATTTTACAGCATATAGGTACAGTACCTATATGCTCCAATATATAGATTGCAAACTATAGTTTCTGCCATATAGGTGCAGTACCTATATGCTCAAAACTATATCTTCAAGTACACAATTTCCGGAGTCCGGAAAAATCTCCATAAGACAGTTGACTACTAGTACACATATTTACAACCCGCCGACAATCCATAACTATGTGGTATCCGAAGTGGATAAGGTGTCCGAAGTGCGGTAAGCGGTGCGAGTTCAAGGGGATTAACAACGACCTACCAGAGTACTACTGCAAGGCTCACGGAGTGATAAGGTGGATACAGGGAAGGAAGTTCCTCAAGCTTCCATTACCCTTCATAGCCAGGTCAGGTAGCTACTATGCTAGGTTCGATAAGGAGCAACTACCACCATTCTGGCGTAGTGCTTTAGGTGTTTACCAAGACGAGAACGGCGATATATGGTATCAGCGTGACTATAGGGTCGAGTTCAACAGGAAGACCCTGCTCTTCCGACTTTATGTAGATGGCAAGCCGATAATGGTGAGGAAGGCAAGTGTATACTATGCTTAAATACCCTGTTAACAGACTGTTAACTGATGCCTCTGATAAGGGTTAGTGACAGTGTGTACGAGTGGCTTAACGCTGTGAAGAACGCTAAAGGTCTGAGTAGCATTAACGATGCGATAGCTACGCTCAAGAATCCCAATCCTGGATTTCCCAGGGAGGTGTACAGCCTGACCGTCACAGTTCCTGCTTCGACTATGATAACGAGGGAAGAGAACTACATAAAGTTCGGGGAGGATGTTGTGATAACGAAAGTGTATGTGTTTTTCCCAGACGGCTGTTTTCTACCAGGGACTCCAATAATGTTGGAGGATGGTTTAGAAAAACCCATAGAGGAGGTGAAGGTTGGGGATAGGGTCTTGAGTCATATGTGTGTAAGTACTGTTACGAAGACCTTCACTAGAAAGTATGTTGGTTGGGTATATAGAATAAAACCTTTAGGACTTCCTGAACTTATCGTGACACCAGAACACCCATTTTTAGCAATCAGAAGGAAGAAAGGAAACTTAAGGTTCAAATTTCAGCCTGAGTGGATAAGGGCATGTGATTTAAAGCCTGGATACTGGGTTGTAAGTAGGATTCCTACGAAGGTTGAGGATAAAAAGGAAATTAAGTTAGATCCGACGAAAAATAAGAAGATTTGTAGACTGCCTGTGAATGACGAGTTACTTGAGTTCATCGGCTATTGGTTGGCAGAAGGCTGGGTATCGGAAGATAAGAGTGGGCCTAAAGTATGTTTGTGTTTCGGTACTCATGAACGAGAGAAAGTTAATAGGCTTGTTGAAATCATAAAGAGTTTCGGATTTAGCCCGTATGTTAATGTAAGGGAAAGCAAACATACAGTAGAAATCACATTTTATTCAAGGACACTCCATGACTGGTTGTTGAAAAATTTCGGCAAAGGAGCTAAAACGAAACGTGTTCCAAGTTGGGTAATGAAGTTACCTTTCCACAAACAGGAGAAGATTTTGATGTCGATGCTTAAAGGGGATGGTTATCTACACCCAATAAAGAATTCTTGGGTTTTACATACCGCAAACCTAGAACTAACTAGAAGGATGTGGATACTTGCTAACAGGGTCGGATACAATCCGATAATCTACGATTGGGCTAAGCAGGGGTATGGGATGGAATTCAGGTTGAAGTACACTAACAACAGGAGAATAAAGCTCTTGGATATAGTCTTATCACCGATACATAAGATAGAGCGTGAGTGGTACGAGGGTGAAGTTTACAACCTAGAAGTCGAACCCTACAATACTTACATTGCTAACTTTGTTTGTGTACATAATTGCGAAGACCTGCTTACAGTAGTCCTAGGCGCTGGTTCTAAGGAGTACGCACCGAAGATAATAAGTGGCGATAACAAATCGCTTTGGATAGAGCCGAAGTTATTCGTCCCAGCTGGAACGCCTATATGGGCTGAGATCAGGAACGAGGATACCACTTATCCGCATACACCCACTATCGAGGTTGAAATTGAAAAGATTAGGGAGGTTGGATTGGTGTGAGGTGAGAGCGTGCCGATAAGGATACCTGGGAGAAGGATGGGGCGCCCGGACTATTCGAGGATAGTCCAAAGAGTTAGCTTGTCCGCTCCGACGGCTGAGCAAGGGCCTTATTGGGCAGTAGTAGGCCCGTTCACTATAGGTAGCGGCGAGAGTATAGCGATATTGATAGAGAGGGGATTCAGTCGGAATTACGAATACGTTCCACAGGGCAAACGGTTTTTGATAGACCATCTCGAAGTCACAGCGGATGCTAACGTTTTGCTAAGGGTAGATTTGCAGCATGAGGATATGGAAGGGGAATTGACTACCCTCGGGATAGCGTACGGCTACCAGAGAGTGATATTGGAGCCGAGGAGGGCGTTTTACTTCAGAGAAAATACAAGGCCTGTTTACGTGATATATAATTATGGGGACGTTTCAATCAAAGTTTTTATGAATATATACGGGACTGTAGAAAACGTACCTGGGTGATAGTGTGGCGGAGGAAAACGAGCCAACCGCTACCATACATGAGGGAGATGAGGTGTGGAAGTCCAGGGTTATCATTTTAAAGAGAGAGAAGGTGGTAGCTGAATGACCGAGGCAAGACCCAAGGTCGCATTGACCGAAGCACCGGAGATAACCATAGGAGACATCAACGACATTACGGGAACTATATACGATAAGGAAAGGCACGTTACGAGCGGTGCAGTAGATATAGTGAAGGACTCCGTAGGGTTGGCAAAGGAATCGACGCTGACTGGGATAGGGGAGAATATCAGGAGCTTGCCGTTCTTAGCTGGAATAATTCCAGCGTATTTAGTGAGCGCAGATAGCGCTTCGCTAAACGCTAGAGCGTCTGGGGGAGGGACGACTACAAACGCATTTTCGCTGACTGGCGGCTATTGGTACGGAAGTGCGGACGGAGATTACATTGAGTTTGACTTTTACGGGAAATTCGTGAACGTTATCTTTGCTGAAAAAACGACGACTGGAGTTGTCGATTACAGCATCGACGGGGTGATAACTGGAACGATAAGCATCTCGGAACTGTCTGGGCCGAACAAAAACTTGTATTGGATAGGGCCGAGTAATTTGGAGGATAAGTGGCACACGATTAGGCTAACTTACAGAGGCGGATACGTGAGGATTGCTGGAATTCACGTTGACCCGACGAAGAATCCATACATAATCTATCCGTTCCCGTATCCAACGCAGTTTAACATCGCAGAAATAAGAGATAAAGCTTCGAGCTTAGACGGCAAGATAACGAAGTGCGATACGGATAACGTAACGGTGACTACTGGTCAGGTTGAAGTAACAAAGATGCCACCCGTATCTGTATCTGTAGAAACAGTAGCAATTACTGGCTTACATGGTGTCTTTGCTCAGTACAACAACGAGTCAGTAGCGAGCGGCTCTACAAATACCTACGGGACGTTCACCATAGACTGGGCTGACAGGAAGACGGTAGGAGTGTGGGTCAATACTGGAGATGTGAGCGTTAAGATTCTCGTTAGCAACGATGGAACAAACTTTTACGATTATTACTCGAAGAACGTAACCTCTGGCTCTTCGGCTACGATGAGCTTTACCGAATCCTTCGCCAGCATGAGGGTTGAGGTGTTAGGCTCTACTGACGCTGGCTATAACTTGCTCGTGAGTAGGCAGGTGTGATAGCATGCAGATTGACAACCCCAAGGTTGCGAAGGTCGGAAGCTATATTGACGTGCCGAAAGTGGGGGTGGGCTATTATTTACCCTACAGGATAGTTGCTTCGAACTGGGCTAGCGAGGAGAGTAAGGCTAAGGCACACTATGTATGCGATGGCACAGATGACCAAGTGGAGATTCAGCAGGCGATAGATGACTTGCCATCAAGCGGAGGCATAGTGTTTTTGACCGAGGGAAGGTTCAACGTCAGTAGCTACATAGAGATAGTCAAGAATCACGTAACGCTAATGGGGACGTGCCCTCAGGCAGAAGGCACTTGCATCTACCTTACAGACTTGAGCGATATACACGTTATTATTGTAGGCGATGGTGCTACTAAGGTCGTCGGGGTAAGGATAGCGAACGTTTGCATAGATGGTAACAAGGCTAATCAGACTGCAACTTCAGCTGGTATACACCTTTACGGTGCTTCTGGTAGCGAGATACTCTACCCTAGGATAGAGAACTGCTTTATATACAACTGCAGAGACTGGGGAATAGTCGCTGAGTATGCTAAGCGAGCGGTGATAGATAGGTGTGTTTTCACAGCTAACGGTGCTGGTTTGGAATTTATGAGCGGTTGCGAGGAGAACATAGTGAGTAACAACGTCTTCATAGCCAACACAGCCTTCGACGTTCGTGATAACGGGAACGAGAACTTGTTTTTGGGCAATAAAGGGAAGGTTATAGCCAAGGGTTTGGATGACTTTGTAATAGCCTACGGGTGATGGCATGCCGTACGGAATAGATACTGTGTGGCAAGCCGCAGAGGATATATCTACTGGCGATGTCGTGGTTACTCATGAAGCTTTTGATAAGGGAATCGCTAAGGCTACTAGTGGGCAAACCAACATAGTAGGTATAGCTCAGGTGAGTATAGCAAGTGGTGAGACTGGGCCTATTAGGATATTTGGCGAGGGCGTGGTTAACGTAGGGGATAACCTTGTTAGCAAGGGAGACTTGCTCATGGCATCTACCACGCCTGGGGTAGCGACTACTGCGAGCAACGTCAGCTACTACGGTCAGATATGCGGTATGGCTCTTGAAAGCAATACTGGGTTGGTGAAAGTTTTAATTTGTCACTTGTGAACTTTAAATCGGTGATAGCGTGGGTGTCGGAGAGTTAGTAAAGGCTGGTCAGGAGATAACTGCTGAGAAGATGAATAAAAAACTTGAGTACGTGGAGGCTTCGGACATAGTTACTGGTGCGATAACCGTAGATACTCTGGCCGTGCATTTGGGAGAGGTAGGGCCTATTCCAGACACAGCAACTTGGTACTCTTTCCCTTACACGCTTTCTGACACTCCAAGGCAAGCGATAGTGACTCCCACTACTGGAGGAGTAGAAGGTTATGTTATGGTTAATAACATGGCAACTACTGGGATCGAGCTGGTAGCTTCAGTCAGCGGGGTGAAAGCGATAGTTAGTGTGCTACTGTAGGTGTTTTGAATGGCAACTGTCTACCCGAGTATAAGACCCTTCCCTAGCGTGGGTAGGTATAACTTAGCTACCTATGACTCTAACTTTCGTTACAGCAGGCTTCCTACCTACAAGCCAGAGTGGAGGTGGACTAGGAGAGTTATAATAACGGAGCAGTCTGGGAATGATCTGACCGATTATCAGGTCTTGGTAACGCTTACTTGGAAGAACTTCGAGTTCCACAAGGCGGAGGCCGATGGTAGGGACATAAGGTTCGTAGACCCTTCCACGTGGCGATTTCTCCCTTACTGGATAGAGAAGTGGGATTCTGAGAACTATCTTGCCAAGGTCTGGGTTAAAGTGCCCTCGATACCAGCGAACTCCACTAAGGAGATTTACCTGCTCTACGGCAACCCAGAGGCTGTCAGCATGAGCGATGGTAAGAGTACTTTCGTTTTCTTCGAGGACTGGGAAAATTGGACAGGGACTACCACGAACCCCGAATATCACGGGTGGGAGATTCTGGATAAGGATACCAATCCCACCTACCAAGGCGACATTCAGGTGAACGACACAATCGTTTACACAGGCAATTACTCGGTTAAGAAAAATTATGGTGTTGCGAGAGTTGATAGGTCTGACTTACCAGGCTATCTTGATGTAATAGTTGAACTCTGGGTCAACGTGGAGGTTTACGGCTCTGCTGGCGGTGAAGAAGCTATTATTTTAACAGCACACGACGGTGTAACTGGTAGAGTGTTTGGCTACTATGCCGCTTCCTCTACCTCAAACTACTCCTACGCGATGGCTGGTACTTGGTACACTACGGGAAAGCCGGTCTACCCGACAGGGGAGTGGCACTTGTTCCAAATCGCTGCTCTGAGCGACGGTAGTAAGTTTTTTGTGGACGGCGAGGAAGTAGCCTCCACGAGTGATGTGATAAAGGTGAATATTATTAGGTGCGGGAGCTCTTGGAACAAGGACGATGAGTGCGTGGCATACTTCGATACGCTCAAAATTCGCAAATACGCAGAGCCAGAGCCCAAGGTGGAGGTGAGGTGAATCGATGCCCACTTATCCGAGAATGATGTCGCCGCATGCAATAGGTAAGTATAACCTTGCCACCTACGACTCTGGTTTTTGCTACGGCAACCTCCCGTCCATGAAGCTCGATTGGAGAGAAAAGCAAATCCTGATAGAGGAGCGTTCTGGCAACGACCTGACGGACTACCAAGTCCCCATTACCTTGAAGCGTGGGGTCAACTTTGACTTCACGAAAGCCAAGCCAGACGGCGGTGACATAAGGTTCTTTACCGAGGATGGAGAGAAGCTTCCTTACTGGATAGAGAAGTGGGATTCCGAGGCTGGGATGGCGAGAGTTTGGGTAAAAGTGCCTTCTATACCAGCGAACTCCACGGTCAAGTTATATATGAGGTATGGAAATCCAGAGGCTGTTAGTGAGAGTAACGGAGATGCGGTTTTCGACTTCTTCGATGATTTTGAGGACGGGATTTTGGACACGGAAAAATGGAACACGGACGTTTTTTTTGCCCTATGGGATACGACCAAAAACTATAACTTTGACCCTGGTGAGTTGGAGGAAACTGGAGGGAATTTGGTTTTTGATGTTTATGTGGAAACGACTTACGCTGAGTGGTCGTTGGCGAGCCGGAGTTCGGTTAGCAATCCTTTAGGGCTGTTCGTTCAAGCAGAGTATACTGATAATACTGGTAGCAACGGGAAAGTTCCTACGATAGCGATAGGGTCGAGTAATAGTTTTGTCGGTATCTTCCACAACTTGGAAGGAGATTTCACATGCTTGGCGAAGGAAGAGTCTGATACTCGAACTAAAGTTAAAACGTTCTCAGGTGCTAAGTCGACGAAGTGGCTTTCTGCGATGAAAATCGTTTTTCCTTCAGGCAAATGTACCTACTATGTGGAGGATAAAGGCAAAGGTGTCATTCTTTCCAACTGGGAATATTCGACGACCCACAGCAACCCGGAAACGTTGACCTACTTAATACTTGCGATTCTTAGTGGAGGTAGGTATGGGGATACATCGAACGTTAAGATTGACTATGTCTTCGTTGCCAAGTATGTCGAACCAGAACCTCTGGTAAGGGTGAGGTGAAGAGGGTGAGGCTTGCATTCCTGCTGACAGCGATAGCCTTCATCATAGTCGGCAACTACCTGTTTACCTACATGCACGAGCTGACCCACAAGGTGGTATTCTCCTACTACGGAGTGAGGAGCAAGATGCACGTCGGTATTTTCGAGGGCTATGTCGTGCCCGACCAAGAAGACTTATCGAAGCTGTCTCCTCAGGAGCTACGTGAGCTGAGACTGCTGAACTCCATCCATGAGATATACACTTACCACTTCAGCGTCCTCTACACGCTGCTGATAGTCTTCGTTTTTGCTCTCTTCCTGCTCTACTCAAGGCCCCGAAGCAAGCTTTCGGCTGTCCGACACCTTTAAATACCCGAAAGTATATACTTTTTCTCATGAGGATTGCCGTGATAACGCCTTCTCTGGGCAGCGTCAACATAGAGTGGGCTTTCAGGTTCGCAACCATAGCGAGCAACACCAACGCTCAGCTCTTCATGTTCACGAGCAAGCACTTTCGCATAGATGAGGCGAGGAACAGGGCTGTCCTGGAAGCACTCAAGCTGAACCCTACTCACGTGCTCTTCTGGGATGGGGACGTTATACCCTTCACCTACGGCCCTAACCAAGAGCCAGTCCTGAACCCCAAGGTCATAGAGATAATGCTAAACTGGCGTTATCCCGTAGTTAGCGCTTACTATTACACCTCCAAGCTACTGCCCAACACCTTTATCTACGATGAGAAGGAGGATACCTACAAGCCGTATGAGATACCCTACGAAAGGGCGATAGAGTTCGTGGATGCTGTAGGCTTAGGCTTCTGCCTTGTAGATGCCAGAATATTCAAGATGATAGAGCCTCCGTGGTTCGAGTATAAGTGCGAGTATGAGAAGACGGAGAATGGGCTGAAAATAACCGAGATAAGCGAGGACATTACGTTCTGTGATAAGCTAAGGAAGCTCGGCTTCAAGGTTATGGTGCTAAGGAGGATATTCTGCAAGCACATACATAACGCTTACATCGTGGGTAAGGATAAGTTCGAGTTAGTTAGGACGAGGTGATAGGATGAGGGTTTGGGTATGTGGGATTGCTGGCGTGCTGGGTTCGACACTCGCAAACACTCTTAGTAAGGAAGGATACGAAGTCCTCGGTAACGATGTGGTGCGTAGGGAGGAAGCGTGGCGATTAGAGGTTGAGGTTCCCTACCTCTGGAAATCTACTTGGGATTTAACAAGAAAAGATCTTGAAGGTGTGGATGTTGTGGTAGATGCGAGCATAGGTTTTGCGGACAGACCTTTCGGTGACTCATCGCCCCTCACTACACTATGGAGTAACGTGATGCCGATAGCTCGCTTGCTTGAGGTGGTAAGGAGGATGGAGAAGAAGCCCGTAGTGGTATATCCTTCGAGTTTCAACGCACTATACGGCCATAGGCTGATAAAAGAGAGCTGCTTACCGAGTCCTACTAACCTATACGGTGCTACTAAAGGGATAGCAGAGTTGTTGTGCCTTACTTACCTAAGGGCCTACGAAGTTCCAGTCATAATCAGCAGGGTAGGGTCAGCGTTCGGGCCTAAGGGAAGGAGCGACGAGCTTCCACAGCGCCTAATAATATTCGCCCTCAAGGGAAAGAAGTTCGTGCTAAGGAGCCCTTATGCAAAGCGTTTGTGGACTTACTCTAAGGATGTGATGGAATTTTACCTCAGGCTCCTGGAGAGGTTAGATGAGTGCGTGGGCAAGGTTCTCCACTGTGCTGGTAACAAGTACGATGAGATAATAACCAACGTCGAGCTCGCTGAGCGTATTAAGAGGTTTCTGCCGTTAGAGTATGAGCTAGGTGAGTATGAGCCAGGCGAGAAAGGGATTGACTTTAAGGTGGACTGTAGCTATACCAGAGAGTTGCTGGGATGGAAGCCTAAGTACAGTATAGGAGAGGGTTTGAAGGAAACGATAATATGGTTTGAGAGCAATTTGGGGAGGTATAGAGTGTGAGGATAGCCGTTATCTCAGGCACAGCATATCCAGCATCCCCCGACTTCTACGGAAGCGAGGTTATGCTAGCGGTGTTAGCAGACGCTCTGGGTAAGATGGACAATGAGGTTACGCTTTACGCAGCCAGTAAGTCTATGAAGGGTAGTTATAGGCTAAGGCTACTGCCTTGCACGTGGGGAATGTTATCCTACGTGGTGGAATCATGCGTGGATGTTTACATGGATGAGATAATGGAACACGACTATATAATAGACGGAAGTGGTCTGACGATGGTCTGCGAGAACATCTGGTTCTGGCATAGGGACTGGTTAAAGGAGCATGCGATAGTCTACTACCGTAACGGTTATAGTTCGTTCAACCCAAGACCTCCAGTAAACTACAATATCCATGGAGTTTGGCTTAGCAAATTAGCTGTAAGTAGCATGGAGCCCTTCAAACTACCTCCCGAAGTTACGCACGTGATCCCCTACGGAGTACCAGACTGGTACAAGCCAGTAAGCGAGCCTACGATGGACTATTGGCTGTATTTGGGGAGACCGCATCCTCACAAAGGCGTGGATATTGTACTCGATTTGGCTAAGGAGTTGCCGAACGAAAGGTTTGTTTTTGCTTGGAACGCTATCTTCGAGGAACATAAGAGGTATGAGGAAAAGTACCTGCAGGAGATAGATAGGTTGCCAAACTGCGAGTTCATAAAGGTTAGGGACTTGAGACATAAGGTAGAGTTGCTTGCGAATGCGAAGGCGTTGATAGTACCTCTGGGTAAGGATTATGTAGAAGCCTACGGGCTAGTTGGTCACGAAGCTCTTGCATGCGGCACGCCTATAATATACGGTGCTAGGTCTGGTATTTGGGAAGTTGCTGAGGAAGGTAAGCACGGCTTTAAGGTAGAGAGTAAGGAGAACGTAATCAAGGCTATGAAAAGCATAGATAGCATTTCCAGGGAAGCGTGCTTGGAGTTTGCAAGGAATAACGGCCCAGAGCTGATGGCTAAACGCTTCTTAGAGCTCTACGAGGAGGTGAGAAAGTGAAGGTCTGTCTGATAGTGGTAGACGCTCTGAACTACGAACATACGCCACGTTTACCTGGCTTCTGGCTCTACGAATGTAAAGCCCTTGCTAACAACACGGAGCCTAGCTTGGCTACGATACTAACTGGTTTACCTCCAGAAAAGCACGGCATAGTGCATACGGGCGATGCTGGTAACGATGTGAAGCTAAGAAGTGTGCTAAAACCGATACCGAACTCCTTCATAGCAAGCCCAGCCGTAATATTCCATCCATTCTTCACCTACTCTACTACGGCCAAGTACGTGGAAGAGGTAATACTAGAGGCTGATAAGTACGTAGACAAGGTGGACTTCATGTTGCTGCATATAATGGATGTTCATGACTACAGAGACGTTAACAGAGGGCTGAAGTACTATGAGGGATTTAAGCTCATTAGTAATGTAGCGTTGGAATGGAGACAACCTTCTCGCTTACCTAGAACTCAAGAAACGTTGATACAGACAACAAGAGATGCCAACCTATTGATAGCTAAGTATAAGGGAGCTGTGGAAAGGGTGTTTGAAACGCTGATTCCGTTTGTTTCCAAGCTAGAGGGCAAGGTAATAATAACCGCTGACCATGGAGAGGATTTAACGTTCTTTGCCCACGATGGTCTGGATGTTTACGATGTGCCTTTAATCACAAACTTCAAACTACCTGAAAGAGTATATACCCATCTGGACGTGGCGAGACTATGGAAAAGTTAGTCGGAAAGCACATACTAGAGGTATGTAGGGATATTATACTGAAGGTAAGACCAAAGAGCATACTGGACGTGGGCTGCGGAGAGGCTAGGCTGTGGAGAGGATATGGATACGGCGGGAGGCATGATGTTAGAGACCCGAGAGTTAAGGAATGGGAATTGGACTGGAATCCAAGAATAGTCTTACTCGACCTAGATGCTTACAAGCACCCATTACCAACGGTACAAGCTAACGCTATTAACCTACCGTTCAAGGATAAGTCATTCGATATGGTAATATCCACGGAAGTAATAGAGCATGTACCAGACGTGGAAAAGTATGCAGAGGAGATAGTTAGAGTAGGTAGGTCTTACATAATAACTACACCTACCAAATTCACGAAAATTACGGAACGGGACTGGGAGAATAACCCCTGGAGAATAAACCTACTTAAGAAAGTACCAGACAGTATATATCCTCACCATGCGCACATCAGAGTTTTGACTGAGAGTGAGCTATCACGCTTGTTCCCAAAATCTAAAATTATGTTAGTCGAATCACTAGATAGTGAGGTTCCACACTATTTGCTTATAGGTGGTGAGATTGAAGATAGCTATAGTTGTAACTCCGTGCCTGCCATGCAGGACTGATTTAGAGTACGGTGGTATAGAGCGTGTGGTGGCATACTTAGCCGAGGGTCTTGCTAAGGAGCATGAGGTAACGCTGATAGCTGGCAAGGGAAGTAAGGTCAAAGGCGTAGAGCTAATTACTCCTACAGAGTCTCGCTATTCGCTACCAGGAGAGAACAGGGAGCTTGAGATGTGGTTGAAGGCTGGTATAGATCCTAAAGACTACGACGTGATGGACTTTCACACACACCTAGCACCTCCAGTAAGGGCTGATAATGTTGTATGGAGCATCCATGACCTCTTGCCTCCGCATCCTATATTTCCTTTCAAGCTCGTTGCGAGGAGCAAGTTCCATGCAGAATGGCTTGAGAAGAAGTGGGGGTATCCAGTAAGTTACGCTTACAACTGCATAGATGTTTCGGAGTTTGAGCCGAGCGAAAAGGAAGACTACCTCCTCTTTTTGAGCAGGATAACACGTGGTAAGGGAGTGTTCAACCTAGTAGAGATAGCCAAGAAGTTTCCAGAGCAACGTTTTGTGATAGCTGGTGAGGATAGGGTTGAGAAAGGCATGAATCCGTTCGAGCTTACCCAGCTGTTCAAAATACTTCCAGACAACTGCGAATATTTAGGCTTCGTTAACGATAGGGAGAAGAAGGAACTGTTATCGAGGGCAAAGGCTCTGCTCCTACCTTACGATAACTCCGTCTATCAGGAAGTGTTTGGTTTAATAATCCTAGAGGCCTTGGCAAGCGGAACTCCTGTATTTGCCATTAGGAACGGTGCTGTCGGTGAGTTGCTGGGCTTGAACGGGATGGTGGGGTTGAGCAAGTATGGTTATTTAGCTTTGAACATAAGCTCCTTAACCAAGGCTCTGAGCTGGTTTATCGAGGGTAAGTTTGGGTTCGACGTTGAGAAATTGAGGGAGAGGGCTTCGAAATTCAGCCCAGAGTTTATGGTGAGCAACTACGAAAAAGTGTACGGTGAGGTATGTGGAAAGGGTAGATAGGGAAAAAATCGAGAAGTCGAAGGAAGTGATAGTGGAAGCGTTTAGAAGATTCTCCAACCCAGCCGTAGTGGTGAGTGTTGGGAAGGATTCGATGGTAATGCTCGACTTAGTGCTAAGGTACGGGGATAGAGAGCCCATAGTATACGGTTTTTACGACCCAATCCCGATAGACGAGGAACTTACCCTCAGCTTCGCAAAGGAGGTGATAGAACACTACGGACTGCGAAGGGTTGTTTGGTATCATGAGGTTGCAAAGCCCTACCTGGAGAAAGTCAGGGAGCCAGGGCTGAATAAAGTAGAGTGTTGTAACACTTTGAAAGTAAAGCCGCTGAACGACTTCATAGAGAAGTACAAGGTAGATGTGGTTTTCGTGGGAATAAGAAGGGATGAGCATCCAGAGAGGGCCAAGGAAAGCTACTTTTCCAAGAGGAAGAACCATTGGAGGGTACATCCAATCCTGCACTTTACGTGGTTGGACGTTTGGCTGTACATAAAGGAGTTCAAAGTCCCAATAAACCCGCTGTACCTAAAGGGCTACGTCAGCATAGGTTGCAAGCCGTGTACCAAGATAGTCAGACCAGAGGGTTTCAGGAGCATCGATGAGATAATAGAGTTTGTTAAGTCTGGTAGGGTGAGGGAAAGGGAGAGTAGGGACAGGGAGAAGGAATTGTCGATGAACAGGCTTAGAGCCTTGGGTTACTTTTGATACAGCTTGACATAAAGCTTCCACCTACACAGCAGGCACTCGTAGTACTTCTTCTCATCCAAGGTAGGGTTCTTGAAGTATTTGTAGTTCTTGCACCGCTTGCAGATTTCGTCGACCTTCTCCCAGTATCGGTCTCTCATAATAAACTTTTTATGCCCGAGTGGTAAATATCAAACATGGACGAGACACTCAAGAACAAGTACAAGAAGTATAAGGTGTACATGGCGGACGAGTGGGTATTCCAAGTTCACTCTTCGGGTGAATACTGTAGGATCGATGGCATAGACGACAAGACAGAGAGCATAATGGTGATAGCTTTCGATAAGAGGACTGCCGAAATGTTGCTCAAGCTTCTCAAAAACTACCTGAAGGGGACGGGTTATGAGAAGGAAGTCGGGTATGTCTGAGAAGAGAAAGAATTGTATAGTTAAGGAGAACCCCCTGATAATCGAGAGTATATACAACCACATACTGGTTTTGCGTGAGGAAATGGGCGAGGTAAAGGCAACGTTGAAGCAACATCAACGCTTAATTTGGTTCATTATAACGCTTTTGCTTGCTTTGCTGTGTAAGGTGTTCCTGTTCGGAGGTCTGATCTGAGTTTTTTCTCACAACCACGTTAACTACATTATTCGCTCCCTTGAGAGAAGAGTTGCCAATCAGAATTATTTAGTAGAAAATATATTTCACAGCATATAGGTGCTGTACCTATATGGCAGAATATATAGATTGTAAACTATATATTCGAGTAAATAATTCCGCAACGGATGATAGTTTTTTAAGCCCTCTCTCCAACCTTTAACTATGATTGAATCCATCTTACTTGGCGTGTTGGCAGGTGTAGGCTACGGGATCACTGGTTACGCTAAACACATAAGGAGAGGGAAGCTAGAGAAGTTCGACCCTTACAAGTTCGGGCAATCAGTAATAGTAGGCGGTATAGTAGGAGGCATAAGCGGTGCTATGGGAATATCACTTGAGACGACTCATCAGTTCTTCTTAAATATCGGCGGAGTAACGCTGGTGGAGAACCTCAAGAAGTTCTTCGTCAGGAAATTTCTCCAGTAGCAAACAATTGGTGAGGTGGTTCTTTGATTGAGAAGTTAATTGGCTTACTCATAATTCTCGACGGTGTAGTTAGCATAGTCTGGTTTCGAAGAAAGTTGGGTTGGCTGGAGAGATGGATAATAAGGCACAGGAAAAGGCTGAGGCAGATGCAGCTCTACGAGGACTTGGGCAGAATAGTGCGTATTATTTTAGGGCTTGCGTTAATTTTATTAGGATGAAAAGGTATATACTCCGTAGGCCGAAGAAAGCGTATAGGGTGACGTGGAGATGGACGGGGAAAGAGCCGTTTACCATAAAGACTACGGCAAGTGGTTGTATAAGGTTAAAGACCCGATAGTCTTCCTGTTCAAGACATACTTCGTTAACGAGAGCTTTACCGAGTTTCACGAGGCTTTGGTCAAATACTATAAGGAGGAGTTCAGGTACGATGTCTAAGCTAAGGGTTGTGTGTCCAGTCTGCGGGAAGAAATTCGACAAAGTTAGTGGCGTATTCTTCGGAGACGAAGCCTGCAAAAAACTAATATGTCCAGACTGCGTTGCCAAACTAAGCAGTAATCCAAAGACACTCCGCTACCTGTGGGTTCTTAGCGAAGGCGGAGGTTTGGTGAGGGTAGGTTAGCTCTTTATCAAGTCCTCGAACTCTTTCTCTACCAACCTCTTGGCTATCAGAAGCCCCTCCTGCGTAGCTACCTCGTAGCCCCTGAGCCTGTCGTGTTTCTTGATTTCCTTGTCGATTTCTCTCAGAAGGCGCAACACTCTTGATTTAATGTCTTCTAAGACTTCGCAACCTTCAGAACCGAGCCTATCCCATACCCAAGCTCGTTTAGAAACGTCCCATAGCTTTACCAGCCACAAACCCTTTCCGTACTGTTTATATCTTTCTGCTTTCACGCACCTACCCAGCTTTCCGCTCTATGTACCCTTCGGCGACGTTCATCATCAAGGCAAATTCCACATCTGGATGCTCCGTGTCGAAGTAGATTTTACCATTCCTCGCAAAGTACCCGTTCTTCTTAAGGTTCTCGAACCACTTGTCAGCCTTCCTCTTGAGCTTCAAGAATTTCTTTATCTCGTCGTGCTTCTTCCAACCGTTCTTGAGTATTAGCAAACAGTACTTGAAGAGCTTTTCATCCTTCTTGGATACGAAGTTGTCCTTAACCGCCTCCCTAAAAACCTTATCAACATTTTTAGTGTCCAGCGCCATAATGTTAGTATATACCGCATTCCTTATATTTCTTACTTCACTACCCACTTTTGCTTCTCAAAGTCATAGTAAAGCCTGCCGTTTGCTATTAGCTCACACAACACCCTGTCACTAAACCTCATGACATCATCACGGTTCAAGTCCCTCATCCTGCTTATTCTCCTCAGCTCATCTAACGCTTTCTCAGCATCCTCACTAAGCGGAGTCCTTAGCAACGCCTTCCTCAACAAATCTCTGACCTTGTCTATCTCCTGCCTTATGAACTCCAAGTCCCTTGCCTCTTCCTCGCTGAACTCCAGCACTGCCTCTACCTTATTGAAGTTGTAAACCTCGCTTACCGTGACTTTGGTCACCTTCATAAACATATTTAAGCGTTTGAATACAAAAATCTTTATATGGTCAGTAAGTGGAAGCTAAGGAAGCTCAGGCGTATGTACTTCAAGCTGTGGAAGGTAGGGTTAATAGACTACAAAACGTACTTGCAGAAGGTAAGGGAGCTGGGTAAGGTGAGAGCGTGAGTCGTACATTTTTTGAAACCCAAGGAGTAAATGCGAGCCATACACCAACTGAAACCCGTTTCGGATGTGCGAGCCATTTCCAATTTGAAACCCACCATGGAGATGCGTAAAGTTCGAGAGTTAAATAAGGTGATAATGAATGCCAAGTCATAAGGTTCACAGATGGATTGATGAGTTATTCCTAAAGAGGAAGTATCCGATTGTCCATAAGTTCGCAGACGCTGTATTAGGTAGAGGGCATCGCCGTGCATGGGGCCATTCGTTGCTACACACCATGATACTCTACGCACTTACCAAGAGGAAGGACTACGCAGTAAGCCACTTGCTGCACATAGCAGCGGATAACCTTGAGACCAAGAACAGGAAGATGTTTAGGCTGTTGGATCTGTTGTTGAGGCTGAGAAGGTGACGGAGGCTAAGAAGGTCTTCAACACGAGGGAGCTTATAGGAGAGTACATAGTCGTGATACCGAAGATTCCCAACGTCAAGTACTCTGGGGTAATGTTGGAGTACTTCGAGAGAAATAATGCTGTAGTGCTTAAGGACTATGTAGTCCATGTTAAAGACGAGGAGGGGAAGTGGGTAGTTGATGAGGAAGGGGACATCTTAATAATCAAGGGCGATTGCTGGGCTGAGATAAGGTGTCCGAAGTTCGGGAAGGTGAGAAAGTGAGGAAGATTATAAGGCTTAAGGAAGGAGAGTATAAGATTCTGAAAGGAAGGTTGGAGACTTTTAAAAGGGTATCGGAAGAGCTTTCGAAGAGGAGTGAGAAACTTCAAAAAGAACTCTCAAAGCTTTTGGAGGGCTTGAAAAGGAAAAGAAGGAATGGCAGACCGAAGATAATATGGTGAAGATCAAGATAGGAAGCGGTGAGCTAATACACGGAAATGTCTTAGAGGTACTTAAGAAACTACCTTCTGAGAGTGTTGATTGTATTATAACTTCTCCACCTTATTGGGGATTAAGGAAGTATCCAGACGAGGCAAACATCGTTTGGGGCGGAGACCCTAACTGCGAGCATGAATGGGAAACTATAGTTAAACCAAAAGAAAGAGGTGGGATGGGTAAATCGAGTTGGGAAAGACCAAGTAGGAAAGTTAATCCTGGTAATGAACCACAAGTGTCTTCATTCTGTAAAAAATGTGGAGCATGGTATGGGCAATTAGGCTTAGAGCCTACCCCAGAGCTTTATGTCGAGCATCTTGGCTTAATCCTAAAGGAAATATACCGAGTTCTCAAGCCTACTGGAACTTTTTGGCTCAATATAGGGGATACCTACTCTGGTGGTGGTCATGGTGGTAACACATACTATGAAGTTAATGGAAAATTGCTAAAAGACAAGAAATATGGGGAAGGTAGAAACTATGTTCCACATGTTGATTGGTCAAAAATTAAAATTCCTCGAAAGTGTATGCTCTGCATCCCAGAAAGAGTGTTGTTCAAGTGCCTTGAGATAGGGTTCATAGTTAGGAATAAGATAGTTTGGTATAAGCCAAATCACCTGCCTTCTTCCGTTAAAGACAGGCTTGCTAACGCATGGGAATACATTTATCTGTTGGTTAAGAAGCCCAAGGGCTATTACTTCAACCTCGATGCCATCAGAGAGCCTATAGTTACAGACCCAAGCAAGATTACCTTCAACTACCGAGTTAGAGAGGCTAAGAAAGGTCATTTTGGTATAATTGGAGTAAGGGCTAGTGAGGAAGAGATGGAGAAATACGATAGGCAGGGTATAAGAAGGGATAGTAAGTTTCCAGATTGGGAGGAGATAAAGAATGATAAGGAGAGCGAAATAACGATAGGCGGATTCGGTAGGTTTTATGCGTGGCAAAGAAAAGTTGGAAGAATTAAACACGATATTGCTGTTGGTAGGATTGGTAATTTTAGCTATTCTGACCCTCTACATACAAAGCCAAACTATCCCTTAGGAAAGAACCCTGGCGACGTATGGCTCTTAACCACAGAGCCGTTTCCAGAAACCCACTTTGCCGTCTTCCCCGTAAAGTTAGTAGTTCGTTGCCTTGCTGTCGGCTGTCCTCCAGACGGAGTAGTGCTAGACCCGTTCATTGGAAGTGGAACTGTAGGTTTGGCATGTGAGTTGCTAAACCACAAGATGTGGGATAAGATTCCCAAGTTTGAGGAGATATGCAATACTGAGGTCGTGAAGAACATAGACTGGAAGCTAAGGTGGATAGGCGTAGATATTGTCAGCGAGTATATAGACATGGCTAAGCGAAGGATTGAGAAGGAAGTCTTTTCTAAGGCTAAAACCTTAGATATGTTCGTGAGAGCATGAAATGTCCCAAGTGTGGTAATGAGATGCTCAGAATAGGTGGGTTACTGAGCTTCGGTATAGGAGAGAGAACCTACCGTTCGAGTAGGTACTACAAATGCCCGAAGTGTGGCGAGCGAAAGGTCGTTATTGAGATTAAGACGAGGGACGGAGACTTGGTTATCGACACAAGGAGTGAGTGAACTATATACTCGAATATATAGTTTCGAGCATATAGGTACTGCACCTATATGGCGTAATGTATAGTTTTGAGCAGGTATATGATGCCTTTACCTACGCCTCTTCCTTGGCACAAACTTTATCCTTCTTCCACACTTGGTACACTTGAAGTAAAGCTCCTCTCTACCGTTCCTGAACTCCACTCTACCGATGAGTATCGCCTTTCCTCCGCATCTCCTACATGGTATTAGCTCAACCAACCCTCTCACCGTGACCAGTCTTGATAAGAGCCTCAGCCATCTTCTTGCTCACGAGAGCAACCTTACCTACCTCCAGCTCAACCTCCCTCAAGTCAACATCCACAACCCTGACCTTATCTACCTCGCCATTAATAGTCCTGAACTTCTTGACTATCCTGACAGGAACTTTACCCCCGTACCTTAACAAGGTCGTCTGCAACCTTCTCTACCTCTTTCTTCTTAACATCTACAATCTCCCAGCACTTACTCTCCTTAAGCACGTTCAAAGCGTTAATGTCCAAGACGGCTAAAAGAACCCAGTCATCATCATGTCTCAAAGCTCTCCCTACCTGCTGTATTAAACTTCTCCTAGCCATGTCTGTGTATACCTTCCACGCTAAGTCTTCTGGCATAGTCTCGAACAGACACTTTATCTCCATACTCTCAAGGTCTGGTAAAGGATGCTTCAGAATAACCATTACACGACACTTCTCATCCTTCAAATCGATACCACGATGCGTCCTCGTGGAAGCTATGTGGAGTAAATCCCCGTTCAGGAACTTCTCCAGATAGTCATGCTCCTTATCGTCGAGTGGCACTTCCATTCCGTCTATGTACTTGAAAGCGTGAACCTGGATCAAAGTCTTGAACTTCCTCTTCTCAGCCCATCTAATAACCTTCATAGCCTCCTTCTGTACCTTCTCCTTCAGCTTATCCCAGTTCTTATGTGTTATGAACCATCGCTTGGTCGGTAGTAGGTACACCTTGCCTGGATACTTCTGCCTTCCGTATATTATCGTGAAGTTGTCGAAGCCGTAGTATTCTCTCAGTATCGCAGGCTCTTGCAGGGTGGCACTCATACCCAATATCTTACCGTTGCTTAGTGACAGTATCTTCCTTATGAACTTGGCTGGTCTCCTGAAGTAGAAGTAGAGCTTGGTCTTCCTTATGTCGGGATCGCTAACGCTCTTAATTATCATATCGTCCATCTCCTCTATTATCCTGTTTATCTTGAACCTAAGGCTCTCTGCTTCGTCGCTAGTGTCTCTGGATACCAAAATCTCAAGCCTTTCAAGGAACTCCCACAGCTTGTCCCTAGCCACGTCGTCGAACTCCTTCAGCCTGACGAACTTCTTCCACATCTTCAACAGCCTCTCGCTCGTATCCATCTCAAGGTACTTCCCTATTCTCCTGTAGCTGAGAGTTTGGCCCATTACTAACTTCTGAAGTAGATGATCTGCTTCATCCCATACTTCAAGTCCCGCATAGAAAATCGGCTTTCTGCCAGCTAATGTCTCTATCAACCACAGCTTATCGTTCATCACTATGACATTACCCTCAAGGTAAGCTACGAACTGCCTTAGGAAGGGACAATCTTGCTCGGGGTCGTCACTACAGAACACAGCCCACTCTCCCATAGCCGTCCTGTAAGTGTAATAATCCCTGCCTATCTTGTCTCTTATCCTCTTCAACATTTCCTCTTTGTAGGGGTATCTTGGTGACCAGAAGGGGCATTCGCTCGCAACCGCATACCTCTTCTCATCGTCTTTAAGCTTCCTCGTACACGGTAAGTTAGGGTCATCACACCTTCTGTCTGTGTAAGGGCAGATAAAGTTGTTCCTACCAAGGATGAACCTTATGTCTATACCCCTTAGCCTGAACCTACCATCTTCCTTGAAGTCGTTATAGTACTGCCTTTGTAAATGCTTCGTAGGCACGACTATTATAGCACCATCGCTGTAGTTCTGAGCAACCGTCATCGCTATCAAAGACTTACCAGTACCGCAAGCCCCTACCAAGAACACTATATCGTAGCTCTCGAAGGCTTCGCCTATCTCTTTCACTACGTCCGCCTGCGTCTTACCCTCGAACTGCAGTGGTGGTACTTTATTACCCTGTGAGTCTCTAACGTCCCAAATCATTCTGCAACCTCATAAACAATTGGTGCGCCTTCTTACTTTTAACTAAACATTCCTCTGGTATTTCGCTAAGCACCTCATAAAGCCTTTCCTTGCTCACTACTATACACTCTTCCTTTTCGTAATACTTCCCAGTTATCCAGTCCTTGAGTTTGGTATCGAAGGCTGTTTCCTTCCAGTCCTCAAGCAGCGTCCACTTGCAGCTACCGCAGAGCATCAGCCAGTGTACGTCTTCCTTGCTAAGATTAGTACCGCATACGGCACAGTACCTACCCTTTACTATCTGGTCGACTTCCTTCTCTACCTTTTCCATGTCTTTCTTGGTCTTAGCACACTCTCTCAGGGCTATGCTGGCCATCCTTTCTGCTTTCTTCTTGTCTTCCAAGATAGCCTTCTTAACGACCTTTATGGTTACGACAGAGGATAAGGCGTCCGTCCTCTCGGATAGCCTCTCGACCTCCTTATCGTTCTCCCTAGCCATGGATCGCAATACGTTCCTCTCCTCAAGGTTAAAGCCAAGCCTGCTCAGCACACCAGGGGGTATTTGTTTCGCTAACTCTGCAACCTCTTTGGTCTTGATAGTCCTTCTGGCAAAGTTAGTTACTAGCCTTATCACGAAAGCCATAGGCCCCGAGACATCCATCACTATGCTGGGTATGTCCATGTTGAACTGCTTTGCCATCTCTACTCGCTTAACACCGTCTATTACAGTGAACTTACCATCCACGTTCCTCGTGACTATTATCGGGTTGATTATGCCTATGTACTCGATTGATTTCTTGAATACCCTTTCTCTTAACTCATCGTCGAAGCCTTCGCTCTCTGCCAACTGACCGCTAATATCTTCATGCCTTATCCAATACACCCTTTCCGTGTCGTATTTAAGAGTGAGTTGCACGCTTACCCTCCTCAGCCATAATCTTCGCAATATGGTAACCGACAAGGGATATGAAATCATTCCACTCCTCAGTAATACGTTCCCATTCCTTTCGAAAACGTCGCATGTTCGCTATTGTTGTGGGGCAGAATACATCCCTCAGGTGTGATTGACTATTATGCCTTCCCTGAGTAAATGCATTAAAGAGTTCGTGAGCCAAGTCGTGGGCATAGAAGACGAGTAACAAACGGTAAGTTTTCGGAATCTTAAGGTTGGCTATCCTTTCTAACTGTCGCCTCAAAAGCTTCCTCATCTCTTCCTTAGCGTTGAATGTTATTTCAGCCATCTTCCCACGCATCGTATGTATAACTTTCTATCTCAGCCTTAAATCTCCTAACATCGAGAATTTTCCTAGCCAGCGACTTAGTAATCCTAACACCGTTGTTAACCGCATCATCCAGCGCCTTCTCAAACTCGGTCAACCACTGATAAACAGCCTGAGGGTCTTTGTACCTGCCTTTCCTAGGCTTAACCATAGAATAAAAGACGTTCAGTTTGTGTTGGAGGTAGGAGAGTGACGCCATCGATAATTTTTACCCTGGCATTTTTTAAGTGGATTTCTCTCCGTCGAAATATAGTTTCCACTAAACAGTTCGAATTGTTTACTGGAAAATATATATTCCACCATATAGGTACTGCACCTATATGCTCGAATATATAGATTGGAAAACATACTTTCCAGTAAACAAATACACTCCAACCTATAGGTTGCATCACAGAAAGCTTTTTAAAGAGTGTATACGCAATTTAACATCGGTGTGTGCCATGACGGCATACACTATGGTTAGGGTTAGGAGAGCGACGCACAAGAAGCTTACAGAGGTGCTAGGGATACTCACTAACCGCTTCGGTAGGAAGCTGACCTACACCGACGCTATAGAAATACTTTGTGACACATTCTTGAAGAAGTATGGTGGTAAGGGTGAGGGAAATAATTGAGTTGTTGAAAGGAGAGACGGCAGTAATCTACGGTCAGCCCATGGTAGGCAAAACGCTAAGCACAGCAGTAATAGCGAAGATACTCCACGATGAGACTGGTAAGCCAGCGTTCTTCATTTGGTCTGACGCCAACCTGCTGGGAAGCTACGGGAAGTTCCTTGAGAAGCTGAGCGGAGCAGTAACAAAGTATGTTGATAAACCAACGATATTACACAGCGTAGTGAGGAGCATTAAGGGAGAGATGGAAAGGGAGGAAAAGTACAGCATGGTGGTAGTGGACAGCATAACAGGATTCCAAGAGGAGATAATGGCGAAGGAAGGAATAGACAGCCCGAGGACAGGGTTACTGTTGGGTAGGCTAAGTCAAATGATAGCCAGAGAGCTACGAGAAATGAGTGCAAAGCACGGAATACCGACCATAATGATAGCACACCAGACCAGCATCTTCAAGCCAGACTCACCTAGCTTGGGAACTTTCGCTGGGAAGAC
>Ga0190319_1000012_pt1 | contig 35416 bp, 36 predicted proteins | sample 48701145_MG_FD_165040 | JGI IMG/M metagenome (GOLD analysis project Ga0190319, IMG submission 165040) | Hydrothermal vent sediment bacterial communities from Southern Trench, Guaymas Basin, Mexico - 4870-11-4-5_MG | ecosystem: Environmental > Aquatic > Marine > Hydrothermal vents > Sediment ...
TGCGGGAGAACGAGCTAAATCCCCAGCAGAAAAATGCTCTCGAGAGGGTTAGAAAAATCCTGAAGAAGTGGGGTTCAACGGGAGTTCAGGAGCTGATAGACAAGGCTATCAAGGAAGTTCTGAGACTCATAGTAGTCTATCCCGTTGATGATGAAAACAAGCTAACTGACAAAAAAGGAAACGTGCTTCCCGATGCTTTTCTAGTTCCGGAGGGAACCACGGCAAAAGAATTTGCCTATGAGATTCATACTGAACTGGGGGAGTCTTTCCTGTATGCTATCGACGCACGTACAAAGATGAGACTCGGGGAAGATTATAAACTGAAGAGCGGCGATATAATCAAAATAGTCGCGGCAAAGCGTAGAGTCGTCTAAACCTTGATCAACTCTCCTTTCTTGGTATCGAATCGTACTCTATCGCCAGTCTTGAATTGTCTTATGTTTGCTTGGTCCGCATAGGGTATAGAAGAGAAAATACAGCCTGACGCAATGACAAGATCAAACCTTTCATTGATGATAGCTAAGGGGGAGGTACCGTTCCTCTTGAGCGCGTATAACAAGTAGGAACCTACTGTCGAGCCTTTTCCATGTGGGAACATCAGAATTTTCCCCGAAATAGATTCTTCCCTAATATCCGGAGCACCAGCGAGCTTTCCAGTAACTGGATCCACTTCCTTCAGAAGGTTTATTGGCCGGAGAATAACCAATGCCTCGGCTTCAAAAATACCATCTGGGTTAATAACCCTTACCCTCAAGTATCTCCTCCCTCCTGCGAAGAATAGCCCTCTCACCAAGGTAAGCTGCCGCTTTCACGGAGTCTACCACAATTTTATCAAATCTGAAGGGTGCCACCACGGGGCAGGTATCACACAAAATTCTTACTGACCCACGCTCCCTGCAGGCAAGGAGCCGAGCAACGCAAGCAAAAACTGGTTTTTTCGATTTAAAGGATCGTTGCAACTCCTCCTTAGATAGATGGGGGCATCCCAAGAAGATCGCATCTCCTCCTTCCCCTCCCCATTTCTCATAAACTTTTTGTATATCGCGATGATCCACCTCTATTTTTTCCAATCCCCTTATGTCGTACTTTTTAGACTCTGGTGTGACGTCCTGAACATGAAACATTACAACCGCTCCTCCAGTAGCAAGACCTGCCCCAATTGCCTTGAGTTGGTCGATCCCTCCTCGAATCCCAACAAAATATGGAACAGAATCGCCCACGATCTCCCCTACAACATAGCCGAGAACTCCAAAGTCCGTAACTGAATTCAATTCGACCCCAACTTTTACCAGAACATCAGGAGCTCTATTTTCCTCCCTATGAACACCGCAGTCAGGGGTGAAACCCGTGATGGCTGAAGCTAATGCTGAAAGGGCCCCTTCCCTGTTGGTTCTAGCTCCAATCACGGAATTGACAAAACATACTGCCGATGATTCGGCCCACGCTAAATGTTGTCCGAACTTCGGCATTTCCAGGTGATAAGGTGTGCACGTTAGAGTCAAACTGGCGCCCATCCTCTCGAGACAATTAAGTATCCGCAATTGCTTTATGGCGAAAGATTCATCAATCCCTAGCTCTTTCCATCTCAGTAGATCCATACCGCATGGATTCGTGGTGGTTTTCACCGAGAAATCTGCCTCTTTGATATCCTCAAGAAACTCCAACCCAGCTTCACCGATGGTTTTATATGATATCCCCGAGAGGTGTGCCCATTCGATGGGGAGCAGTCTTTCCGCTCCCAAGGCTTCTCCTAATCGCACCAACACTCGCATACACTTTTCTGCTACTTCACCTTTTGCACCCTGTAAAATCTCCTCCTGCTCTCGCGTGAGATACATGTTAAAGCTTCGGTCGGATGAATTTGCTTCTATCCTTGTTGCTAGGTATTGTGAGATCAAACCCCACTTTGCTCGTCATCACCCGCTCAGCCGAGGGATCTAAAGTCGAACCCGGTTCTTCCCTGATTATGATTGTTTGATCTAATCTTCCCTGAAAGCGAGTTGCCATCGCCCACTCAACCTTTTGTGGATTGGTTATATCAATATCCTCATCCACAACCCACACATGCTTCAAGGATGGGTGAACTCTGAACGCAGCTAAAATTGCCTTTTGAGGATCGTCGGGAGATACTTTCTTGATCTTTATCAAACAGTGTAACCAGTTGCTTCCACCTTCCGTTAGCCTAACCTGCAGACAATTGCAAACCCTTTTCACCTCCCTATAGATCACGGCTTCCCGTGGAAAGCCCATCAAAATCTTATGCTCGCTCCCCGCAGGAAGTAGAGCCTGATAAATCGGGTCCCTACGCAGGTAGACTTCTTTTATCCTGAAAACCTTCTCCTGCCTAACCTCATCCAACAGCCCTAGTATATCTAAAAAGGGTCCTTCCGAGTGTACCTCACCTGTTACCTCAGCTAACATGATTATCTCCGCTTGGGGAACCGGTATACCTCCGACCTCAATCAATTTTATGGGCCTCAAGGCATTCGCGATTGCCAGCTCACTCTTCCCAAGCTCAACCGAAACTGCGCCAGCCAGAGCGACGGATGGAGGTACCCCGATGCATATTGCCACTTCTTTGACTCCTTCCTGTAAAAACCTATCTAAATGTCTCGGAACAATTCTCATGACCACCTTGTTTCTTCCTATCACCATCATCCGATGATACGAGACATTCGTTCCCAAACGTTCATGAGAAACGACGACGACACCAGCAGTGATGTAGGGTGAAGGCTCCACCTTATAATGTGTCAAGATCGGCAACTTGCTCAGGTCAGGTTCTATCGTCTCGTAGCCTTGAATTCTCACTCTCTTGGGCTCCTTAGGCTTGGATATCGCATGTAACAGCTGGTCGAGTAACTCATCTTCCCTCAACCCTAAGGAAAGTGCTAATAAGTGCCGGCTCGAGTACAAGTTGCCAACTACTTTCATGGTGTGCCCCTCTACCTTCTCAAAGAGGATCGGTCTACCCTCATTCGCCTTGAGAACTGAGGCTATCTCGTACTTCGGACTAACAGGCTCGTTCAACTTGACAAGTAAGCCCTTTCTCTCAAGTAATCTCAGAAACGCTCTCAAGATCTCCCCCAAGGCTTTGTGCAAAAAGCTCTGAACCCCAACCGACGGAGTTCCTTCAAGGGCTTCTTATCTTTTATAAGAGCTATCATGCAGCCTCCGCCGCCTGCGCCCGTTAACTTGGCACCATAGGCCCCAGCATCCCTGCTCACTTTCACCATTTTCTCCACCCTAGGATGGACGACACGCATTGCTCCCAATAGAGCATGGTTTATGTTCATCAGCATCCCTAGCTTCAGCCACTCTCCTTTTCTCAGATAAATAGCCCCAGCTTCTGCAAGTTCTCCTATCGCTTCAAATATGGTGTCAACTATGACACGATTGTTCTCCCTCAACTTCCAGACCTTTTGGATCATTCTGGCGGTTCTAGAAGGTATCCCGGAGTACCCTATCACCACATCAAAATCTCTGTAAGGAAGTTCTCTATACCTATCTCCTCTGATCTCTAAGATCCCTCCCAAGGTCGCCGCCGAAACCCCAGCTAAGCTTGCTCGACCTTGGATTTCTTTTTCAACTTCTCTTGCAAGAAACACAAGCTCGTTCTTGCTGAGACTCAAACCAAGTAGTTTTGAGGCCGCCTTCAGCGTTGCAACAGTGACTGCAGATGAAGTACCCAGCCCAGATGCTGGAGGAAGCTTGCTCTTTATCTTTATGTTCAGGCCAATTGGTTTTCCTGTGAGTTCGAAAATCTTTCTGATAGCGGCCAGTACATATTTCGGCTTTCCTCTTAACCTGCCCAATGGAATTTTTTGACTTCCAAACACCGAAGTTACTCTTACTACCCCTTTTTTATTAGGTGCTACCGTCACATGTATTTTTTCGTCGATAGCGACGACTATAGCAGGGTGTCCGTAAACTACTGCGTGCTCGCCAAACAGGAAGACAGAACCAGGTGCCGATGCTTCAAGCATCTTTTTACAGTCTTTAATATTAATGAAGCTTCTGAGCGCGAACACTGGCAGTTACCCCAAAATCGGAAGCGATCCTAAAAAGCAAAAGTTCAGAGTTGCCTACGCCAAGTGGGAAGCCGGGGAGCTAAGTGATGAGCAGTTTAAGAAAATTCAAGACGAAGTGGTAAAAGAGGTCATCGATGAACAAATTCAAGCTGGACTGGACATGGTCACTGATGGTCAGATACGCTGGATAGATCCCATCTCACATTTCACGAAAAATCTCGAAGGTTGCAGAATGGATGGTTTGCTTCGGTACTTTGACACAAATTTTTACTTCCGTCAACCTGTGGTAACGAGCAGGCTCGTCATCAAACATCCCGTAGCGTGTGACGAGTTCGTTTTTGCGAAAAGATACTCATCTGTACCGGTAAAACAAGTGATAACCGGTCCCTACACACTTGCACGCCTATCCATCAACCGTGCGGGGGTCGACTTCAGAACTTTTCTAAGGTGGTTCACGGAGGTCGTTGCTCAAGAAGTCCACGCTATTTCACGGTTGGGGAGGTGCTTCGTGCAGATCGATGAACCAGCTATTCTAAGTCATCCCAAAGACTGGGAACTCTTCAAGGAAAGCATAGAAGAAATATGCTCCGAACGTCGGAGACTGAAGATATACCTGTACACCTATTTTGGAGATGCCATGCCTCTCTTAAACAAAATGGAAAATTTGCCCGTGAATGGAGTAGGTTTTGATTTCACTTACAGCTGGAAGCTCGTACAGAAGATGGCGGAGGAAGGTTTCGCAATGGAAGCCGTAGGATTAGGACTGATCGATGGGAGGAATACCCGCATGGAGAGAAAGAGAAAAATCCTAGGGATCCTGCGGAGGCTCCTGAGAAATCTAAACGTGGAGATAGTTTATTTGAATCCCTCCTGCGGTCTGGAATTCCTGCCAAGAGAAAATGCTTTCAAAAAGTTGAAGCTGGTATCGGAGATTTGTAAAGAAGCCCGGCAAAAGATACTATGAAGCCGGATCTTCCTCTTCTGCCCACTACAGCGGTCGGGAGTTTGCCCAAGCCCCCCGAGATCCTCGAAGCCAGAAGGAAAGGTTGGGGGGCCAAAAAACTCGAACCCTTAGAAAAGAACGCCATCCGGAGATGGATAAAGATTCAGGAGGAAATAGGGCTAGACGTGCTTGTAGACGGCGAGTTTTATAGGGGTGACATGGTAGCCTACTTCGCTCAAAACCTAGAGGGATTCAGGATGGGGGGTCTTGTACGAAGCTATGGCAACCGATACTACAGAAAACCCATCATCGTTAAGGAAGTGAAATATCGAAAACCGATAACTGTGAAATGGTGGAAGTTCACGCAAAGCTTGACAAAAAAACCTGTGAAAGCGATCCTGACTGGCCCTTACACAATGATGGACTGGTCCTTTAATGAATATTACCCTGACCGCGAACAGGCTTGCCTAGCGCTTGCGAAGGAACTAAGAAAGGAGGTGAGAAACCTATACAAAGCTGGTGCAAGGATAATCCAAATCGATGAGCCCGCTATCTCCGCAAGACCACAGGAGTTACCACTGGCTAAAAAAGCAATGGAAATTATGGTTCATGGTCTAGACGACGTTTACTTCATTTGTCATATTTGCTATGGTGCGTTCGAGTACATTTACCCCCAAATGCTCGAGCTGCCTATCCAAAATTTTGACTTAGAAATGTCCAACAGCGAGCTGGATCTCATGGAACTCTTCCATAGACACCCCTTTACCAAGGATATCTCATTTGGAGTTATTGATGTTCACTCACATATCATCGAGACGGTTGATCAAGTAAAAGAGAGAATCCAAAAAGCTCTGAATGTGTTAAATCCAAGACAAATTTGGGTAGACCCCGACTGCGGTCTAAAAACTAGGACTGAAGAAGAAGCGATCGGCAAACTAAAAGCAATGGTTGAGGCCACCAGACAGGTTAGAGCATCGATCGAATGAAATGGAAGATCTGGAAAGAGAAGTACTACCAAATTGCGAAGAAATTGAACCTCGATCCTCAAGCAGACCTTAGAGCTGCCCAGACCTTAGACGAACTCCTGCCCCAACCAGAAATCGACGAGCTCTTGCAGCTCATTAGAAATAAGAGAGTTTTGGTTTGCGGAGCGGCCAATTCTATTATCGAGGATCTAAAAAGAGCCGAAGAGCTCGGTTACCTCAAGGATACCATAATAGCTGCGGATGGTGCTACTTCGGCTGTTTTGGCATTCAGAAGGCCGGATGTGATCGTCACGGATCTTGATGGATACGTCCCCGACCAGCTGAGAGCATGGAAAGAGGGTGCATGGATGGTCGTACACGCCCACGGAGATAACATTGAATTACTCCGGACCTATGTCCCACAACTGAAGGAAAGAGTGATCGGCACCACCCAGCTGAAGCCTTTCGGAAAACTCTTCAACTTTGGTGGCTTCACCGACGGCGATCGTGCAGCGTTCCTAGCGCATGAGCTGGGTGCCCGGCTGATCTATCTGGCTGGCATGGATCCAGACGCTGAAGTAGGAATCTTGTCTGGACGCAAGGATCACCGGCAGAAAAGGATGAAACTTCAGATCTGCAAATCTATGCTGAGTTGGTTGTCTGAACTGGGAGCAAACATCTCCTCCTTAAATAGACCCCTGTAGTTGTTGATGGTTCAGATAGAATTCCCCGTATTAAAGGCGGGCGGAATGATTATTGTTTTTGTCATCGCTTATCTGGTGGCTTTCCACTTTCTGAGGAAAAAAACCAGAAATATCATTATTGCATCGATTACACCTGCTATTCTAGCATTTCTGGTGATTCTCCCGTTCTATGAATTTAGATTTGTGAACTGGCTTGAAGAAGCCCAAGAAGTAGGGAACTATCTCATCCCGTACGGGTCTTGGATTGGAGCAGGGATTGGCTTAGGCCTAGGTATGATCGCTATTGCAGCTGTTATCTCAGAGAAAGTTCGCTTAGCCATAGGAGGATGGGAGGCAGGTCTCGACCCTTATTGCTTCAGAGCAATCGGGCAAGCGATGTCCAGTGCGCTTATTCTGTACTTTCTTGTTTCAACGACAGTGAGTATCACCTTCCTACTTGTAACGTGTATGCTTGCCGGACTCTTTGCAAATGAATACTTTAGGTCTTTTTACACTCCAAACATGGTCGAGCCTGTAAGACCCGCGAGCAGACTAAGGAGGTTCGCCTATATGTGGACGGGCACCGCAGGACCAGAAGAGAAGTTCTACTTCCCCTCATTCTTCTACCTGACAGGAGTACTGGCAGTTGCTCTAGTATTTCCGGATTTCCTATTACCCTCATTGCTCATTTTGATGGCCGGAGACCCGCTTGCAACAGGGGTGGGCACCAAACTAGGAAAAAGAAAGTGGCCTTGGGGCAAAACAATAGAAGGGTCCCTGACATTGCTCGTTGTGTGCCTAAGTGTCTTCATGGGATTGGGCTATGGAGTTTTCCTTTCTCTTTCGAGCGCAATTATTTTAATGCTACTAGAATCAGTCTGCACACGTGGAATAGATAATCTAGCTCTCCCCCTAGGAACTTCCCTCTGTCTCCGCTTCCTGCCCACCCTCGGGCTTTGAGCTCAGCTCCAAAAAAAGTTGCTCAAGTTCACGTTCCTTCTTCTTTGCCACCTCTGGTTTAGGCTTCGGAACTTCTAGTTTAACACCCTCTTCCCGCAGTTTCCTTAGCTGCTCCTGTATTCTTGCCGTCTTCATCAGTTGCCTTGCCTTAAAGGTCTTTGAACCAGTCTTTCGCGTCATCCCTCTTCTACTCTCTCTCTTAAAGGAGTTAACCACCTTTCGGCTTCCCTCTTGAGCTCCCTCAGAAACATGTTGAATCCATCCAAGCTTAGGTGATAAAGCCTTCTCCCTTGGATCCTGCTGGCAGCTATCATCCCCTTCTCCCTAAGGGGCCTGAGAACCAAATATAAGTGTTTCTTGCCTCCAGGTGTACTAAGATCTACTGAGAGCTCGGCGGCAAGTTCTTCGATAGTTTTCGGTCCTTCTCTTAACAACCTTATTATTTTGGCCCCCTCAATCTTCAACTTTGCACTCTTTGGATGATTGCCATAGGCTAGCTCAAGCAATCTTTCTGGTATTTTTTCCATCCTTTACTTTTAATGAGTATTTTAATACCTATGTAGAGTAAAAAGAGAAACGAGTTACTCCTGAATGGTAACAAACTTCCTCATAAAAAGTAAACCATAGCGAGTCGAAGTCCCTCTTTCTCACTTTGACATTACTCTTGATGAGTAAATATGTCCGTTTGATCCCCCTCAAAAGCCGGAAATCCCGTAACAAAACACAAGTTCTTCGAGGGTAAAGTACTTTTGATAGGTAATGTTTTTAAACAAATGCTTTTAAATATATATGTTTTAAAAAGCATGCTTTAAGAAACATGTTTCTAAATATAAAAACTCGAGAGCTAATCAACTCGTGACAGCGGAAGAGATGGCTTCGGTACCAATGAGGGTTATCATGCTCCTCCGAGGAGGAGAAAAACTTTCCATTACCGAAATCTCACGGAAAACGGGCGGAACCTACGCACACATAGTTAGAGTGATCCAAAAACTTGTACAACTTGAGCTCATCCAGTTCGAAAAGGTGGGGAGGACCAAACTCGTTAACCTCACTCCGTTGGGGGAGCTCATTGCCGAGAAAGCAGAGGAGCTTGCTTGCCTCTTCGAAATCGCAAAACTGAGTTCCCAAATTTCACAATTTTACCGGAAAGAAATCAGGGGGAAACTCAGGGCGGATATGAACAAACAGAAGATAATAGAGGTGGTTAGCCAAGCCAGGCAGAAGTTAAAAGAGCTAGAAAATAAAGCTGGAAAATTTGCTACCCTCGAGCTTGAGAGAAAATTAGAGGAAATAGAAAGGGAAGCAAAAGGGATTCTCCTCTAAATGGATCCCCAGATTTTCCCGATTGGAGTGGGTATCATAGCGGCCATAATGGCGAGTTATTTCGATCTTTTCAGAGGAAGGGTTATCCCAGACAAACTGACCAAGCCCTTGATAGTTGTAGGAATTCTCTTCTATGCATGTTGGGGCCTCCTTTCGGGCGATCTCTCCTTAGCATTGAGTGGTGGAATAGGAGCATTTGTAGGATTCTCCATAGGATATGTCCTATGGATAACCGGAGGCTGGGCAGGGGGTGATGTCAAGTTGCTAACTATGTTCGGTGCCCTTGTCCCACGATGCTCACCCATGCTTCAACCTTTCTATGGTACTCTCCCTATCTTTCCCCTCACAATTTTCTTCAATAGTGCCATAGTTTCCCTTCCGGCCATAAGCTTGTTTATTCTCTCCGAAAAACTCAAAGGGAGGGGGGCCTTTTATCAAAGGCTGAGAATAACACAACTTCGGGAGGGTGCCATACCCGCAGAGTTCATAGTTGTCAGGAATGGAAAAGTTTTCCGAGGGAAAGGAACATTCCTGCATCCTCAAGGCGATGTGCTCGCGAATCCTCGAAGAGCTGCTGGGTTGACCAAGGAGCAGATCAGGAAACTCCAAGAACTCGTTAGACAAGGGAAACTGAAGGATGAGATAAAAATAAAAAAAGGAATTCCGTATGGCCCGTTTTTGGCTACAGGCTTCATAGTAGGGGTACTTTTCGGAGATCTTTACACACTTTTCCTCTTCACACTCACCAGCTAACCAAACCCACTTCTCCACCCATCTTGGTTAAGGTTCCTAACAAGGAAGGATAGGTCAATCTAAGCGAATAGGTAGCATTGTTTATTATTGTTCTGCCAGAAGCTAATGATCCCGCTACAATGAGTGCAGCTGCAGTGCATGGATCCCCTCTGGCATCGATCTCCTGTCCAATCAATCCCGTGGGGCCCTCTATCACCAGCACGTTTCCTTTTTCCCTAATCTTCGCACCCATCTTCCTCAGAGAGTGGATCATGCACTCTACCCTGTCGATTTTGGCCGTCTTGGCTGAGTGCAATCCGCCTATAATACTCGTGCCGCGTGCCTGAGAGGCCAAGACACACAAGAAGGGAAAGAACTGGGGATAGGGCTCTAAATCCATCTTACAGCACCTCGGTGACTGGGGTCCCTCCACCTTAAACCCATGCCGCATTTTCTCGCATCGGATGCCGAACTTTCGAAGCAATTTTACGTACTCTCCCTCACCATCCTTTATCCAGAGCTTAGAATCCGTCAGCACCGCTAAAGTAATCAAGGGCGCTAGAAGATCGGCATCTGCTGGGACTCTCAGCCTGAATTTTGGCGGAACTTCCGGATCAACACGGATTTCCTTCTTTCTGAACTTCACTGGGGCACCAGCTTTCCTCAGAACTTGCAAGTGTCTGAGTTTTTCAACAGTAAAATCGGTCACAAGCTCAAGGCTCTTATTAGCGAAGAAACCTGGGATAATAAAGGCAGGAAAAAACTTAGGCTGTGAGCTTACTCTTATTCTCCCTCCCTTCACGCTCGATCCCATTACGACAAAAGGAGGTGAGTCTCCTTGAGCTGGGGACACCTTGATCCCTATCTTTCTAAAATCCTTGACAACCTGCGGGAAACAACGCGCCCTCAATGAAGCATCCCCCGTTATTACCGCCAGCTCGCTCAAAGATGATATCGCCGTGAGAAAAGTTAGGGACGTAGCCGAGTTCTTGGCGTCAAGAGCTTTTTTCGGCGTTAGAAAATCCCCTCCCCTCCCCCAGATTATCCATCTGCCCTTCGATTTCGCCACATCTACACCAAGCCTCCCAAGGCCAGCAAGCAAGCATGTTGTGTCCAAAACACTCAAAGGAGAAATTACCTCACACCTCCCGTCACAGACAGATGCATAACTAATCAACACTTGTGTGAGCAACTTTGAAGGAGGAGAAAAGATTTTTCCCTTTAACCCTTCCGTCCGCCTAACCTCTATCTGCATGAAACTATATGCCCGCTCCCGCTGAGGAAGCTCCTAGCTGGGAGGCTGCTGGTGGAATTAGTTTGTCCACAAGTTCTGCGGCTTTTTTAATATCAGAAAACTTGCGGGAACCCGCGCAAACCCCCTTGCCTGAAACAAAGAGCAGAACGACTGCCCGTGGTTCCTCAAGCCTCATGACCAACCCTGGAAACACCTCCGGCTCATATTCTGTATTCTCGAAAGTCCTGGCAATGTATTCTAAGTCAAAGGTTCTACCGAAGTCCAGAGAAGCAACTATGTTTTGAACTTCCACTCTGGGCGGTTTCCGGATCTTTATGCCACATTTCCTGAGCTTGGTCGTTAACTTCTTTACTGCCAGAAGCGCATCTTTCAAGCTCCTTGCACCAACACAATTCATTTTGCCGGATGAGAAAATCAAGAACGAGGCTGGGGGATTTTCAGATTTGTATGCTATTCCTGGGAAAACTTCTGGATCATACCTCGCGTTTTCAAGTACTTTGACCAGTTTTTCGAGCGGAAAGTACACACCTTCATAGGTCACGGAGCAAACTATGTTCTGTATTTTAACCTTAACTGCCATAAATCCTTTATCTGTGCTTTTTTAAGGGGTGTCTTTTCAAGGGGAGGTCGCTCTGAGCTGTCCCTCCTCTCTAGTCTCTACGAGTACAATGTCTCCTATCGCCTTCACCGTTTCAAACGGAACACAAAGGGCAACTGGTCCCCTTTCCTCCAAAGCAAAGCCCGTTAGCATCCCCCGCTTTTCATCCACTACCAAATCCTTGATCGTACCGACCCACTTTGCCTTATCGTTGTAAACTTTCATCCCGATTATCTTTGAGGCCCTTATCATCACCAATTGCTTGAGGGACTTTAAAAGGGAGTTTTTAGCGGGCTGAGGAGAATTCTGATGTCAAAGCCATTTGTCATTCTGAAAGCCGCCATGAGTGTGGATGGAAAAATCGCAAGCATTGGTGGTGATAGCAAACTATCATGTGAAGAGGATCTACGAAGGCTCCACTACCTCCGTTCCCAAGTGGATGCGGTTATGGTAGGTGTAGGAACCATTCTAAAAGATGATCCTTCTCTAACAGTCCGTCTTGTAAGGGGCAGAAATCCGATACGAGTTGTGGTAGATAGCCAAGCGTCAACTCCTCCAACAGCCAAGGTATTAGACCAAAAAGCTCTTACCATCATTGCCGTGAGCAGAAAAGCTCCGAAGAAAAGGCTCGAAAGGCTGAAAGAGAGAGGGGCTAAGATAATCGTCGCAGGGAAAAAACAAGTCAACTTGAAAGTCCTATTGAATAGGCTCTGTCAAATGGGCATCAAAAAGCTACTCGTGGAGGGAGGATCTACATTGAATTGGAGCCTAATCAAAGAGCATCTAGTCGACGAGCTCCAAGTTTCGGTTTGTCCTTTCATCTTAGGTGGTGAGAAAGCGAAAACTTTAGTTGGAGGAAAGGGTTTTAGGAGGATAGCTGAGAGTCTAAAACTCAAACTTGTCCGAGTAGGGAGGGTAGGTGAGGACATAATCTTGGTTTATCGTCCGCTCGCAACGAAGCAATGATCATCAAAAAGTTAAGGAAGAATCTCACCATCGTTGGAGTTATGCACGTATCACCTGAGTGCGTCTTTGGAGTTCCATCAATCATTCTTAACGAGAGGCCCCAAGTCGTAGGAGTGGAGCTCTGCAAAAGGAGGTACATAGCTTTACGAAGCGGGGGGGCACCTGCCCCCCTTTTCCCTTTCCCTTTCTTCCTCTATCTAATCCAAGAAATCGTGGCTAGACAGATCGGTGTAAAGGCGGGAACTGAGATGGTCTTAGCCATTAAAAGTGCCAAAAAAATCGGAGCCAACGTCGCCCTCCTAGATCAAGATATCGAAATCACACTAAGGAGATTGGCCCTTTTGCCCCTGAATGAAAAGCTCCGATTCATTCTGTGGATGATCGGGGGTTTCCTCACCGGACAAAAAATCAGGCTGAAATCGCTACTGGACGAGAAAAAGTTGCGATGGATTTTAAACCAGTTCAAAACGAGATGTCCAGGATTTTACAGAGTCCTCGTGGAGGAGAGGAACAGGGTCATGGCCTCCAACATCCGGAGGATTCTAGCAAAAGATGTCAAAATGGTGTGCGTCGTAGGAGCTGGACACGTGTTCGATCTGATGGATAAGCTAAGCTATCGGGGCTAGAGATAAGCTTTTATCCTTCTGCAACGTTCGCAAGATGATACAAGCATATGTTCTAATAACAGTGGCGATAGGGCGGGTGAAGAAAGTCGCTGATGAATTAAGGAAGCTTAAGTCAGTGAAGTCAGTACATGTAGTAACAGGACCCTACGATATCATCGCCTTTGTTGAGGCGGAGGATTTACCAGCGCTATCTGATGTAGTAGTCAAGGACATCCACAAGGTCAAAGGGGTTGTCGATACAAACACGGCGATCGTCGTCGAGATCTAAGGTAGCCCCGCCCGGATTCGAACCGGGGTCAGCGGGTCCAGAGCCCGCTAGGCTTGACCTTTGGGCCCCTGAGCTAGGGTCTACCCCACGGGGCTACCTCAAATTCTTACACACATAGTGGCTTATACGGTAGCCCCGCCCGGATTCGAACCGGGGTCACGGGCTCCAAAGGCCCGTATGCTTGACCACTACACCACGGGGCTATCAATAACTAGACAACGAAAAATAACACCTAAAAGAAAAGGAAGCACCAAATGAAACAGTTGCTAGTGTTCGGCTTGAGCTTTCAGGCCCCAGTACTGAGTGTCCTTATTTAAAAAGTCTGTTCGAAAAGCTCAGCTAGAATATCCTACCTTTGTCCAGCTCTGCGAGTAAATCATTGAGGTTAAACTCACCAATAGCTGCGAAATGATCTGCAGCGCCATAAGAGATCAGGTACTTATCGTCTTGGTAGCACGAAACACCACAGGGGAAAATAGTGTGGGGGCGGTCACCAAAGACTTCATAGGGTGTCTGGGGAACCATGATGTACCGAGGTGTCACAGCTTTCACGCTGATTTCTTGATCGAACTCTAACTGAACTGCCATAACCTTGTAGGCTTTCATCTCCCTTCCAACCGCGTGAATGAGTACCACATATTCTTTCGGTCGGAGTCTTATCGGTGGGGTTGCCCAACCAATCTTCTCCTCGAACTTAGCTGGCCAAAGGATTTGAACGGGATCAGAAACCTGTATTTCCTTAACCCCATTCTGAATTAGCTCCTCAAATTTTTGAGAAATACGACTAACCAATAAGTAGTGTCCCTCATCATCTAAGTGAGGCCGGTGAAAGAGAAAGAGTTGCCCCTCTGATTCAACCAAAAAGGAATCCTTGTCGCTGATAACATGCCCTCTCCATCTTGAGGGCAACCTGAAGAAAGCCTTCTTCTCCCATCCATGGCTGGGTTCGTTCGGCTCTTTGACTGCAAGCATTGGAACAGTTCGCTCTTGTCTCAGTGCGGGATTGAAGTAATTAATCGTTCGACCACAATAGGTCAATATTACTTTATCCTTAATTTGAAATACGCGAGGATCTTCGGTCCCCCAAAGATCATAAGATGTAGATGGATAAACAGAGAGAGTGGCAGAGTACGTGTTTTCACTTATATTTCGATTTAGCACGTCCTCGAGGGGCACAGTTGTCTCTGCTATCCCTGATACATACATGTAGTATCCAATGATGACTCGAAGGTATAAACGAATTTCTTCGCCAGAAACCAAGATGCTGGGATTCAGTACCGTTCTCGGATTATCAATCGGGTAATTATTCAAGAAAACTCGGTTGCCCGAGATCGCTCCCAGCCTGCAAACAATGTCTGCACTTTCAAATAGCCTCTTTGAAACTGCCTCAGCTGCCCCATTGGCCACCCGTATCTCGCGGAAGTATTTCCAGTTTGGTCTTTCCATTCTTAAAAACAAAACGAATGAGAAACTATAAATGGTTTGTTTAGTTCATCAGGAGCATGAGAGACCAGAGTGAACTCAAGAGAATACTAAAGCAGATCGATGGAAAGGGATACAAGAGCTACAAGAAGCTCAAGGGGTCCTACGATTTCTGTGATTACATCTTGACAATCGAGCACGTACAATCAGATCCCTTCGCCCCACCTTCAAGAGTCCGAGTAAGAGTCCCCCAACAAAAAGCCAATTTTCCTCAAGATACTTACAGAAACAAAAGCCGTGAGATCGCCCTTCGCGATTACCTAACTAGACAGTTCTTCAGAGCCTGTAAGAGATACTCGAGGAAAAGGGGAAGCGGAAATAGTGGACTCATTTCAATACAAAAACCTGGTCAAGAGATCCTGGAAAGGAACTGCATGATTATTAACAAAAGGTACATTGAGGCCCGATTCGGGATGGGGCTACCAGCTGTCGGCAGGAGAATTGTTGCCTCTCATGCCAAATCGATGTTTCTAGAAGAAATTCCTCGAATAGTTCGTTCTTCCCTGTTTTTTGAAAACCTGAATAAGAAAGAGCTCTACCAGCACATCGAAGTGGCAGAGGATGCAGATTACCTGAGATCTAAGCTTGACGAGTTAGGCCTAGTCGCCTTCATTGCGGACGGTTCGATACTCCCCCGAGCAAGCGGAATAGATCCCCAACCTCTTGACCCTGATAAAGCCATACCTTTTCGGTCCCCTCCTTCCTTACGGGTCACTATAAAGTTACCGAATCGAGGGGAGGTCACAGGTATGGGTATCCCAAAAGGTGTTACGTTAATCGTAGGAGGTGGATACCACGGTAAGACTACCCTACTGAGAGCCATCGAGCTAGGTATCTATAACCATATCCCAGGGGATGGTAGAGAACTTGTAGTCACGAATCCAACCGCCATAAAAATAAGAGCCGAGGATGGACGCTTCATCGAATCGGTGGATATATCACCTTTCATCCGTGATTTGCCCCTTGGAAAAACCACATCGGACTTTTCTACCGAAAACGCGAGTGGCAGTACCTCACAAGCTGCAAACATCATCGAGGCACTCGAAATCGGAGCCAAGGTGTTGCTGATAGATGAGGACACATCAGCAATGAACTTTATGATCCGCGACTCAAGGATGCAAAAACTTGTCCCAACCCAATTTGAGCCCATTGTACCCTTCATCGATAGAGTACGCCAGCTGTACGAGGACCTTGGAGTATCCACTGTGCTCGTCATGGGGGGATCTGGAGAATACTTTGAGGTTGCCGATCACGTTATATGCATGATCAACTACGAGCCACATGATTTCGGTCAAAAAGCCAAACAAATATCTAAAGAAAGTACTGAAAAGAGAAAACGAGAAGTGGAAAGTTCGTTCCCTCCCCTTACCCCTCGAGTTATTCTCCCTGAAACTTTCACCGATCTCAAAGAGAAGACCAAAATAACTGTAAAGGGTCTTCACCACATTAAACTCGGGAAATCAACCCTAGATCTCAGCGCCCTTGAACAGCTCGTAGAAATCGGTCAAACACGGGCGCTTGCTGCGGCACTGAGATACCTATCTAGATATGTAGATGGGAAAAGAACCATAGGCGAGATTGTTAATAAAGTAGTATTAGACATTAAGAACAAAGGACTGGACGTGTTAGGCAAAGGAGACTTCGCAGAGTTTAGGGCGCTCGAACTTGCAAGTGCTCTCAACAGGTTCAGAAGTCTAAAAGTGAAACTATGGAAACGGGCCCGGTGGGATTCGAACCCACGACCTACCGGTTAAGAGCCGGTCGCTCTTCCAGACTAAGCTACGGGCCCATTGAAAAATTAGCGAGCACCTTTTGCAATCCTTTCTATCTCCTCTTTCCTCGCGAATGCATAGCTCTTGGGGTCTGCTTTCGATGCTAGGATTATCTCCTCGGCGAGGCACTGCCATATGGGCTTTTTGTTTCGGAAGGAGCCAGCAAAAGCCCCAGCGGCTATGTTCTTCAGTGCTATGTCGACTCTCCTCAAGGGAGAAACATCGACCGAGATCGGATATGTGATCCCACCATAGGTTATCCTAGTTATTTCCTCTCGAGGAGCACAATTGACTATTGCATCCACCAGAACTTGAAGGGGGTTTTGCCCTGTTACCTTGTGAATGTGTTCAAATGCTTTTTTCACAATGTTGTACGCCTTGTACTTCTTACCACAAGCTTTTGCTCCTCTAATTACTCTCCCGCCTATCTTTCCATCACCGGGACCCGACCGCATAACTCTGTTAATAAGTCTCTCCACAATTGGCACGTTGACCCTCCCAAACTGTTTCTTCGAGTACACCCCACCCGAGCGCAGGGTAGGTGATCCCTCGAGCTTAATATATCTCTCTAGAGTTTTGTCCCTTATGACCACCCCTTCAGGAGACCACTTTCCAAAATACTGGAAGGTGGGGGCTTTCATCGTTTAGGTTTCTCCTTCTTCCCGATCCTGACCTCCTCTAGATCGACCCCGTTCACCATGACTACCTTATACCTAACTCCAGGTAAATCACCTTTTGCCCTCCCTTTCGCACCACCTATCCCTTCGATAATGACCTCATCATGTTCGTCAATGAAGTTTATTGCCCCATCTCCTGGGGCAAAAGCCGTTACAACTTTTCCATTCTTCAGTAGCTGCACCCTGACGCACTTCCTTATAGCTGAGTTAGGCTGTTTCGCCTCAACTCCTACTTTTTCAAGAACTATGCCCTTTGCTCTAGGTGCTCCTTCCAAGGGATCGTGCTTTTGTTTGAGCTTGAGCACTCTCCTCTTGAAATCCTCATCTTTCCATCTAAACCTCTTCCTATCTCTGCTCAGTTTTCTAGCTGCAAATTCTCCTCTACCCATTATTCTACCTGGGTCCAGTTAGGATTATATCTCTTACCCCAAAAAACCTTTCCAGTAGCTTCTTTGCCCGATTAAACTTTCTTTTTCCCTCTCCCATCGCCAAACCTTTGCTCCCCGGCTTCAGTCTAACTGTAACCTTCCTACCGTCTTCACTTAGATTAATCCCGACTATCTGTGCGGGAGCAAGAAGGTTTCTGATGAATTGCGCAAGGTCTCCGCTGAAGCCTACCACCCGAACAGCTCGGCCTATCCTGTTTTGAATTTTCTTGATATTGCAACCATCACGACCTACACACCTTCCAAGATCCTGCTGATCCACCACAAAAGTTACTTCATTCTCCTCAACCAAACAATCTTTGGGACGTGTGAAAGTAATTGTCTCAAAAAGAGCAATGTACCTCATCTCTTCAGGTCCTAATTTTATCCGCATTACTTCACCAAACTCAAGACTTGGGAATCGCCCGGATCCAGCACGTTCATCAGACAGATAGGGTAGGGCTTGCCCACAGCTATCCCTAGATCCACGCTCTTTCCAGGAAAAATATACAGCTTTACTCCGATGAGTTTTGAATAATATTCAACTGCTTTCCTCAACTCTGGTGGACAATTTGAAGCGACAATGACGAGTTTTCCCTTACCAAGCTTGAGAAACTTTAACGTTTGGCGGCTACCGATTATCACTTTTCCCGTTTCAACGGCTCTCCGAATCTCGATTGCCGGATCCATGCGTCCTCATCCTCAATTCTACTGTGCCGGTTCCTAGAGGAACTGTCTGGCCCGCTATCACGTTCTCTATTACACCTTTTAACTCATCCCTCTCCCCGTGAAGAGAAGCTTCCAGCAGGTGCTGAACTGTTGTCTCAAAGGCTGCTCTGGCCAAAAAACTTGGTTTCTCCCCACTTATTCCATGTCTGCCTATCTGTCTCAATCTACCAGTGCAGGTCATCATGTCTGCCACCAGCATTATATGCCGCACATCAACTTCCAAGCCCTGTTCCTGTAGAGTATTCATCGCCTCATCAATTATCGCTCTTCTTGCTGCCTCGATACCCAAGACTTTTTCAATCTCAACAATGTCATTTGTAGTTGTTCTTCTCTTGTCCACTTCCTCGATCTCAAGAATCTTCTGAAGGTTTGACCCTTCTGTCAGTATGACATGCTCCCCGCCCTCCTTTCGGACTACTGCTCTTGTGATACCTTCAACACCCCTCAGCGGAATGCTCCTGATCTTGGAACTCAGCTGACGTAGCATGGCCAAACCTGCTTCCTCTTTAGGTTTGACTTTTATCTTGCTATCGTCCAGAACTGCCTCCACACCCAACTCTGATACTATTTTGTCCCTGACCTCTATTGGCTTGATACCTTGTTGACGGAGACGTCTAACGTTCAAGAATAAAACGAGTTGTCTGTTGAGTAAATCGATTTCAAATTGAGTTACGACATCTTCAATCATGGTCATTTGAATCTTGTACGCGACCTCCTTGGCTTTGTTCGGATCTTTTGCGTACTCGCCCTTCAGATATATCTTCATGAGAGGTGTACTTGGAGTTCTCCTGACATCCAAGATCTCAATTAGCCTGGGTAAACCGAGTGTGACGTTCAGTTCGGCCACACCCGCGTAGTGAAAAGTACGGAGAGTCATCTGCGTGCCGGGCTCTCCTATAGATTGAGCGGCCACTATACCTACTGGTTCACCGGGTTCGACCAATGCCGCTCTATACGCTTTCTCTGTCTCCTCTAGGATCCGATCAAGTTGCTTCTGCGTAAGTGTTCCTTCCTTGTTCAGCTTATCCAATTTCTTCTTAAGATCTTGTACTAGGCTGGGAGGGAGCTTAGCCGAGAGTGCGGAGATTTTATCGTCAATTACTTCTGGATTCATTTTCCGATCACCTTAAAGATTATTCTATCCAAGTCTACGCTCTTCCCTCTCTCACTTTTCATAGGATCTACCCCGTCCTCCCCGTACGTGAACTGCACAATCCTACCCCTAACTCCTCTAACTGTGCCATCATCCCAAACTTTTAGATCCTGTAGTGCGTTGATCAATCTCCTCTGGAGGTAACCACTCTGGGAGGTTCTAACAGCCGTGTCAACAAGGCCCTCCCTTCCTCCCATTGCGTGGAAGAAGAACTCAGCTGGAGTTAGGCCCCTCCTGTAACTGTTTGTCACGAATCCTCGAGCCTCTGCTCCTAAGTCACCTCTCTTAAAGTGAGGTAATACCCGCTGATAATACCCGCGCTTTGGTCTCTCCCCCCTGACAGATTGCTGACCTACACAAGCCGCCATTTGGGTTAGGTTCAACATACTTCCTCTGGCACCTGTGCGTGCCATTATGACGGAGTGATTTCCCAGGCCACCTAACTCCTTTTCTGCAATTTCCCCCGCCTTATCTCTGGCTTCGGCTAGGATTTCCATTATCTTCATCTCGAGGGTTTCCTCAAGTGTCTTGCCTGGTGCAGGCTCAAGTTCGCCTCTCCTGTAGCATTCCACCCATTTCTGGACTTCTCTTTTCTTCTCTTCAAGGACTTCTCTTATCTTTCTTAGAGAACTCTCAGCTATCTCTTCATCATCTAGACCTGTCGTAAAGCCAAACATTCTTATGGCTGCAATAGAAAGTCTTGTAACTTTGTCAAGAAACTCTCGTGCCTTCTCGGTTCCCCACTCCTTCACTATCCTGTCAACTATTGCACAGCGATCAAGCGCCTTAATAGCGTTGGCATCGATCACCCCACTTACCAGTTGCCCGTCTTTTATTACAACATAGGCATCGATCGGACACTCTTCCTCCCTACATTTGCTACAGTTTTCACAGATCTTCGCTTTGAAAACCAAGTTCAAACCTCTTGGTAGGAGCATGCTGAAGATTTGCTTTCCTGTCCAATAAGGTACGCCATCTTTCTTCACCGCAGGTGGCGGCAGTTCCTCTGAAATTCCTGCTTGGAAGAGGAGATACTGAGCTTGCTCTTTTGTGAGTAGCGTGTTGCGCCGAGTCAGAAGGTAACATCCCGTGATATGTTCCTGCACCCCCCCGATAATCGAACCACCAAACCTAGGGGAAACTATGTGCTCCTGAACTTGCATTAGGATCCTCGCCTCTGCCCTCGCCTCCTCACTCTGCAACACATGCAAGTTCATTTCATCTCCGTCGAAGTCTGCATTGTAGGGTGGACAGACCGCTAAGTTCAGCCTGAAAGTTTTTCCTGGCATCACTCTAGCCCTATGCGCCATAATTGACATCCTGTGGAGGGAAGGTTGCCTATTGAATAAAACAAGATCTCCATCCCTCAGATGTCTCTCAACGATCCAACCTTCATCCAATTCTTTCGCGAGCTCCTCCCTGTCTGCGAACCTTAAATCGAATCTCCTACCGTCGGGGGTTATCACCCACTTGGCCCCTGGATGAATGTCCGGACCTCTCCTCACAAGTGTTCTGGCTTCCTCAATGTTGTATCGGGTGACTCTCATGGGTACGGTTAAGTCTCGAGCCACATACTCTGGAACACCAACCTCGTTGATACTTATGTTCGGATCTGGAGAAATAACTGCTCTAGCAGAGAAATCAACCCTCTTGCCGCAGAGGTATCCTCTGAATCTCCCCTCCTTGCCTTTCAAACGCTGGGTAAGCGTAGTCAAAACTCGTCCGGACCTGTGCCTGGCTGGTGGAACGCCAGATATCTCATTCGAAAAGTACGTAGCGACATGATACTGAAGCAAGTCCCACAGGTCCTCTATTATCAGGTGTGGGGCACCGTTACGGATGTTATCTGCTAGTCTTTCGTTAATCCTTATGATGTCTACAAGCTTGTGTGTTAGATCATCCTCAGATCTTATACCAGTCTCTAACACCATGCTGGGCCTGATGGTCGGGGGAGGTACTGGCAGAACTGTAAGGACCATCCACTCGGGCCTTGCCGTTTTGGGATTCAGGCCCAAAAGCCAACAGTCATCATCTGTTATTCTCTCCAAGCGTTCCCTGATCACGGAGGGCTTTAAATGCTCGTTTTCCTCCCAAATCGTATAGGGCTTTTCCAATCGAATTTCTTTCTGTTCCTCTCCACAATGGGGGCAATCCTTAACCCCCCAGGCCTTTGACATTATTTTCTCCGAAATCTTCCACCAGTCCTCAGTTTCCTTAATCTTTTCTTTGGCTTGATCCAAGACCTCCTGAGGTAGAAGTATGCGTCCACACGCCCTACAAGTTGCCCTTAGTATTTCATAGATTTTTTCGACAAACCCTATGTGTAGAACGGGCCGTGTTAATTCTATATGGCCAAAATGCCCAGGACATCTGCCAGGCTTTTCTTTACATGTCATACACCTCAAGCCAGGATCCACTACTCCAAGTCTTCTGTCCATCAGTCCTCTATCAAGCGGATACCCTCCCTCGTCATACGTGTCCGGTGTCACCACTTTGACAACAGACATTTTGTGGATCTCTTCGGGGGAGAGCAGACCCAGCTCAATTGAGGATATCGCCTTAAGAGGAGGCTTCATCTCACACCCTCTCCTTCAGCCTTATTCTCGGATTCAGACAAAGAGCTCTCAGCTCATCGAGCAACACCTTAAAGGTATAGGGAATTTCCACCGCACAAACCTCTGGCCCTTCTCCACATAGCGGGCAGATGTAGATATCCGCTCTGGGATTGTAAGCTACAAAATTGCCACATTTGGCGCATACATATGCGGTGTACCTATCGGAGCCGTACAGCAACCTGTCTTTGAGCAACATGGCAGCTCCGTGACCGAGCAAACAGTCTCTCTCCATTTCACCGAATCTCAACCCTCCCTCTCTTGCTCTTCCTTCTGTAGGTTGATGAGTCAAAATCTGGACCGGGCCTCTCGACCTAGAATGCAGTTTCTCTGCCGCCATGTGGTGTAATTTCTGATAGAAACAGGGGCCTATAAAGATTTCTGCTGGAATCATCTCCCCAGTCACTCCATCATAGAGAATTTCCTTGCCTCTGGGATCGAAGCCGAGCTCCAGGAGCCATTTTCTTAATTCTTCCTCCTTAACCCCCTCAAACGGTGTGCCGTCTATGAAGGTACCCCTTAATGCTCCTGCTTTCGCAGCCACCATCTCAAGCAGCTGACCCAAGGACATCCTAGAGGGAATCGCATGAGGATTGATAATAATATCTGGCACTATCCCCTCCTCCGTAAATGGCATGTCTGCTTGATCAAGGATCATGCCTATCACTCCCTTCTGTCCGTGACGAGAAGCGAACTTATCCCCTATTTCCGGTGTCCTGAGTTCTCTCACCCTTACTCTCACAAATTTGTTGCCTTCACCACTGATCGTTACCAGAGCTTGATCTACAATACCCTCCTCCGTCGGACGCATGCGTACTGAAGTTTCACGCTCTTGGATGGATGTCCTTATTCCGAACTCATCTATTTCTCCTTGGAATCTCGGAGGGCTTATTTTTCCTACTAGCACATCCTCTCCCTTCATCTCAGATTCCAACTCCGCCATTCCATCCAAGACACCCAAATGAGCATAGTGAACTGGATCTGCGAAACCTCTTATTTCCTCGCTTGGAACCTCAATTCTGTCTTTCTGACCTCCGGGATACCTTATTGCTTCGGTTTCGTACAGACGTGTACATGTGCTCCTTCCCATCCCACGATCCAAGGATCCCTTGTTGACGATGATTGCATCTTCCATGTTGTAACCTCCGTAACAAGCGATCGCTACGATGAGGTTTTGACCGGCAGGCCTCCTGTTATAACCTACAACTTTAGTCGCCTTAGTTTGAACAAGTGGGGCTTGGGGATAGTGGAGCAGGTGGGCACGTGTGTCCGTACGGATGGGAAAACTAACCGCTCCCACACCTATCGCTTGTTTGGACATGTTAGCCGCATAGACGTTTCTGGGAGACTGATTGTGCTCGGCGAAGGGCACGAGACAAGCACATACACCAAACATTGCCGTCGGATGGAGTTCAAGGTGTGTAGTCTCTTCGTTTATCTGATCTAGAGTGATTGCTATTTGTGCATTTTCTTCCTCCTCAGGATCCAGATACTCGACTATCCCCATTCTGACAAGATCGCTCCAAGATAGCTCCCCTGCCTTTACCTTTTCGATGATTTCAGGCGTTACCTTCGGTTTGCTGTTTTCAACCACTATTAGAGGTCTACGAATCCTTCCTTCATCGGTCGTAATCGAAACCTCATTGGTGTCCGGTCGATATGTGATGTTGACCTGAGGACTTATTCTCCCGCTTCTTCTAGCCTTCCTCAACTCTCTCGCAAGTTTCTCACCATCAGACACTGCTCCAACAAGACTTCCGTTCACGTAAACAGGAACCTTTCCCAGATGCTCACTACCCTTCTCAACTCTGACCACCCCATAGTCGGATAAAATGCTGATCACCTCTTCTGGATCTGAACCTGTTGTAATTTCAACCAACAGAGCCAGATTCTTGACTAAGCCACAGTTCGGACCTTCAGGGGTTTCCACGGGACATATTCTCCCCCAGTGGGTAGGGTGAAGATCCCTAGCTTCGAAGTGAGGTTGACTTCTGCTCAAAGGTGAGACCACCCTCCGCAGGTGCGAAAGAGTTGAAACATAACAGGTCCTGTCCAGCAATTGGCTTATACCCGTTCTACCACCAGGCCAGTTACCCGTTGCCAACGAATGCAACAATCTCTCGGTTAACACATCTGTCCTGACAGCCATGGAGGGCGTTAACTGCCTACCCCTAGACCAAGCCCTCTCAAGCTGGAATTTAATGTCTTTCAGCATGTTCGCAAAAGCGAGCCTGAAGATTGCCTCGAGCAGATCTCCAGCCAATCTAAGCCTCTTGTTAGAGTAATTGTCCTTGTCGTCTATGTCCCTTCTCTTTAAGGCAAGCTCCACGGCCCTTGCTGCCATGATACCCAAGTAATATGCCTTTTTTCTTCTTGTATCCGGCGTGATCCCGAGATGTGGAAGGAAGTATTTATCGAGCACTTCTTCGGCCCTTTGGAGCCTGTAGCTTTTCGGCTGACCGACAGCAACTCTCTTGCCGATGAAGTCTAAAGCATCCTCCCTTGTTCTGAACTCGGCCGCCTGTTGCAGGTTTTCATAAAGCTCCTTCATTATTTCAGGATCCCTAGAAATCGCCTCGACTATCTCCCTGTCTGAGATCAACCCGAGAGCCCTCATCAGGATTACCAGAGGAATGGGGCCCGGAACGGCGGGGTACCTCACGTACATGAGCCCGTCTCTTCTTCTCTCAACGGTCGTCATAGATCGGAATCCTCTATAGGTTGAGAAAACTTTTGCTACTTCAACTCCCGTCCGTTCATCCCTTTCAGTTAAGATTTTGTTGGGTGTCAAGTCTTCCTGTGCTACTATCACACGCTCAGAACCGTTAACTATGAAGTAACCGCCGGGATCTAAGGGATCTTCACCAGCTTTAACAAGTTCTTCGGCGGACTTTCCATGCAGACAACAAAACTTGGACTTCACCATCAGGGGCAAGTATCCCACCACGACCTCTTCAGGATAGCTCTCGGAGCCATCTCTGACCACAGACATTTCAATGATCAGGGGCGCTTGATACGTGAAATTCCTAACTCGGGCTAACTGAGGCGTCATTATGATCTTCGCAGCTTCCGCTTCGGTCCAGACCGGTGGACCTATCCTGACTCTACCGAATTTCACCCTGATATCCTCAGGGACATCTAGATCGATTCCCCCAACTTCATCAACTATCAGTTGCAACCTGCGTTGCACGAAATCGTTATATGAGTCCAAGTGCTGTCTAACAACACCCCTCTCCCTGATGAATGCCTCAACAAGTGGCCACGTATCCATCACGTCTCTTCCACCACCAGCCTATAAGCAATGGTCTTCCCTGCGGTGGGGCTTTCCCTTGTAATCCTGACGACATCACCTGGCTTCGCCCCAATCGCCTTTGCGACAGGATCCGTAACCAAGAGTAGGGGAAGATCCTCGCGCTTCAATCCGAGTTTTCCTAACTCTTTCTCGATCTCTTCCTCCGTCATGATTTCATGCTTTGGCACCAGAACATGATCCAGCACGGTAAACTTCTCCTTCTTGGTGCTCACATATCTCTGAGCGGCTACTCTTTAAAAACCATTTGCGGGCCCGGTGGGATTCGAACCCACGACCACCGGCTTAAAAGGCCGACGCGCTACCAGACTGCGCTACGGGCCCCTAAAATATTGGGTTATCTCGCTAAAATCATTAAAAAACCGTCTAAAGGCGCCCTGGCCGGGATTTGAACCCGGGGCGGAGCCTCGACAGGGCTCCATGTTAGGCCGGGCTACACCACCAGGGCATCAATTACCTTTTTTTAATTTTGAAAAAGGGTTGGCGGTTTCCCGGGCTTCCCCTGGGCTTGCGCACCAGAGTACAACCCAGGACGGTGGCGGGCTTAACTTCCGGGATCGGACGAGTCCGGGTGTTTCCCCGCCCCTGTGACCGCCAACCCTTAATTTTTCTCTTAGAGATTTTAAAATGACCGAGGCTGCTTCCAAACTGGTCGACACGAAAATTCAAGAAATCATGAACAGAAAACCACCAACAGTCCATCCAGATACTTCCATACTGGAATTACTTGACAAACTCCTTAAACAAGGTGATGACTACTTTCTGGTCATAGAAAAGGGGAGGCTCATTGGAATAATAACTGAAAAGGATGTACTCGAAGGACTAAAGAAGCCATCAAAACATGCATTCGTTGGTATTTCCCTAACGAAAGAGATGTCAAAGATCAAGGCTGAAAAAGCTAGAGAAATAATGACTTCGCATCCAGTTACCGTTGACCCCGACTCTACTATACAGAAAGCCATAGACTTGATGAGCACTCACGGTTTCCGACACTTGCCAGTTGTTAAGGAACAGCGTTTACTAGGCGCTTTGACCGTTAAAGATATCGGCAAACACTTCCTAAGGTTACTCAAGGAAGAGAAATAACCCTTATTCATACCTAGCCTCACCTGCCCTTGTGATGGCATAGCGTACTCCGACGGGTCCGATTATCTCAAACACCACTGTTGTTGCCATTATTAGGGTGAGCGCTGACTGAGCCAGCTCGGCTCCAATCGGATGCGAAGCGAGCTCTGAACAAGCAAGGGCTGCCAGACCTATGGCAACGCCAGCTTGGCATAGTATCCCAAAACCCAAGTAGCGTTGGATAACCTTAGGTGCACCAGAAATTCTTGTGCTCAGATGCGCTCCACCTATCAACCCAAGACTCCTACCAATCACATAGACGAAACCCAGCAATCCCATCGTGGGCAGCAAATCGAGACGCAACTGTGTCCCAGCTAAAGCAAAGAATATGACATAGACTGGTGGCATCAGGTTCTCGACCATGTTTAGGGAAGTCCTACCCAGTGTCGGCATTGAGTTTATCAGAACCATACCGATGACCATACACGTCAGTATCAAAGAAACTCCGCTCAACTCAGCAAGCCCCGCTCCAACAAAAATGCTCGCGATGGAAGCTACAAATAATGTCTCTCTTTCCTTGATCCTTTTCATTAGGAAAAACAGAATCCCACCTATCGCAAAGCCTAGAAGAATGGCTCCCCCGATCTCGCTGAGGGGTTCTACCAAGCTCGATATGGCAAGCTCTCCTCCCAGAATAATTTTGACTACACTAAGCGCCCCAGCGAAAATCAGTATTGCTAACGCGTCATCCCACCCAACGACGGCCAAAATAGCATCGGTGAGAGGACCACGAGCTCCGTATTCGTGGAGTGCTGCCACCGTCCCAGCTGGAGCACTGGCAGGGGCTAACGAGGCCAAGAGCAAGGAGAGCGTCAAGTCTCCGCTTACGAAGTAAGAGGCGATGAAGACCAGAAAAAAGGCACCAAATGACTCTCCAAAAATTGCCGCAATGATTGGCTTCCCCAATTTCTTGAAAAGACGGAAGGTCAGATGAGCACCTATGATGAATGCTACAAAAGCGAGCGTTATTTTGGTCGCTACCTCCCAGATCGCTGTTACAGTCTCCCCCTCAACTCCGAAATAGTTGAAAGCCTTGGTTAGCGGCCCTAGTATCACCCCTGCAAGTATGTAGCCCACAACCCCAGTAAGTTTTAAGTTGTGCGTGATCTTCCCGATCACTTCACCAAGGACGAGAATCACACCAATCAACAGAAGAAGATTTGCTACCACGATTCACCCTCCAAAGCAATTACGAAAGCTGAGAAAAATGTTCGATAGCATTATTAAGCACATCCCAAGTTTCTCGATGATGTTAAAGCCGATGCCCTCCTTTAGGGGAGAAAGGTAGGAGGTGATGCTTTGTTTAATGTTTTTCTCTTTTTGGGGACTATTTTAGCCCTTGGCTCACTCGTCGGGAGATTTACCCATGACTTCAAACTAACTGGGGTGGTTGGGTACATCTTTACTGGAATCCTCCTCGGCCCCCTACTAAGCTTCCACCAACTTTTCGGTATTGGGATTAAGACTGTAGACGAAATATGGAGCTTCACAACGAAGCTTACTCTTGCTCTCATCGCGTTCATTATAGGAGGACAACTAACTATACGGTTCTTCAGACAGCTGGGCAAAGTTATGGTTATTCTCATTTTCGGTGAAACATTAGCTACTTTCGCCCTAATTCTCGCTGGTTGTTATCTCGCCACCAAAAACCTACCCATGTCCCTCCTCCTAGCAGCAGTGGGAGCACCCAGTGCGCCTGTGGGAACCATACCTGTTCTGGAGGAATATCGTGCTCGTGGATTGTTGACGAGATCTTTGATTGCTATCGTCGGTTGGGACGATGCACTAGCCATCATGCTCTTTGCTCTGTCCCTCTGTGGTATTGAGATACTGCTAGGGGAGGAAGTGAGCAGTAGTATCGTTCTGCAGGGGATATGGCAGATTGTGGGCGCCCTTATAATAGGGACTCTTTTGGGATTGTGTCTCGTATCTATCATAAGGAGGATTCACGAGAAGGAAATCATCTTTCTCGCCCCCCTCACCGCCACCTTGGTAGGAGCAGGATTGGCAGAAGCCCTAGGGTGCTCGGAGCTTCTGACTTGCATGATGGTAGGATTCGTTTGCGCGAATCTTCAGTCAACGCTGGCGAGCAGAATGGTACATAGAGTGGAAGAATTCATGCCACCCGTTTACGTCGCGTTCTTTACGCTCTCTGGTATGCTCATGGACTTTGAGGTACTTTATCGAGTAGGACTGCTCGCAACTGTTTACATGATCTCCAGAATAATCGGAAAATTTGGAGGATGTTTCGTTTCAGCTAGAATAGCTGGGGCTCCTAGCATATTGCAAAAGTACACTGGACCAGCACTGTTAAGTCAAGCGGGGGTAACAATCGGTCTGACTGCCCTCGCGGTCTCAATGTTTCCAACCTTTTTGAAGGATGCTCTGACTCTGATCCTTGCGACTACCATAATTTTCCAAATAATAGGACCCGTTGGCGTGAGGTACTCCATCACCCGAGCAGGCGAAGCAAAAAAACTTTAACCTTGAGAACCAGTAAGAGCGTCCCGTCAAACTTCTTCATTAACAGCAGTAGCCACGGTTTAATTCGCACATTGGATCCAAAACAAAGGAGTCAAAGCCGGGGGCCGGATTTGCACCGGCGTAAAGCGGGTCTGCAGCCCGCCGCCTAACTTCTCGGCCACCCCGGCATCAAAAATCATGGAAGTTCCGATTAGATAAGAAGAGTGGCTAACTTAAAAAGGAGCCCTGAGAGCAAGGCCGTTGCGGGAATCGTCAAAATCCAGAAAGCTATTATCTTCCAAGTCACCCCCCAGTCTACGGCACCTATCCCACCTTTCGCGATACCTACACCAATTATCGAACCTATACTACTATGAGTGGTTGAGATTGGAATTCCAAAGTCTGTTAGAACTCCTGGAACCACTGTGAACAGAAAGACGTTTAGGGCATTAGCAAATTCCGCCGCAAAACCGGTGAGGGGATCCAGACGTGTCACCTTGTATGCAGCAGTTGTGATCACCCGGTACCCCCATGTAAAGCCCCCTAGAGCTATACCGATACTCCCAAAGACTGCAAGCATTAGCATGGTTGAAAGCTCCGGTTTTCCGACGAGCACTTCTGTTGGTGTGACAAACACCCCTGTGCAATTGGCCATGTCATTGGCCCCAAAAGCAAAAGCTGAAAAAATCAAAGCCAACAAAAGCAAGAACTCTAGGGATCCGATACGTTTCCTCTTGAAGTAACTCCCCGCCAGTGCTGACATTGCGACAGCTAAAAGTGTGCCAGAACCAAATAATAACGCTGAATCTTCCCACTTGAGCACCTTGTAGAAAACAGTAACCGCAGTAGTAAAAGACAGAAGGAAGGCACAGACAACAACAAGCAGGATTCCTTTACCTCCTCCATGCCTCCGGAAAAGATGAAAGAAACCAAATGACAATGCCATAGTAAGCAAGGGGGATATCAATATACTCACAAGAACCAAAGTAAACTTGTCCCAAACCACAAGGCCCCAGCCCCCAGCAGCTAATCCGCACCCCAAAACTCCACCTATGGTCGAATGCGTGGTTGAGACAGGCATCCCTTTCCATGTACTGAACACTACCCAGACTATCGCCGAAGCGACTGCAACAAGACTACCAACAACCAGTTGCTGGGTTGTCAAGCCCTGTCTATCGACTATTCCCCTGTCAACAGTTTTCATGACAAAAGGACCGAGCGAAACACCTCCGATTGCAGCAAACAAAGCGAACAAAAGAATTGCTCTTCTCATCGAAACGACGCCTGCCCCCACAGCGCATTCGGTCGGGTTTGAGGCATCGTTGGCTCCCAAACACCAAGCCATGAAAAAAGCTAAGGCAAGGCCCAAGGCGTAGATCACGGTTATGAGCATCTCTCAACCTTCCGAGATGTATAAATATTTTTGCCTTAAAGACTATATATTTCTAATTTTCTCTATAGATGAGAAGAAAGCTCCAGCAGACTGGCGGATCCACCCTTATCGTTTCACTTCCGAAAGACTGGGTACGCAGAATGAAACTAAAAAAAGGAGACGAAGTAGACATCATCGAAACCGAGAACTATCTCCTGATTTCACCACGCACCGAAATCAAAGATGAAGCTGAAATTACCATGACTAGAGAGGACTCGCCCGAAGCTACAGCAAGAAGACTTGTTTCCCTTTACCTAGCAGGTTTCAATAAAATCTCGTTCAAATCTGAAGAACGAATTTGCCCCAGATTCAGAGGATATCTGAAAAGATTCGCGAGAACAAAACTTGTGGGGACAGAAATAATCGAAGATCTGCCGTCCAGATTGAGCTTGCGGATACTTCTGAGTCCCAGCGAACTCCCCATCCCGGAGGCTGTCAGAAGAATGGGGATCATCACACAATCAATGATCAAGGATGCTTACTCATCACTCAGGGAACTCGATATGGAAATAGCCAAAGATGTGCTGGCCAGGGATGATGAAGTTGATAGATTCGGCATTTATATTGTCAGATTGCTGAAAGCCGTGTGTGAAAACAGGATAAGAGCATCTGAAACCGGACTCAGAGAGATCCGCGAATGTTTGGGCTACAGAGTTATCGTGAAAAGCATCGAACGTGTGGCAGATTACGCCGTTTCCATTGCGAAGAATGTCATGACAATTGAAGAACCCTTGCCAAGCAGTATCCTAAAGAGAGTGGGAAGTCTGGTAGATTTCAGTTCAAATCTCTTCAGTTCCTCGCTTCAATCGCTAGAGAAAAGTGATTACAGGTTAGCCGAATGGGTCATCCAGAGGGGGAGGAGTGTAAGCAGGTTCGTTAAGCCCGTGCTCGTTTCCATTTTCTCTTTTCCAGCGAGCGGTGCGTTGCCCCTCAGAATGATAGTGGGTAGCCTCCAAAGGATAGCCGAACATAGCACAGATATCGCTGAGATAGTACTCAACTTGACTGTACCCAAACATTTAAGTTGACTCTACTCCAAAGCGTGAAAAAGGCATGTCAGGTGAAAAAGCAGTAGTCCTGGTTGTATTCATCATCTGCTATGCTCTCGCGCTGAGTAGGAAGATAAAGATAGCCTATGCATCGCTGGGAGCCTCCGCCCTCCTTTTGCTTCTCGGCTTGGTAAGCCCACAGGATGTCATTTCAGAAGCCATCAAATGGGATGTCTTGGGGATTTATTGGGGCTTCATGGTACTCTCTCTCGTCTTCCTTGAGAGTGGAGCCCCTGATCTTTTAGCTAATCGTCTGCTCGTCAGAATTAAGAAAGAAAAATACATGCTTTTGGTTCTCTGCACCATCACCGCTTTTCTGTCTTCCCTGATGGAGAATGTCGGCGTGGTGCTGATGATGGCACCCGTGGCTATCGCAGTTGCAAGGAGGATGAACTCTTCTCTGTTTCCTTACCTAGTAGGGATCGCCATAAGCTCGAACGTAGCTACTACTGTTACTATGATCGCCGACCCCCCACCCATAATCCTCGCGATGGAAACTGGCATGAAACCTCTTGACTTTTATTGGTTCTTGGGGAGGCCTGGCCTTGGTACGCTCTCTATAGTTGGGGTGAGCACCGCGCTTCTCTCGCTACTGCTCATTTTTAGAAAACTGAACAAAACGTCTGAAATCCAACCTCAAAGAATAAACGTGACATGGGGGGCACCCATTTTGTTCATCACTGGTATTTTCCTGCTTATGGTTGGGCCTGAAGTCAACTTAAGACCGGGCTTAATCGGTTTGGGTGTAGGAGCTGTAGCATTAGCATTAGGCAGGCAAAAACTGAGGGAAATAATAGTTAAGTTCGACTGGAACTCTTTCCTGTTCATCGTTGGGATCTTCGTCGTGGTTTACGCCGTCAATATTCATGGCCTGCTGGCGGACTTCGCCGGTCTCATCGTGGATGCTGGGATTCGCTCGCCTTCTCTGATGCTCGCACTCATCATCTGGATTTCGGTTGCTTTCTCGTCCTTCATCGACAACGTTCCCTACACCGTTCTCATGATCCCAGTCTGCCAGCACCTGGCCAGTCTGTTGGGCATAAGCTCCTGGCCCTTGCTCTATGGTATGATTGTCGGGACAGGAATGGGAGGAAACATAACTCCAGTAGGGGCTTCGGCCAATGTTTTCGCTACCGGGATTCTAGAAAAGCACGGATACAAGATAAGGTTACTTGAGTTCATGAAAATTGGGGTTCCATTCACTATCGCTGCTGTGCTCCCAACCCATTTGCTACTTCAGATATTCTGGCTGTGAAAAAAACCAAAAAACAGAAATGAACTCTATCCTGCCCTTTATAGAGGGAGGTTCTCCAACACGTTTTCTAGCCCCCCAGTAGGGTAGTTCTCGCCACCGCCGGTCTCACCGGGGAGGCCAGCCGTTGCCTGCAACTGGACGCTCGCACTGGCACTCGAAATACGAAGGTACAGCACGCCCTCGAAGTTGCCGTCCTCATCCACCTTGCCGACCAGCTTTCCAGCGACAGCGAAGTTCATTTTGTAGGTCCAGCTGACAGTGCCCCACGGCGCCATTACTCTATGCTCACCGGTTCCACTTCCCTCACCCGTTATTTTGCATTTGAGGATGTAGGCGGGTGCAAAGTTCTCCAAGTAGAAGAAAACTTTGTTCTCGATATAAGACACCGGCTCCAGCGTGCCGGTAATTTGGGCGTTCACTGTGAATTCGGCATGGTCAGAGAAGTGTGGATTCTCCAGATCCCTGCTACCGGTTGCGCCTAGAGTAGCGCTCACCGCTCCGTTTTCTACAGTGCCTGTGATCATACCGCTTGTCTTAGTCTCAATCTTAAAGATGTCAGCAATTTTCTTCTCTGACTGATGATCGAAGCTGAGGTTAAGGGTGCCTGTCACCGTCCCACTTACGCGGATTATTTGAGGAACAAAACCTATCCAAAGCTTGTTCAAGGATCGTTGAAGGATATCAGATCCTATTCTGCGCTGTCGCCATTGATATACTAAGCTCTCCATTTGCTGCTCCATCTGAGCATAGTTCTCTTCGCATTCCTGAGCCAATAGAGAACACTCGGTAGATACCTTGGTAAACAGGTTCTCATACCGGGACTCCAATTCCTCTTCTGACACTTCTTTGATTGATTTCCCTATCGCTTCCCTGATCTTTCCTATCCGTAGGTTTTCGATATGCAAATAGATTTCAGAAGCAGGAACTCCCAGCTCTCCAGCCAAGCGCTGTTCAATTTCCACCTTGCATCGCTTGAAGAACCGCCATTCTTTTGCATGTTCCTCTTCCCACTCTTCAGCATGTTCAAATATCTTCTCAGCTCTCTTCAAGCAGACCACCGCTGCTCTCAACTGACCGACTGCTCCACCGAGGCGCCCATTTTCATAAGCTTGCTGGGCTCTCCGATAGTGTTCCGCAGCGACTTGAATCAAAGCCTGCACCGCCTGAGTGCCCGCTAGGGGTGGAGCTATTTGCAAATCGACCTTCTGTAGTTCCGCCTGTAACTTCTCGTACTCCTCTAGCAGTTCCTGATACTCCTCCTCCGAGGGTTTGCCAGCACGGGCCTCCACTTCAAACTCTACCTCTGTTGCCGACTCTTCCGCCTCGATACTCTTTCTGACCTTCAAGCTAAGCTTCGTTTCAACTCTTGCTTTGAGTTCAGAGATTTTTTGTTTGAGGAGTTCGAGTTGCCCCGCTACCTCTAGGAGAACGTTATCCAGCTCTGGAGGCACTTGGACTCGAGGTCTTGCTCTCAGTTTCTCCAGAGCTTGCGAAAGCTGTTCCTCTATTTCAGCTACTCTCGCTTCGTCCGTCGTCCCCCTCAAATCCAGCTTCATCCGCAGAGCAGCTTCCTTCAAGAGCTGAATCCTGTTCTTCACGAATCTCGCCCTCTGTTTTTGGATCCATTCCAAGATCTTTGCTCTCTTCGGGGAGTTCTCAGGGAGCTTCGTCATCAGTTTATCATACAGTCTCTGGAATTCGTCCTGAATACTTAGGTACGAGGATCCCTTGCCCTTGTCGCACATTTTGGAGAACTCCATGAATCTTTCCTGCATCAGGCTCATATCGCCCACACCCTTTATCCGCTCCCCCAGTCTCTCCAATGCGTAGAACGGGGAATCTGGATCGACGTCTATTGTATCAACTGCCACCGGAGCCCCGATTGAAGCCCCTCCAGCCGCTACGACTATTATCATTACCACCAGGGGGGCTATTCCTTTGCTCTCCATCCCTTCACCTCCTTCCGCGTTCGGGTCGAGATTCGGCCCGCCGCCCCTGTCACGGTCGGGGTCATCATCAATTTGCTCGAGAAGTTAATCGATTTAAAAAATCCGGCAAAACGGTCAAACTTAGGATTCGAAAATTTGAATAAAAACGAGAAAATCATTAAAAAACAAAGATTTTTCGGGATTATCGTTCAAAAATGAAAATTTTAATTTAAAAATTTGCAAAAATCGTATTTTTACTTCAAGTTTGGGGCTTAAAAAAGATGAAGCAAAAACTTGATGCGGGTAACGCCCCAGACAACGCTGGAGAACCTATTAAAATATCCTAAAGCAGTAAAGGTTCTTGCAAAATACCAGTTACCATGCCTTTTCTGCCCTGCTCTCTCATTTGAACTTGGTTACCTCACTCTAGCACAGGTTGCTGAGCTTTACGGCCTCCCGCTCGAAAAACTCCTACAAGAACTCAACGCCACTCTAAAGGAGTGAATACTTTTCTTGAACACTCCTAGCTTCCGCAAGAAGCTTCCTGCTTCAAAGACGGGGCATGCCCAGCGACGGCTGAAGCCAGGACGCTGAATAGGGGTCCCATCTCCACGGGTGTCAATTCGGGCAACCCTACTCGGGGGATCCAAAAAGCAT
>Ga0190319_1000013_pt1 | contig 34441 bp, 47 predicted proteins | sample 48701145_MG_FD_165040 | JGI IMG/M metagenome (GOLD analysis project Ga0190319, IMG submission 165040) | Hydrothermal vent sediment bacterial communities from Southern Trench, Guaymas Basin, Mexico - 4870-11-4-5_MG | ecosystem: Environmental > Aquatic > Marine > Hydrothermal vents > Sediment ...
CTATGTAACTGGATTTCCAGTAGTATCAGAATTTACTCTAGAACTCCAACCACAAGATGGAACAAAGACTGTACTAGACTACATCGAGGTATATCCGTGAACTTATGTACATCTAAATATGACATGAGGTAATAGTATGTTGCAGTTTGACGAAAATACAATCAAGATACAAACACCTGAAGGCGAAGTATCAATCACTTACGACCAAGACAAAATTAAGATAACTGGCCCAGGACTAGACGAAGAGATCCCATTTGCTGGTGACTGTACATGTCTAATGAAATGCTTAATAGCTAAGACATTGGATGCTCTGAAGCCAAGTCTATCTAAGATCATACTAGCACCAATTCTTGTACCTTTACTGCCAGCAATAATTCTCGGAAAAGTTGCTAAGTGTATCCTAGAATGTAAAAAAGTATAAAGTATTTTTATTTTATTTCATTTCATTTAGGTTTACTACAAAGATAGAACATATTTATTTGATTTGTCGTCAAGTTATTTATATGAGGACGACTGTATGGATAGCAAATTTAGAGGTCTTAAGAAGACGTTTTCCAGATGAACTTAAAGAGTTTGAAAATGGAGAGTAACTTTATAAAATTGAAGATTGATTTGAAGCAGAGAAGCTCAAGACAGCAAACAGAAAATCAAAACAGATTAACAACAATTTCTTGCTTCTAATTTTTTCTTGCTAACTATTTTTTGATTTCCTTCTGCTTAATCTGATTTAGATCATAGCTTCTTGGAACCTTCTTTACAATTCCGTTTTCGATAATGACTGTGTGGTCGTCTTTGAAGATCAACGTAATTCTTCTCTCTAGTGGAGTATCGTACTTTCTCTTTAGCAACAAGATTATTCCAACTAGTACAATGCACTCAATTGAGCACAGAAGCTGACCATATCCTTGCCAGAATCCAAGAGCAAGTATGATTAGAAGTGCTACTATGAATCCTATTACAGCATTTATCCAGACACAGAGCTGATAAGTGAAAGACAATCCAAGTCCTGTCTTAGTTTTTAGCATCAGTCTGATTTGAGCAAGAGTTCCAAAGATTCCAAGAGAAATTCCAGTTACTAGATATAAAGTTTGTGCAATTGGAAGGATTTCTACTGGGTCTACATTCACATATATCACCTCAGTTCTAGTGCATGTACTTCCTTCACCCAATCTAAAAATTCATCTACACATGCTTTCTCTAATTCGTTTTCTTCTAACCATTTAATCTTTTCTTCTTCTAGCTCTTTCAAAGAAATGTCTTCAAAGATGTTCATATCAATTTCAACTGATAATGTAGCATAGGTTTCATCATTGTCTTCAAGATGTTCTACAAGACCTCTGTCTACAAGTATGTCAAGTATTTCTTTTGCCTTCTTCTTTGTAGTTTTCATCTCTCTTGCAAATTCAGTCAGAGTTACTTGTCCTCGCTCTTTTGAGATTTTATTGAAGACTCTAATTGCTTCTGTAAATCTCTTTTCCATGTCAAAGACAGACAGTCTAATATATTCCTCGAATAGTAATCTAGACAGCATAAAGTCTTCAATCTCTGCTACTATTATGAAGTCTCCATCTTTGGTTTTCCATACTCTGTTTGCAAATCTTACCTTTGCAATTGCTGATATTAAGTCAAACAGTCTATCTATCTCTCTTCTCATCTTGGTACTTTTAATTTTGATATGTCTTGCTATTGTTTCTGCAAATGGTATAACTACTGGAACATCTAGACTAAACAAGAACTTATTTAGCTTTCTGATTTCTTCTAAGTTGAAGTTGTTAGTTTTCTTGATCACTTTTCTTTCTCTTGCTTTCTTTAGTAGAACTCTCATTGTCTGTTCTTCACTTGGATCTGTAGATAATATCCATACTCTCGATTTGTAATCTTCTGGCATATCTAGTGCTGGAGTAGTCTGAAGTACACTCTCTACTTTAATTTTCTTTGTTTTAGTTTCAAACTCACCATCTTCTCCTCTACCAACATACGCTACTTCTAGAACTTTGTCAGACATCACCAACTTTAAGTCAAATGTAAAATCTCTCAGCTGACCGGCTCTTCCAAGAACTTCAGGTGGTAGCTCTTTAAGATAAAGTATTGGTACAGTTTCACTGCTGATCCATCTTAGTATTTTCTGAGTGTAAGATGATATTGTAAATACCATGTCGCTTGGAAACAGATTAATAACAGCATCTGCTATTGTGTTCTTTCCACTTGCATACTCACCCTTTAGAATTACATTTTGCTTTGTCAGGAGAAGCAGATATAATAGGACTTTTAGCTCATCTTCTCCCTCTACATACTCATCTAAAATCTTCTTTACTTCTACAAGCAGATCTACATCTCCAAGCTTCTCAATTATAGACTTTACAGCTTTTCGCTCCTCTTCTAGCTTTTGCTTCAGCATCTCTCTTCTCAGTTCGCAATTTTTGCATGGAAGCTTAATCTTACACTCTAGCAAATACTTCTGAATCTCCTTACAGTTCCATTGAGGAGGTTGGTGAAGCCTATATATTCCTCTCTTCCATCCTAAGACTTCTCTAAATCTCAGCTTGTGATCAATATCTTGAGCTTTTGCAAATATCTTTGCAACTTCTTCAAAGCCATCCATTGTTCCATGATCAAGATAATATGCAATTGCAATAATTTTCGAAGCTTTCATTCTTCTCTTTCCAGCTGGAAGCTTGTATGAGAATAGTAAGTTTACACATGGAAGAGACAAATATTTTCCACTAAATTTCACTGCTGGTGCTACTTGTAGTTCTTTCTTCTCCAAGCTTTTGATTCTAGCTTTTTCTATTTCAGCTATCAAATTAAGAGCTTTCGAATACCTTGGTACTATGGGTACTATTATTGGATTCTTTGCTAGCTCGAGTATTTTGTCTATGCTCCAGGATGTATTGACTGGTATACAATATAGTCTAGTCTCTGTGTGTATAGTGTATGGTACTCTGATTAATCTTGCAAAATCATATGTTATCTTGGGATCTATATATTCTAACTTGAGCTTTTCTTTTAGATACTCTACAAGTTGTATTAGATCACTCTTTTGTAGCTTCTGCAGAGGTTCTTCAAAGAACAAATAAACATGAAAACCTCTTCCACCAGTAAAAAATACATTCGGTCTTAAATCGACTGACTCCAAGTATGCACAAAATTTCTTTACTTCAGAATACACTTTGGCAACAATTTCTCTTCTCTTCTTCTCATCATACGCTTCTTCTTTGTTCTTCCAATCAAAGTCAAATACAATCCTATCAACAACTGGTTCATCTAAGTTGCGTGTAGGATAATAAAAAACAGACACATAAACGTCATCTTTACCATTATATTTTTCGACAATTTTAATTAGATCATCGTAAGAGTCTACCCATCTTCTATAAACAAGAACCTGTCTTGGAAATTGGTCTTTCTTATATAGCAGAGAAAGAGCATCATATAGCTCAGTCTTCTCCATATTGAATCCTCCAGTCAAAAAATAGAAGAAAAAAGAGGATAAATCTCTTATCTCTTTGTACTATTTCTTTCTAAATGTAACCAAAGTCCTTTCTCAGTTCAATTTCTATCTCTTCCTCAGTTCTTCCTGGCATGTATACAAGTCTAAATCTTCTTTTGTCTTTATCCTTTCCACTGAGAATCTGTAAGATTAACTTTGAGTTGTAGAACATTGCAGTTCCACCATATAGTCTTCCCTTGGCATATGGATTATCTGGTGCTATAGAGATATGATTCACTGTAATACATGGAACCCTCAGCTTAGACACAATTTCGTCTAGTCTGCCAAAGAGAACATTAATAATTGCTGCTCTTGCTGGAAAGTTTTGCTGAGGAGGAACTGGTATTGCTCTTTTGATCAATGCAGAGAATGAATCTATCACTAACATTCCATAACCAACATCTTTCATCAGCTCAAATATTGGACTCTCTTCTGTTATTGTAGAGTACTGAATCATCGCATCTAGTCTTTTTCCAGTCTCTGTTGGCAAGATCTTAATATTAAGTCCAAGAAAGTCTGCAAAACTTGTAAGGTCTCTTATATCTACAAAGTCTATTGAAGCCTCTCCATTAAATCTCTTGTTGAAAAATCCAAGAATTCTCTTCTGTACTTCTTCTGATAAGAATGTAGTTTCTGTATCGATATAAAGTACTGGTTTTCCAGTTGTTATAGAGAACAGACTAGAACACTGAATACAGAATAGTGACTTCCCTATTTTGCTGCTTCCAATTAAGTTCGTAATAGATCCAATTGGAAGACCACCTCCAAGAAATTCGTCTAATCTTTCTGATCCAGTTGAAATTGTACCTTCTTTAAATAGAGTCTCCTTCTTCTCTCTGAGAGAAGATAAGAACTTTTCTTTCATTTGCTTTGGTAGTCTCAGATAAATAGATACTAGATGTTTGCATAGAATCTTTCTGTACTGAAAGTCTTCGCATGAGCAGTTGAATGTACCTGACTCTAAGTCAATAGAGCATACAAGATCTCTTTTCTTCTCCTTGCTTTCGAATACTGCTACTACTTTCGAATTAGTCTTCTCTATGTTTTTTGGTTTGATCTTTTTGCCTTTTATTAATCTGTCTGGTGTAGTTAGACCCTCTTTCAATAAAACTCTAATCTCTTCACTCATGCATATCACCTCTTAGAAAACTGATCTAGCTTCTTTTCTTTCTCATGACTATAACTACTAACTGCAGCATAAGAGCAGAACTCTCTATATATGCAATATGAACACTCATTCTTCCACTTTGGAATGCGACTATTCTCTATTAGATCTATAATGTCATCGTCTGATAAGGATTTCTTAACTTCAAACTCTCTAAATCCTCTTGGGGAGATGTAGATTAAATATCCTTTATCAGTTTCTGCAAGCCACTTGTATACAGCTACTCTTAATGCATGCTCTTCTTTGGGTAGAGGCTCTCCAGTTGTGTACTTGATGTCAAACACTGTATTAGTATTCGGATCATACATGTCAATCCCACCAAATATCACATATCTTCCAATTGTCTTATGCAGATCTAGACCTTTAAGAGACAAGATATCTTTTACAGCGAGTTCTATTAGCTCACCAATCATTACACTTGGTTTCAGACTTATGGAGTCTCTGAGCTCTGGAAAGATAACTGAAAACTCTCTCTTCTTCGGACACGAGCAGATCTCATGAGCAAATAGTACAGTATATCCTTTACTTTCCCATTCCTGTCTGAGCTCTATTCTTTTCAATAAGTACTTGCTCTTTGCTTGGTCTACAATTTTTCTTACTATCTTTTCGATCATCCAATTCCCTCTTAACAATGTCGAGAATTTCATCTTCTACTTCTTCTAGATATTGCTCAACAATAAGAAGAGCAGTTCTTAGAGCTCTCATTCTCCGGCTATTTTCTAGCTCTTCATGTTCTTTTTTGTACAACAAAATTGCAGCATGAATTGCATCTCTTAACTTTATTGCTTCTTCCTCCGACTGTAAATCGTCTGCAATTATTATACCTCCATACGTAACTCTATAATTGTCTGACCAGGGTGACTTACCTACTTCTACAGAGAGTTCAAAGTCAAGACTTCTTGCCCCGTTTAGTACTTTCTTGATTAGATCTTTGTCGAGATCAACAAAAGAGCAAGCAGCAATTGCTGCTCTATTTACCAAGTCAGTTTCTATATCATCAATAATGTCAAAGATGCACCATTTCAAATGTACAAGAGTCATATGCTTAGTAACCAAGTCTTTGGTTTTCTCTACTAGTTTATCTAGACAGAGATCTTTCATTACTCAACACCTCCACTATGATCTCTTCTAACCTCTTTGCCAATTTATCTGATATGTCAGACTGATAAGACAAGATTTCATCTTTAATCTTCTTCAGCATCTCGATTCTCTTGTCTCTTTCTATGCTATTTTTGAGAGACGTGTAGAGAAAATCAATTTTCTTAGCAAGATTAGAAGCAGATTCATAACTATTGGCACTGTAAAGTCTACAGTTAAAACCTAACAGAACGTCGTATTCATCATGGAAGACTTGTTTGATGATAATACCATGTGTGCTGTAGATATACTCATTGTGGAGTATAGTATCAAGTATGACTGTAAGCTTTTCAGCATCAATGTCAATATTGTCTAAAGTAGATATTCCAATCTTTGCAACTTTAGATATGTGCTCTCTTATAAGCGTATTTAGCAGTTTGTCTATAACTCTTGAAAGTATATGTGCAATACAACACTGCTCTGCAAGTTGTATTATTTGCTGATCTTTCATTATTAGATCAATCATCTTCAAACCTCCTTTTTAATGACTTCATTGTCCACAATTGTATATCCAAGATCTTCTAAAAGCTTCTTGGTATCTACATTTAGCTTCTTTACTTGATTCAGATAATAGTCAATCTCCGAAAACGGAAGCTTGTCATGAAATGCAAACAGGGTCTCAAGACACTTTGCTGCTTCTTCTATACTCGATTTATTTTCAGATTTGTCTTTGCTGTTATTCTCTTTACTGCTATTTGCTGATGTGCTTTCAGAATTCTCTTTCAGTAGCTCTTCTAGTGTTTGATCGTCTTCGTCTAATTCAAGATCAAGTTCAAAATCTTCATCGCTCTTTTCTAACTCTTTCTCTGCTTCTTGTTGTATCTCTTCTGTCTTTTCTTCTAATTCTTGAAGCTCTCTGAATTCATTTTCGTCTATTACTGTAACGTCGTATCTATGATAACCTTTCTCAGATTGACCAAGATACTCTACTACTACATAATCACCAGGCTCTGCATTTTGTACTCCAAGCTGATTCAGAAGTGCTTTGTGACCAGGTAGAACATACTCTTCTTCAGTTTTCAAGTCCAATACGATATACCTCTCTCTGTCAAACCTGTCTCTAGTCTTACCAGTTATTCTTCCAACTAGCTTTTCTCCTGGTTCTTTAAATCTGTAAAACTTAGCTCCTTGCAGAATAGGATCATTCTGCTTTCTCTTCTCGTGTATGTCAAGCAGCTTCTTTATTAGATCGCTGCTATTCATTTTCATCACCTCCAAGTGTAAGTTTTATCTCTTCTATACAGACTTGAATACTCTTTAGAACATCGTCTAATTTTGCATCTGCTGGTACTATTACTGCTGCCTTTCCTGAATGGAACAAAAGAAGCTCTTTTCCAAGAGAATCTCTTACTTCTTTTTGAAGAAAAATTGTACCCTTTCCATACACTTTGCACTGAAACTTGGTCATTCTATCACCTTAGCGAATTCTTAAGAACTTTATCTCTAACGACTTCTGTAACTAGAAGATCTAGTAAGCCCCATTCTCTTTCACCAAGAAGTTCTTCTATTACTTGTGCAATGCAAGTATAGCAGTCTCTTAAGTTCTCTATTCCCTTGTCATCAAAAAGATCTGCAAGTTCCCATGATTTCTCTTTCAAATCTCTTAATGTAATCAAATTTTCACCTCCTCATAATAGTATTGTACTAAGGATTTAAAAATCTTTCTACTTTTTATCAAAGAAGTTAAAACAAATAGAAAACTTTTTATACACTTTTGAAGAAGTAATAATTGGATACTCTTCAAAAATTATTTTGGGAGGTTGCTCAATGAAGTTCAAAGATTATGTGATCAATGGTACATGGACTAAGATCAATGGAGAGCCAATGTTGAAGATTCTAGACAAATCTAAAAAAGTCAGATTCATTAAGTTTCCATTTAGACCGTACTTCTTCATAACCAAGTCTGATTATTTTTCCAAAGGGAAGCACATTATCGAAAAGACTGCAGAAGAGTATAAGATTGACTATGAGATTGAATTTGCAGATGCAATTACAGCAGACACAAAAGAGTTTGCAGTACAAATATCAACATTATTTCCAAGTGATGTAAAGAAGCTAAGATTGGCACTAGAAGGTCATGGAATTAGAACTTATGAAGCAGACATTCCATATTTCAGAAGGTGTCTGCTTGATCTACCAGATTCTCTTACTAAGCCAAAGAAGATACTATACATGGACATTGAGACTGATTCGAGAGAACGTTTCTCTGAAGCTGAAGAAGCTGCAAACAGAATTATATCTATTGGTGCAGTTGACTGCAAAGGAAGAGAGTTTTTCTTCAGTTATGACAATGAAGCAGAGATGATTGCAGATTTCTTTGATCTTGCAAAAAAGTATGAGCTTCTAGTAGCATGGAATGCAAATTATGACATAACATATCTTGCCAATAGAGCAAAGAAGCTTGGACTTACAATAGGTCATGTTTCGAAGAGAGGAGACAAGACTTACATATTTGAACATCCTCACTTAGATCTTCAGAAAGTGTTCAAGAACGTATTCAGAAGAAAAGTGAGATCTTATGCTTTGAAAGCTGTTGCTAAAGACTTTCTTGGCAAACAAGATGTTATTGAGATTGAGACTAGAGAAGACATGATCAAACTGTGGGAATCATTTGTTGGAGACAAAAAGTTACTAAGAGAATATAATCTCCAAGATTGTTGGTTGTTAAAAGAGATAGATGAAGCTGCAAATCTTCTTGACATACAGTATTCTATTGTAGAGCTCTGTTCACTAGAGTCGTATGAAGCTAGAGGTATGAGTACATATGTTGAATCATACCTTCTAAAAGTTGCAAAAGATGAAGTTCCAAGAATAGTGTTTCCAACAAAAATACGTGAAGAAGACAATGACATTCAAGACGATGAAGAAGAATCATATAAAGGAGGACTTGTTGAAAATAGATCTCCAGGTTTACATAAGAATATTATTCTTTTAGATATAAATTCTACATATCCAATGATCATCAAAACTTTTAATATTGGATTAGAAACATTCAAAGAGAAAAAGTGGGAAGGAGACATCATCGTACCACATGGATCGTTCACACTAAAAATAGAAAGTGTGCTTGCCAAGATGGTAGATAATCTAATTGCACTAAGAAAGTGGGCAAAAGAGAATAGAAACAAGTATCATCCAGATTCAATTGAATACAAGATTTGGGATGCAGTGCAGTTCAGCTATAAGTTCATTGTCAATTGTGTTACACCAGGGCATAGAGTGCTTACAACTAGAGGATTCATACCAGTAGAAGAGATTAAAGAAGGAGATCTAGTATACACTCTAAATCCAGAGACTTTTGAAGTAGAGGTAGTTCCTGTTGTGAAGACTGTCAAGCAATACTATAAGGGTCCAATAGTCAAAATAGACGGAAAGAGAATCTCAATTCATTGCACACCAAATCACAGATTCTTCGTAAAGAAGAAGAGATGGAGCTCAAGTAAAAGAGTCTATGTAGAAGATAAGTTCGAGTTCGTTGAAGCTGAAGAATTTCTAAGAATGAAGCCAAGTCATAGATTTGAGCTTCCTACCCATAAGCCTATAAAAGGAAAAAAGCAGGACACCTTTAAGTTTGACATCAAAGTCAAGTACTATCATCCTAATACTGATATCAAAGTACCAGAAGAAGTACCAATGAAAAGCTTCCTGAGATTTCTTGGATGGTATGTAAGTGAAGGCCATGTAAATGGAAATACCATAGACATCTCTAATACAGACGAAAAGAATAGAGAAGAGATTGTTAAGACTCTAAAAGGGCTTGGAATTGAAAGAATAAGAGTTTACGAAAACAGAATCCAGTTCAATTCGACTCTGTATGCAAGATGGCTAGAGAAGAATTGTGGAAGAGTTGCAAGAGAGAAAAGACTGCCAGAATGGGTCTTCGAACTTGATCATAGCCTGCTGAAAGAGCTATTTGACAGTCTAATGAAAGGAGATGGCAATCTAAAGGTATTCTCTTATGGAACATCGTCGAAACAGCTATGTGAAGATGTAACAAGACTAGCAATACATTTAGGATACATACCGAGAGTTCGAAAGAGAAAAGACAAAAATGGCAATGACGAATACATCATTACTATAAGAGAAGACACTCAAGATATATGGAAGAGTAATGTATCAGTAATCAATTATGACGGATATGTATACTGTATAACTGCAGAGAAGAACCACATAGTGCTATTTGAAAAAGATGGAAAGATTCTTTGGAGTGGAAACTCAATATATGGAGTTTTAGGGTTTGAAGACTCTAGAGTATATAGAAGAGAGCTTGCAGAAAATGTAACCCTGTTGTGCAGAGCAATCATTAGATTTGTCGATGAGTATCTAAAAAGCAATTTTAAGAATATACAAGTAATTTATATTGACACTGATGGTTTATATGTTAAACTTCCAGATAACCTTACAAAAGAGCAAATAGTAGAAGTAGGACAGTATCTTGTACACAAGATAAATGATGCTCTAAAAAAGTGGATTCCAATAGAGTTTGGTGTACCTGAAGACAGAGTATTTATAGAGATCAAACTAGATAGAGCTGCATATACAGCTTACTTCCCTGAAAGGAAGAAAGCCTATGGCTTAAAGTGTCTATATGAGGATGGGCAATTCGTTGACTACTATCACATCAAAGGCTTTGGTGTTAAGTCAAATATGCCAGAGCTATGTAAAGAGATCCAAAGAAAAGTTTTAGAGATGATCTTAAATGAGAAGCCATCGTCTGAAATTGTAAAGTATCTGAAAGAAGTAAGAGAGAGATTATTCAAAGGAGAGCTAGACGACAAACTAGTAATGTACATTACACTGAGAAAAGACCCATCTGAATATAAGAGAAAGACTGCACATGTTGTAGTTGCAGAGAAGTTAAAGAAGATGGGAATACCTGTAGCAGTAGGAGATAAGATAGCAGCAATTCCACTTGGTTCAGTAGATAATTACATTCCATACATACCAGGGAAAACCAAGCTTACAAAGAAACAATATGAACTCTTCTGGAACAATTATGTCATCAGTGCATTGGAACAGCTAGATTTAGATGAGAGTATACTGTCCAAGGTAAGAGATCTAAGTCAAAAGTCATTATCAGACTTCTTTAGTTGATCTAGTAGATCTGGATTATGATTGCTGTGCTAGCCACCATCATTTATTTTCAGAAAAGCTACAAGATAAACTAGAATGCAATTAAACCTCTGCAGAATGTTAGAGCAATGTTTAGATTCTCTTAATTTCCTGCCAACTGCAATCTCCTTTTACACAAATTGGAGGACATTTATATGTTTCTGCAGCCGGTTCCCAGTGATAAATATATCTTCCGTTGCTAGTCTTGGTTTTAAAGTACTTATTTTGAGGCTTATGCCAAACTAACAAGAGATTACTTGGAGGAATTGCTACAAGAAACTTTATTTCAAACTTGAGATCTTCTTCTACATACGATACTACTTTAACTCTAGACGGAAATGCTGGTTCTGGACAAAACTGCAATGGAGCTACGCACAATCCAATATATCCATTTCTCCAAGGAGCTCTAAATTCCCAACCGAAGAGAGTTAATCCTTGCAAAAGTCCACATCCTGTAAGACCATATGTAAGACTACACAGTCCAAATCCTTTAGGATAATCGTTGAGTCGCATACATTTTACGAACTTTCTGTCCTTGTAGATTTTTACATACCATGATGGTACATTTCCAGGTAAGCAAATTGTCATCTTCTCACCTCAAAGATAATAAACTTAAGCAGATAAAAATTTTGATGATCTGCCAAGTTGTCTTTACAGCTCCAAGATATTATGTGTCTCTTGAAGAGCTATGCAAATATAGAGGATATGATGAAGGAAAGCTAAAAGGTCTTGGAGTAAAGCAAATGGCAGTATTGTACGATCAGAATCTTTTAGATCTTGCATATGAAGCACTTTCTAAAATAGACTTGAGCGATATATCTCTTCTAATTGTGTCTACAGAAAGCAGTAAAGATCTTAGCAAGCCGCTTAGTGCAAAGATTGTAGATCAATTTGATCTGAACAGATGTTTTACTTTTGAGACCAAGTTTGCATGCCGAGCTGGACTAGATGCAGTTTTAATGGCAGAATCATTTACCAGAACTACTGGAAAAGACTCTGTAGTAGTATGTATAGATGAAGCCATATATGACATTGGATCTGCAGAGATAACTGGAGGATGCGGATGTGCTGTAATTAAGATAGAACAAGAAGGATTCTTAGACATAGATTTGAGAAGATCTACTAGTTACGTAGAGGATATAGACGACTTCTATAAACCAATAGGCAAAACAACACCGGTAGTAGACGGAAGATTAAGCATAGTAAGCTATTTGTACTGCTGCAAGAATGCAATATCATACTGGAAGAAGTTGAGCAGGCATAATGTAACAGATTATTTTGACAAGCTAGTATTCCATATACCATTTCCGAAGATAGTAAAGTGGATGTCAGCTGTGTTGTATGGTCATGAAAGAATAAAAGAGAAGAGAATAATTCACATAGAAAATGTATTGAAGAATCCAGCACTATTCAACTCTTGGAGAGAAGAACGAAAAGAAATTGAATCCAAAGATGACTTCAAAGAGTGGTTCAAAGATAAAGTAGAGCCGTCATTACAATTACATCCATTTGTTGGCAATTCATATACTGCATCCATCTGGCTTGCTCTAATAAGCACAATTAAGAATAGCAAGATCAATATAGATGACAGAATTGGATTATGCGGATATGGAAGTGGTGCTGGATCTCTTTGTGTAGAAACTCTAGTAAAAGATATACCAAGAGTTGAATACAAACTTCCGAGAGAGAAACTTGAAGTAGAGGAGTACATTAGATGGAGAAAGAAGAGAGGAATTGATTAAGAACTCCCGATATAGATTATTTTAGTTCTCTTTACACATCCAGGAAGCTTTTCTATTTCTAGCTTGATCAATCCTTGATTTTCTAATTCTCTAAGTGCTTTTGAGAGAGTTCCTCCAGAAGAGAATCCAAGAACTGCTAGTTCTTTTCTATCTACTACTTTTTTCTTTTTGATAACTTCTAGAAGTTTCTCTACATAATTGGTTCCTTTCTTTCTCGCAGCTTTTTTAATAGACTTTTCGGCTCTTATTGTATCATTACTGATTGTACACTCACATCTAGTTTTGATTCTCTTGCACTTCGGACATGTTATGTGCTGTAATATGTTCTGTGTAGACATGACAAAAATAAGTTAGAGACCAAAAGATTAAAAATTTTTTCTACATCACCTCATTTCTAATCTGCATCGTCAGTCAGAAGACCTTCAATGTCTCTTCTTACGTCGTATCTGAACAAGTTGTAAAGATGTTTTGCCTTCTTTGCACCAAGACCTTCTACCTTATACAGATCTTTCCAATGTGCATTGACAATATTGTATATTGATCCGAACTCCATAAGAAGTCTTGCAGCTAATGTTGGACCTACTCCTGGAAGACTTTCTACTACAAATCTAACCTGCTCTACAGGATCTTCTGGTTTCTTCTCTTTCACTAACCTTTCAGGCTTCTTTTCCTTCTTGACCTGAGCCATTCTTGCTAGAGAAGTTAATGTTATTGCTGTCCATCTAAGAGAGGGAACAAAGAATAGTTCTACTCCATACTTCATCTTAGCAGTCAAGAGAACTGAAGTCACTGCAACTGGAGACCATTCAGTGAATATTTCTAATTTCGATAAACTTCCTTCGACTATTAAGAGAGGAATGGCAGAATAATTTTTAGAGATTGACTCCAATGTTCTCAGCTGATTCCATATTCTCTTGTCCTTTATGGATCTTGCAAGATCAAGAACAGTCTTTCTCTCTACTATAAATGACGTTCCCCCTTCTATAGTAGTTGGAATGTAATAATCTGTTGGCAAGTTGTCTACAGTTGTAGACACTTTCAGTAAAGACAAGTACTTGATCACTTCTTTTGGTTCTTTCGAGTCTACTATAACCAATAACTGATTGGACATTCAACCACCTCCTCAAATTAGAGAAAGAGCAAGAAGTACATTTCTTGAACATCTTCTTTTAAATTTTGTGTTGAACAAAGCCCTCTTATACACTCTTCCATTCCAAAGTTGAAAAAGTACACATCTGATATATCCTTTGCTGGCAAGATCATATACAACAAGCTCTCCAGCTGAAGAGTTCTCCTTTTCTACTTTCTCTATTATGCAATCTCTAGTGTAAATTCTCACTCTGCAATCGCAAACATTTAGAAGTTTTTGAATCTCTCTCATTGCTCTTATTGCAATTATTGAAAGCCTTCTAGTTTCCTTTCTGCTTGGTTTTACAAGTTTGTAGTTTGCATGTGATAAAAATACTGGTTTACCAACTCCAATCTGCATATCACCAGCTAAGAATACAACTCCAATGAGTCTTCTGTCTCTACAAATGTCGATATGCAGTAGGCATAAATTCCACATCAGCTTTCTAACTCTTTCATACATCTTCTTCAAGGATCTAACTCTTTTTGCTGAGTATCTCACTCTAATCACCTTGAAAGAATTTGCTTCTGAAAATTAAAGTGCTTTCTGCTAAAATACATGACAAAACTTATTTTCGATTAGACTAGACTTTTAACATGGATGTAGACAAATGGAGTACAGAAGTATTGCACACGCAAGTTCTATATCCTGTTGTAAGAGTAAGATGCAAAGATGTTGGTGGAAGTGGAACAGTAATTTTCTCTGGACAAAATGCAGAAGGTGAGTACGAAACATATGTTCTAACAAATCACCATGTCATTGAAAAAGCAATTGAAGTGAAGAAACAATGGGATTCAATGCTCGGAAGAGAAGTAAAGAAAGAATTCAAGTCATTAGTCCAAGTTGAACTGTTCAAGTATAAGTACTGGTCAAGGATGGTTGGAGGTACTGTAATTGACGCTGAAATAGTTGCATATGATGCACCACAAGATTTAGCATTGTTAAAACTGAGATCCATTGACAAAGTAGACCATGTAGCATATTTATATCCCAAGGATAAGTTGAAAGAAATACATGTCTTCGACCAAGTAATTGCAGTAGGTGCTGCATTAGGAGCTCCTCCATTGCCAACTGTTGGTCATATCTGCAACTTAGACATTGAGATTGATAACTATCTGTATGGTTTAAGCACAGCACTAACAATATATGGAAACTCTGGTGGAGCATTGTTCAGATGGTCTGATGAAAGAAAGAGATGGGAGCTAGTTGGTGTACCAAGTAGAATTCAAGTAATCTTACAAGGTTTTAGTGCTCAAGCAATAACACACATGGGATATTTCATACCAATCGAAAGAATCTACAACTTCTTAGATGAGTGGTGCTATCAATTTATCTACGATCCAAGCTATACTATTGAGCAATGTAACAAGATGCGTGAAGAGAAAAAGAAGAAAGCAGAAGAAGAATTAAAGAGACTCTATGGAGTCGTTGAACAAAGTGAGACTGTAGAATGAATTCTAGGATTGTTCAGAACATCATTCACATAGTAGGAGCTGCCAATTCTCTTCTTCTTTTTCTTTCTGGATACTTCATCGGAAAGAACGATCTTTTGAAATTTCTCATCTTTGTGATCTGCTACTTGATTCTCACAAGAGTGAATTCTGAACTGATGTATATCAGACAGAAATTAGTGATCAGAGAAGAGCTAGAAAAGAAATCAAAGAGCAACTAACAGCTCTATTTCACGTTCTATCTGATTTGCTCTACGATTTATTTCTTTAAGATGTTCCAAGAGCAGAGGATCTGAGTATCCTTGATTGATTTTGCTGGCAATTTCGTTAAGCTTTTGCTCTAGTTCTCTAAGCTCGTTCATTAATTTAACAGCTATCTTTACTCTACTTGGAAGATTGTCTAGAGACACAGCTTGCTCTCTCATCTTAAAACTCCAACTTAGTTTTCTTGTTATTGGAGTTGACAATTTCTACTGCTTTTTCCAAGTACTTGGATATAAACTTCTTGAGTTTGTCTACTTCGTCTTCAAGTCTCTTTACTCTGTGCTCAATCAAGCTGACGTCAATTCTAGTTATTCGATCAGATTCCAACCCCTTGGCAATTAGATCTCTTATTGCTTCCTGGACTGACAAGAATCCTTTCTCTTCTTTATACGTCTCTACTTCTTTAAACATCTTCTCAGAAATCTTTAAACTTACATGTTTTGTACTTGCCATGTTTAATACTATACTTCTAAATTTATAAATCTTTCTGGATCTCTTATTTAGAACTGCAATAATATAAAACTACTCTATAAATCTCTAAAGTAATAGTGAATCGCAATTGAGTAATCTGCAAATATCTAAAAGTACCAAGTGGCTGGAGAAAGATTTTTATGTACAAACGTATAAGAATAAAACAAGGGGCAGGGCAATCTATATTATAATATCATAATCTACAATCTATAATACAATCTACATCTTAATCTTAAACTATAGCTATTACATGTACATGTTAAAGTTAAATGATTAGCTATGACTAGTATAGTTATACATTGACTAGACATATACATGTTAAAGTGTTATAGCTTTTCTTTAGAAAAGCTTAGTTCAAAAGTTAGGTTCCTAAAAACACAAGCCAATTCAAGTGGCAGGAAAAGGAAATGCACTTCAGGTTCTAAGAGAAGTCTTCTTCACTTGGCAACTCTGCAGAGCAAGCTCAGCGGCGCGTCGCCGAGATGCACTTACAGATGAGAGGTTAAAGAATTGCACTGTTTGCAGAGGATAATTTTGCGTTTGATTAATATCAGAGAAAATTTAAATAACAAAACTTGTATAAAACTTTAATGAGGAAAATCAAAAGGAGGTCTTGAAATGTTTGCAATTCTAAACGAATACATGAGATACATTATGAGAAGAAAGAGAAAGAAGTCAACTGCCAGAAGATATGCAACTGTTATCAAGAAAAGACTAACTGGAAAGAAGCTATCTAGATCAGACATTCTACTAGAACCATTTGCAACATACCATTGGAACAAATTTATGGAAGAGATGAAGAAATCTAAGAACTTGCTGACAACAGAAGTTAACATACATGGAGATCTAGTATATCTCAAAGACAGAGACTACTTTGTTCTATTTGACGACTCCAACAACATACTAAAGGCAATAGAAGATGAAGTTAAGAGACACAAGAGTACTGTGTACATGAAAGTCAGAGGAACACTGATAATAGAGAAAGTACAAGATTTCTTTGATCTTGAGAGGTAGGTGATTTAAGATGACACTTGAAGAAAGGCTAGATAAAGCTACAATCAGATTAGCAAGAAAAATCTACAACGCTTCCAAAGACGAAGACTTAGAACCTGAAGAAATTTTAGATCTACTAGACAGAGATGAAGCATTCATATATGGAGTAGTAAGTGCTGTTATGCTAAGAGATGAAATGCAAAGCTATCCAGAAGATGTAGCAAGTTTCTTCTCTTGGTGCTATAAGAAGATACAAGAAGGAAAAGATGATGATGAAATCTATGGAGAAGTGAAGAGAATTAGAAAGGAACATAAACTATATCTGAACATGGTTTACGGATCTCTTGGTGGGTAGAGAAAAAGATTTATTGTGGAGGTGATAAAGTGGGTGTAATGCTTAGTATGCACCTGTTTGGAAAACCTGCATGGGAAATAGACAACTTTGAAGGATGTAAGTTAGATGCTGAATTTTCCAATGTGCTAAGAGCACTTGGAGATAATCTTAGATCTAGATTACATGAAATTGCAAGAGTCCATGAGCTACTTGTAAGAAATGGATGGACTGCATATGGAGCATTATATGACATTGACTACTATAAAGACGTATCAATAGAAGAAGCTGAGAAAGAATTAAGATCTATGGGTTTAGACAATCTTGTAGATTTGCTTGAAGAAGAGTTTGAAGAAGAGGAGGTGATAGAGTGACAGTTGGAAAAGTTGTCCTTGAAATTATAAAGTACTTCATATCAACTGGAACTGAAGTAATAGACATACTGCAAGTAGACAGCAACAAGGGAGTAATAGTTATACCTGATGGTCAAATAGTATGTACCAAAGTTGACTCTACTCACTACAATATAGAGATACACAGTGATAGAGTATATGCAGGTGTAGAGAGATGCAGTGAAGATGAAACAGATGCAGTACTATCGTTTCTAACAAAGAGATTTGAAAAAATGAAAGAAATCAAAGACGTAGAAACAATAAAGAAGAAAAAGATAGAGAAAACTACCACAACTACTAAAGAAGAAAAGACACCAAAGCAGACTCTCTAATCTATTTTTTGAGGGATCTACATGTCAAACTACATTATATGCAAGAATTGTGGAAGAAGAGTAGCAATAGAAGATGGATTTGACATACAATTCTGCGAATGCGGAGTTTACTATAGAAAGAGCAGAGATTTTACCAATAGATGGGTAAAAGCAGGATTCTGGAAAGGAGGAAAGAGTGAAAAAGAAGCAGAAAGACAGAGAGAAAGATCTCTTGGAAGAAAGAAAAAGTAGATCTTTTGGGATGATGATCCACACTCAGCTCTGATAGATGATGATAAGCGGGGTCTGACCATTATTTTTAGGAGGTGAATAACTTGACAGTTCTAACTAGAGAAGAGATACTAGAACTAATAGAGAAAGAAGAAATGATCCAGAATTACATAGACTTAGAACTTCAACTAAACGATCACGGATTTGATATAACAGTCGACAAAATATACAAGTTAGTTGGCTATTCTGTAATTGACTTCACTAATGAACTAAGAACTCTACCAAGATATGAAGAGCTGAGCTTTGAGAAGACTAGAATAAGAGATAAAGAAGTTGAAGCTGTTGTTCTAGAACCTGGATGCTATGTTGTAGAGATCAACGAGATTGTAAAACTTCCAAGGAATATATGTGCAGTTGTACTTCCAAGAAGCAGCTTGATTAGATCTGGAATTGCACTTCACTCTGCTTTATGGGATGCTGGTTATCATGGAAAAGGCAGACTAATGCTGTCTGTACACAACAGTGCAATAATTACAGAGAATGCAAGAATTGGTCAAATGATGTTTCTTACCTTGAATGCAGAAGTAGAAGGATATAAGGGATCTTATCAGCTAGAGGGTGTAAACAGATGACGTCACTTCGAAGAGATCCATTCATCAGACTAGTTTGTAGATATGAGTATAAGTGCATATACAAGAGAAAAGGCAGATGTCTTCTTGCAGAGAACGAAGAAAGATTCTACTGTCCGTACTTATACAGAGCAAGAAGATTCTAGGTGATAAAATGAAGAAGAGAAGAGTTGATATAGAGAAATTGAAAGAGCTGTTCAAAGAAGGAAAGAGTGATAAAGAAATAGCAGAAGCCTTTGGAGTCTCTGAATATACCATAAAAAGCTACAGATGGAAGCTTGGACTGCTAAAACGTGAGCAGAAGAAGCAGGCAATTGAAAAGAAGTTAGAAGATGCAATAGTTATGCTAAACAAAATGGGATTCAATGACAGAGAAATAGCTGCAATTCTTGGTATTTCAGTTAATACAGTTGAAAAATATAGAGCTAGACGCAACTTAAAACCAGTAGGCTTAACGTGCTGCTCTATATACAAGCATCTCTTAAGCAAGTATAAGAACAAATTGGCAGAAGCTAGAAAGTTTGGCAGACTTGTAGAGAAGTATGGAATCTTTGAGGCAATGGAGAAGATGAACTTGTCGAAAAGAGATGCTGCAAGAATGCTAGCAGTATATCAGAAACTTCAATTTCTTGACCAATGTTCAAAAGAGTCGTTTGAAGCAATAGAGATGGTCTTAAAAGATTTGTTCTCTAGTCCAAGAGATTAGAATTTTGTTTACACTAGCATAGTAGTAATAGGAGGGATAAAATGGATTCTCTAGAGCTTGTAGACTATATAATGAGTGACGATTATCCAGACAAAAGAGAGAATGCCAATAGACTTGCCGGAACATTTGGATGGATGAAGAACACAATAGCAGAGGAGATCATCAAGGAATACACTCTCAAGAAAGTTCTTCCAAAAGAGATAGCAAGAGCACATATCGAAGGATACATACATATACATGATCTTGGATGTGGATTTTTCGTTAAATATTGCAGCGGTTGGGATCTTCTGCAAATACTCATAGAGGGATTTAATGGAGTTCCAAATGTAGTTGAGTCAAAACCTCCAAAGCATTTATCTTCTGCACTTGGTCAGATACTGAACTTTCTTGGAGTTCTTCAACAAGAAGCTGCAGGAGCACAAGCATTGAATAGTTTTGATGTGCTACTATCACCATATGTATACTACGATAGACTGTCCTACAAAGAAGTGAAGCAGTATATTCAGGAGTTCATCTTTAATCTAAATGTCACTGTTAGATGGGGTCATGAGACTCTATTTAGCAACATCTCATTTGACATAGTACCACCAGACGATCTTAGAGGTATGCCAGTGGTAATTGGTGGACAGACAATGGATAGAACTTATGAAGAATTCCAAGAACAAATGGATATGATCAACAAAGCATTCTTAGAAGTTCTTTATGAAGGAGATGGAAATGGTACTTCTTTCTCATTTCCAATACCAACGTATTTCATAACTAAAGACTTTCCATGGGATTCTGATGTCGGAGAGCTACTATGCAAAGTAGCAGCAAAGTGGGGATCTCCTTATTTCCAAAACTGTATTAGCTCTGGTCTAAAGCCTTCAGATGTAAGAGCTATGTGCTGCCGTTTATTGTTAGATAATAACGAAATCAAAGAGCATCTTATGAAAAATGGACTTCTTAGAAATGTTACTGGAGGACTATTTGGTTCAGGGAATCAGACTGGGAGCATAGGAGTTTGTACGCTCAATCTCAGTAAACTTGGATATCTTGCAAAGAATGAAGATGAGTTCTTTGATCTGCTCGATAAATACTTGGAAATTGCAAAAGATGCTCTAGAAATAAAGAGAAGACTAGTTGAATACTTCACATACAAAGTAAATCCGAGTCTATGTCCATACACGAAAAGATATCTGAAGAGTTATGATACATTCTTCAACACAATTGGAGTCATTGCTGGTCATGAATGCTGTATGAACTTACTTGGAGTAGGAATACAGACAAAAGATGGACAGAAGTTTATGATCAAGACTCTCAAACATATTAGAGAGAGAATAAGAGAATTCCAAGAAGAAACTGGTCATCTGTACAACTTAGAAGCTACACCTGGAGAAGGATGTTCATATAGACTTGCCAGAATTGACAAGAAAATGCATCCAGACATATATACTTCTGGTTCTGGAAATGAAGTATACTATACTAACTCTACACAGTTACCAGTTGGATATACGGACAATCTTGGATTTATACTTGAGCATCAAGAACCTCTGCAGACATTATATACCGGGGGTACAATCGTCCATGTATATATTGGAGAACTAATTGAACCAAAAGCAGCAGGTGATCTAATAGACCACATATGCAGAAACTACAAGATTCCGTATCTTACACTTACTCCAACATACAGCAAATGTCCAAATTGTGGATATATTCCAGGAGAATACTGGATCTGTCCAAACTGTAAATCAAAGTGCTATGTATTCAGTAGAATAGTGGGATACTACAGACCAGTAGACAATTGGAATCCTGGAAAGAAGAGAGAGTTCATGGAAAGAAAGTATATATCTCTTAGCAAAAGCAGAATTTCTTCAACGTAATCTGAATTTTTGATATTCTAACTCTTGTTGACTATTTTGTAACTCTTACTTTAGAGGTGATTACTATGAGAAGAGAAGAGTTAAAAAAATTAGCTATAGATATTGTAGAGGGTAGAGTATTTGGAACATGGAACATTTCTTCTGAAGAAAAGAATTTGATTCCTATGATCTTTCTGCCGCTGAACTTTATAGACGAGAAACAATTCCGAAGGCTTAAATCTAGAAAAATTGTGCATGCATATGAGTATCTTGATAGAGCAGGTTCAAGAACAGTTAACGGATATCAGATCTTCTTCAGTTGTAAATTTTTAACTAGAAAGGATTGGAAGAAAGTAGTAAGATACATCAGAAGATATAAGAAGATGAGAGAAAGATTTCTAAAGGAAGTATGACATGTGAGCGTTGAATTTGAGCTTAGAAGATAGTATAATTCCAACAAAGAAAGAGTTAGAGGAAATAGGAGGTGTTAAGCATGGCAAAATGTCATAACATAGCGTTGGATACAGTTGAAGAATTTGTGAAAAGAAATAAGCCATTTACATACACTGTACTTGCAAACGAAATATTGAACAGAGGAGGATGTCTGAGAGTAGCACCAAATTATACAGTATTGGAATACTTAGCAAGGTTGGAGTATCATGGAATTGTTAGAAAAATTGGTGTGTGGTACATTCCCAACTATGAGAAGTATAAAGAGGTTTATGGAGGTGGTTAATTAGTAATATTCTAGGAATTGGCAAGAGATGTCTGAAGGAGGTGTGATGTGTGAATGTTGAGTTTGAGCTTAGAAGATTATTAAAGTTTGAACCAAAAGCAAACCAGTTCTTCAGACTAGCAATCATACTCTATGAGCTTGGTGATCTAGCAAAGAATCTTGTATATGCTGCAAGATTTCCAAGTTACTCATCTGCACATGAAAAAGATGCAAAGCTGGCAGCAGCAGATCTAATAACAATGATACATGCTTTGTGCATAGAAAAAGGATGGGACTTTGAAGAGCTGAGATTACTTGGTCTCAATAGACTAAAAGAGAGATACAAAGAATTCTATGAAAGAGGTTGGAGGGAAGTTCAATGAATTGCAAATGGAGATTTACAGTTGGCTTCTTTTTAGGATTAGTTTCTGGTCTTCTAATATTGCTAGTTGCAGCTAGAGCTTATCTTTTCAATTGATCTCTTGGAGGTGAGTCTCTTGGTAAAAGTCTTTAAATTCAAGCACAAACTCGGAGAAGAGTACTATGAGATTCTTTGGTATATAGACCAATACGGAAAAGTTTACAAAAGCGAAAGAGATCAGAAGTATAAAGAAGCAGAACCAATCTTCATCGAAATAGAAGATCCGATTATGAACAGACCGTCAAAAGTACTGCCACAGTACATAGTTCAAAGATGGGGAGAACAGTTCATTATCGACTACGCTTCTAGAGTAGCTTGGTGTATTAAAGAGCCAGGTCATTGGTCATATAGTTACGGTGAGCGTTTAGCAAAGGAAAACCAACTAGAGAATGCCATCAAAAAGCTAAAGAAGAATCCAGACACTAGACAAGCTACATGTGTACTATACTTGCCATCAGATACTAAAAATCCAGAACCACCTTGCTTATGCCTTGTAGATTTTAAGATACGAGACGGAAAATTGAGAACATTTGGAATATTGAGAAGCAATGACATGGAGAATGCATATCCAAGCAACTATTATGATCTTTTAATGCTAAGTTATAGAGTTGCCGAAGAGTTAGAAGTTCCAATTGGAAGAATTACTACCTTTAGTATTTCTGCTCATAAATATCTGAGATAGGAGGTGATGTATATGACAAGAGACAGGATAGTTGAACTTTTGATAAGTGCTGGAGCAAATAAGAGTGAAGCAAAAGTTCTTATTTTCTTATACGAAAATGCAGAGGCTACTCAAAGACAGATAGAAGTAAACATGAACATGAGACAACCAGAAGTGAGCAGAGCTCTTTCGTCTCTAGTGGAAAAGGGAATAGTAAAGTTCAGACAAGTCAAAAAGGTAGGAAGAGGAAGACCAGTAAAAGTATATAGCTTAAATAGAGACTTCAAAGAAATAGTAAAATCCTACATAGATGCAAAGAGAAAAGAGCTAGAGCAAATAAAAAGAGACTTAGAAGAGCTAGAGTCATATACATAAAGCTAATAGATAGAAGAGCATGATCAACGCAATATTTTCACTAGAGCCAATCAGAAATGACATACTCACAATGGCTTTACTGTACGTAACTTATACAGTAGTAGCATTTACTACAGGTATACTTACTCTCTATACACTCAGACAGCTTGGATTCGATATAAGACATAGAGACTTCGACTTAGAAGTGCTACTTCTCAGATCTCCTGCAGTTGCACTGATCACTGTTTTTGCAATAGTTGTAGCAGAAGAAGTAATGTTTAGAGGTCTTCCAGTATTTTTGATTTCTTGCTTTCTTTCTCTAGATTCTTTATCTCTTAGTGGAATCTTAATACTGATGATTTTTCACTGTACATGGTCAGTACTACATTTGTTCAATGAAGAAGACAAGATTTCATCTGTTCCAAACACAATCTTTGCATTCATTATAGGATTCTTCTTTTTGAGGCTTTGGCTTGGAGGATTGTATTATTATGCAATAGCAATACACTACATACACAATCTAGCAGTAATTTCACTAGCTGCATTGCACTTGAGACAAGACTGAGAAATTCTGTAATTAATAGGGTGATATACATGATAGATCCAATTGAAGAAGGAAGACGAGTTGAAGAGATTGTAATGAGAAATTCAAAGAGAAGATACTACAAAATTAGAGTCAACAAGTATTACGGTCTCATATGTAGCTGCTATAGTGTTGGATGCATTTTAAGATGCTGTTACTGTTGGAACTACAACAAAAATCAAAATCCTTCAAAGTATGGATCATTTAAGAGTCCAAGAGAGGTTGCAAAGAGAATAAATAAGCTCTTAGAAGAGCATAACTGTAGATTCTGTAGAGTTACTGGAGGAGAGGCAATACTAGGTTACAGATCAGCTGAGCATCTGGTAGAGATCATAAACAATGTTGAAGTAGAGCAGTTCTTAGTCGAAACCAATGGAATCATTCTTGGAAGACGTTCAGAAATATTAGACATGTTTGAAGATGTAAAGAATAAAGTTGTTTTCAGAGTCTCAATAAAAGGATATGACTACTCTCATTTTGAAAGAGTCACAGATAGACCAGGACATTGGCTAGACTATACGTTTAACTGTATAAGAGAGTTAAGTAGAAGAAAATATTCCTATTGGGTATGCATAATGGGTGAGATCTTTCAAGAAGAGGGAATTCAGAAGATCAAATCTATTCTTTCTTCTCTTGGCTATCAAGGACATATTGAAGTAGAGTCTCTTAATCTTAGCTATCCAGGTGTGAGAGAAAGACTCGAAGAGAGAGGATTCAAGATTACAAAGAGATATAGAGATTCATGGTGCTAGATAAGACATCTACTAGAAGAAAATTCTTATATGCTCATATAGAAGCACTTGTATATGGCAGGAAGAAGTATTTTAGAAATAGCATTTACAAGCATGGGCAACGCAATACAAAATGCATTTAATCTGCTTGTATATGTTTCAAAATACGGTACACCTCCGCTAACTCCTGACGTCCAAAGTACTGGATTTCCAGGAGAGTATCTTATTCTTATGAAAGAGTTAGATTATCCTCCCATTCCACCTGAAATGTAATAGTCTGCAGAGGTGATAAAATGACAAGAGTGAAGGTAAAGGTGAATAGTTGGAGGGTATATAAAGGATGGAATTATCTGGGATACTACAAGAAAACAGGCCCTCTATACGGAGTCGGAGTACTTGACATAAAACAAGATAAAATCACTGTAAGACTGTACTTTCTAGAAGATAACTCTTGGAAGAATTTAGGAAGTGCAACAATTCCGCTTGGTAAAGAGGCAAAATTTAGCGATGGATCAAAAATAAAGTATGTAGCACCAAGTATAATTGACTTCGAAGGATATTTATAAAATCCTTGTGACGTATAGATGTTAAAGGAAAGATAAATGGTAAAGAATAAGTAGATACAGTTATCATGAGTTCAAATACGTAAGAATGACAGAAAGCCAAGACAGCACAAAAGTAAAAGGTACTCAGTTGAGCACATCTCTAAACTTCTTCTAGATTCACTTTGACAAAGAAGAAATTATTTTTTTATTTTTCTGGCTGAAGCAAATTATGGCAAAACTCAGACGATTACCTTCTCTAGAACGATTCAAAGATGAGCTCTATCTGAGATACCAATATGCAAGAGATGCTGATATTTGGCTGTGTATATTTACTGCTCTAGAGTATATGACTAATGTTGCAAGAAGACTTGAATATAAGCAATTGTATGACAAGGTTGCAAAAACTCTTGCTGATGCATTCTTTACAATTGCGATGTTTGACAATATAAGAGAATTAAAATGTGTAGAGTTCTGCAGATCAGTAGACTTAGCAAAGCGTGCTCTTGAAGACTATTATAGAGTACACGAAAAAGAGTTAGTTATCAAGTATTACGATGAAAGTATAGTCTACAGCTTGATAAAGGAATGCGAGAAGTCAACAATTCCATCTACAAGACCCTATAGATTTGATCACATTATTGAAATATTAAAGCAAATGAAGACACTCAGATCAGCAATTTTTGAATACATTGGACAGGGTAATCCAGTACTAATGAAAAAAGTGTACTTTGCATTTGCATTAGCGCTTCATAAAAATCTGCATGAAAACATTGCAAAGTGGATGTTACATTATGGAGAAGTGAATAATGGAGTCTTTGTAGATGTATGCTACGATTTATACCACTATACTGCACTATGGCTAGATGTTGTTTGTCCAAGAATACCAGAGCTCGGAACTCTTTTAGAGCTGAGACGAGAAGGAAATCTCAAGGAGCTTCTAAGATATGCATCTAGAAAAATTAGAGAGATACTGCTTGGAAAAGACAAGTATTTAAATGAACTAGAAAGAATGTATTTCAGAGTGATTCCAGAAGTAAGAAGAGAAATTGGTTTTTTGAAGCTCTAAACAAATTTAGAGTCTGCAATGTTTATTTACCAGAGACATGACATATAATGATGAGAAAGAAGCCAAGTAAAGAAGAGCTAGAGTTCTACTACTGGGTTCTTGGATACTCAACCTGGAAAATAGCAGAGATCTTTGGAGTACATCAGAAGATAGTGCAGTACTGGATGGATAAATACGGAATTCCAAGAAGACCTCGTGATTTGGCAGTATCTATTGCAAGTGCTGCAATTAGTGCTTTGAAATTGGAAGAAATTGCTGAAAGCATTCAAAGAAGACCAGAAATCTTAGAAATTATCGATGGATTGTTACTATCTGATGCATGTATTGAGAAAGTTGGTAGATTTTCACTTGAAATAATAGAAGATCATACAGATTGGATTTACTGGTTAAGAGATCAGTTTGAGTTAGTAGGATTCAGGTGCTCAATAACAAGAAGAACACAAAAGATTGGAAGACCTCTAATTAGGTTGAGAATCACCCATCCGCTTTTCAAAATAGAAAGAGAACGTTGGTATCCTCACGAACAGATTTTTGATCAAATGTCTATTAAGTATTGTTAGACGAGAATACAACAACATTTCTGAATCTCAATCTTACACTAGAAACATTTATGAGCATCTTCATCTCATAATACAATGATGACAAAAGAAACAAGAGTTATACGTGTACCAGAAGAGTCGTATTGGAAGCTGATGAAGTTAAAAGTAGAACTAAGGTGTTCTACATGGAAAGAGTTTGTAGAGAAGATCTACAACATCGTAATGAAGAAGTAGAGTATAGAGTAGAAAGAGTTTGGTTAAGAATTCCAAAGCTTACTAAGATTTGCAGAAAGTTTGCATTAAATCTTGCTCATTTCAGAAACATAATGATTCTGCTTATTCACAAGTATAAAGAGAAGTACAGAAAATACATAGTTTGTGAAAGAATCTGGAACACACTCTTAGCAGATAGACCAAGAAAGTTTGATGATTCCAAGAGAAAAGTACTAGAGAATGTAGCAAAAGATCCAGAGTTAGAATACTTACTGCAGCAAGCAAAGATACAAAGAGCTAAAATTGGCAATACTAGAGCAATTCAGACATGTCTGAGACAAATAAGAAAAGACTTTGAAAGCTACTTCAAATCTCTAAGAGAATATAGAAAGAATCCAAACAAATTTACAGAGAAGCCAAGACCTCCAAAGCCAAGAAAGTTAAGAAATATTTCGAAATTCGCAGTAGAGTTCAACAAGAATTCATTCAAGATTGTAGAGAATAAGCTGGTACTAAGACTGAGAAAAGATGAGCATATTCGCATTAGTTTGCCATTTCAAGGAGTAATTAGATCTGTTAGAATGGTTCTGTATCACGGAGAAATATATTTCGATCTTGTGTACAGAGTAGAGCCAAGTTGTTTGAAGCCATTAGGAAACTACACTGCCGGAATAGATCTTGGAGTTAACAATTTTGTTACAGTTGTTTCAGATAATCCAAGCATAGACTCAATTATAATCTCTGGAGGAATGATTAAAGCTTTCAATCAATGGTTTAACAAGAAGCTAGCTTTATACAGAAGCAACTTGGATAAAGCGAGAAACCAAATAGATGAGTACAAGGAATTGAAGAAAGAAGTTCCAGAGCAGCTTATGAATCAAGAAAAGTTGTGGAGAAGGATGATAGATAAACTATGTGTACACAGAAAGAAGTGGATGGATAACATTGTGCATCAAATCTCTCAGCATTTGGCAAGGTTCTTGTACTTTACAGGACATTGCAAAGTATACATTGGAAAGCTGACAGAAGCAAAGAGAAATTGCGACTTAGGAAGAGCTAATAATCAGAATTTCCATTATATTCCATTCAGAGAGTTCATAAACAAGCTGAAGTACAAGTGCAAGCAGTACGGAATAGAGGTAGTTGAAGTTGATGAGTATCATACGTCTTCTACATGTTCGTTGTGTAAGAGTAAGCTGTCTAGAGTAAAGAGAGGATTAAGTATTTGTAATAGCTGTAAGATTGCATTTAATGCAGAGTGTGTAGGAGCTGCTAACATTGGAAGAGTGCTGATAACCAGTTTGAGAAAGTTGTGTAATCCTGTTAAGTTTAGGAACATTTACAAGTTTGTTAGATTCAGCTTGAAAGTAACCCTCGAGTCCCTACGTAGAGTAGGGATAGAGGGTAGTCGACTAGTTTGGAGTAAGCCTACTTCCAAGTGGTTTACTAGTAAACTTTTTGAATTGCTTCAGATATTGTCGCTTGATAGCAGAAGACTACAAGTTGAAGATAGTGGGTGATCTTGTGCCAGAAGATGTAAGATTAACTCCTCTTTCTCTTTCACAACTATATATGGGAGATGGATTACTTCAGTTAAGTAAGGGTCATCCAAGAATAGTACTCTGTACACTTGGTTTCACAAAAGAAGAAAATGAATTTCTTGCGGAGAGGATAAGAGAGCTCTACGACTTTCACTTCGGTCTCAAAAGATTCAAGAGAAGAGATAGAGTATACTACGGTCTTCGACTCTCAAGAAAAAGAGAAGTACTAGATTTCTTGGAGCTTACCAGGCCTTGGATGATTCCAAGTTTCAGCTACAAGTGGAGAGCTCTATTTGAATTGTAAATTACTGAGCAAGTTTGTATAGAAGATTGTACAAGTCTCTCTCATTTCCTAGATCGTTGAATATAGAAGAATCGTAAATTTCTAGTCTTGTGCATTTGGTATTCACTATCATAAATTTCTCAAAGTTGTATAAGAATGCAAAGTACAAGCCAGATGTTCTTTCTGCAAATTGTTGACTGTCTTTAATGTTAAGAAATGCAAACTCTACTCCAACCATATTTCTAGCATCTCTTCTTGCTTCTTCTTGTATCTTCTCAAGACTAGAAGTGAGCTTCTGATTTATCTTTGAGCAATGAAGAACTAAGTCTCCAATTTCTTCTTCGATGAAAGTCTCTGGCTCCCAGACCATATATAGAAGAGTTGGTCTTCTAATTCCAAGCGACTCTGCAATTTTGTCAGCTCTATGCATATCAGGTGTCAGCACTTCATCTGCTATCTGATAGAAGTCTTGATATCTGTCTAAATTGACAATAACTTCATGCCAATCTTCTCTATGCAATACAAAGAAGCATGAAAAAGTTCTTCTGCTTCCAAACTCTAAAGACGTCTTTGCACATTCTACTAGAAGATCTTTGATAGAGCCTTCAAATTCATATACTTCGTAAGTTCTAAATGCTTCTACTTCTGGAATGTCTCTTGGAAAGCACAAGATGATTCTTTTCATCATCATGCGACTTGGCATCAAAAATGAGTTTACGAAGTTGTATAAATGCAGTTTCTCTCTTCAAAGTATTCTGACAAGAATAATAAGCAATGAGCTGAGATAAATTTAAGAGGATGTTTGTAGAATTTAGCAGATGTTCAAAGACCACAAACTTTATAAACACAATATCAAATATTATCATTTGATAATGTATGAGGGCTAATGAAGTAATGAAATTACTTGGAATATCAAGACCAACTTTAAATAGGTGGGTTAAAAAAGGAATAATAAAAGTAAGGAAATTACCGAATGGCAGGTACGAATACGACGATAAATCAGTTTACGAGATGTTGTTAAGAAAAACTGGTAGAGATTTAGAACGAAAAACTATAATATATGCAAGAGTTTCAACTCAGAAACAAAAAACAGATTTAGATAATCAAATAAAAACATTAAAACAGTTTTGTATTGCAAAAGGATGGAAAATTGACGGTATTTACAAAGATGTAGCGTCAGCATTAGATTTTGATAAAAGAAAGGAGTTTAACAGGTTAGTGGAAGAGGTAATGAATTATCAAATCGAGAGAGTTGTAATAATGAGAAAAGATAGATTGACGAGGATAGGGTGGAAGTTTTTTGAAAACTTCTTTAGAAAGTTTGGAACTGAAATAGTAGTAGTAGAAGACGTTATAGATGAAAAAACAGATAAAGAGGAAATAATTGAAGAAATCATTACGCTACTACATAGCTTTGCCATGAAATTCTATTCAAATAGAAGAAAAGTTAGGAAGAAAGTGGAGGAGATGTTGAGTGAAGGTAAAGCTGGTTGAAAGGATATGGATTAAGAAGGATAAGAAGGTGAAACACTTAACCAAATTAGTTTACGATTTAGCTCATTTCAGAAACTTAGTTTTGATTTTCATTCACAAGTATCACGAGAAAAGTAGAAAATGGATTACTTCAGCTTCAGTCTTATACAGTCTTTTAGCTGATAAGTTAAATTACAACAAAACTAAGGATGAGAAGAAATTACCCAAGTTGAAAGAAATAGAGTCCAATTTAGACGAAGAGATTAAGGAATGGTTAGATAAGATGAAGGAACAGAAAAAGAAGCTGGATAATAATTACTTGATCCAGCAAGTTCTGAGACAGATAGAGAAAGACTTTAGGAGTTACTTCAACTCGATAAAAGAATATTACAAAAATCCAGAAAAGTTTACTGGAAAGCCAAATCCACCTAAACCAAAGAAACTCAAGAACTTGCATAGTTTCACCGTAGAATTCAACGCTAACGTGTTAAAGAAGACTAATAGAAAGCTCAAACTAAGATTAAGGGTTAAGTCAAACAAGTGGATCACAGTGAAATTGTCACATGAATACGAGGTTAAATCAGTTAGATTGTGCTACTTCTTAGGATGTTTTTATGTTGATGTGGTTAGAGAGGTCGATCTACCAGAAATAAGACCAATAAGTGATTATAAGGCGGGAATCGATTTAAACTTAGATAACTTGTTAGTTTTAACGTCTACAAACCCAGAATTACCTTCGATCATAATTTCGGGTAAGGAAGTTAAGGCATTTAATCAATGGTTCAACAAGCTAAAGTCGAAGTATCAGTCAGAACACGATAAAATCGCTAACGAGATCGAATTATTGAAGAACGCTGGTGAGACTATTCCAAAAGAACTAATCGAAAAAGAAAAAGAGCTAAGATGGAAAATCAGACAGCTCTGTATTCATAGGAAAAAGTGGTTTGATAATCATTTTCATAGATTAACTAAGTATTTAGCATTGTTTTTATACTATACAGGTCATGACGAAGTCTTTATCGGTAACGGTGCTCTAAACGCTAAAAGATATTGTAATCTAAGTTCTAAAATAGCAGAGAAGTTTGTTCAAATTCCATTCAGAAATCTAATCACCAAGTTGAAGTATAAGTGCGAGTCATTGGGGATTAAGGTTAGAGAAGTCTCCGAAGAGTTCACGTCCAAGATTAGTTGCTTAGCGGGAGCAGAAGGTGAAAGAATTAAGAGAGGATTGTTTAAAGATTTAAAGCTAAATAAAGTCTTTAATGCAGATTGTAACGCTAGTTTTAACATCTTAAAAAGGGGAGCTAAGCTCCCCAAACTAACCGAAATATTAGATTTAAAGATATTGTTTAAGAAGTTGTGTAACCCGATTAGATTCGGTTTCTTTAAATTTATAGAGTTTGTTCAAAGCGTAATCCCCGAATCCTCTAAGTGGAGGATAGGGGATAGTCTCGCTCCGTTAGGAGCAGGGTCTAACCCCGTAGCTTTATTCCAATTGTTTCAGAGTACTTCACTCAACAACAAAAGATTACATTATTACGCTACGGGGTGACCTTCAGAGGAAGTATACTAGTGAGATGAGAACTACAGAGTACTAGTTAGAGAAAGAGGAAGAATATTTCATTTACACTGAGACTATAATTAAAGAGATCTAAAAGTAAGCCATACTCTAAGAACATTTCCAACTATTTCGTAGTCTCTTGGAACTAACTTAAATCTATCTAAGTACTTTGCTAGTGCAGTAGAACTCAGCTCAGGCAAACCTCCCTTTGCACTAATTACAATTCTTCCCATATCTGGAGTACATTCTTCTTCTCTGTAGAAGTGAAACTCTAAGTACATTGGAATTCTTGCTTCTTCTGCATAAACTTCTACACACTTGAATCCATTTTCTTTTATCCACTTTCCAACTTCTCCTACAAAGACTATTCTTGTTGGTCTTCCTCTTACTCTCAATAGACTGAATACTCTTGGATATATTACTTCTTCTCTTTTTACAGGAAGTTTTTCGAACGGTATAACTGGTAGAAACGTTTTCTCCCTTTCTATTCTTGCAAGATTTGTGGTAATGATAATGGAGTTGTCTTCTATCTTATAATCTGTTACAGATGCATTCAACTTTCTAAGAATGTATGCAAGATTTTTGCATCGTACTTTGTAATAATAGTACTTCTCAATAATGCTATAACATCTTGGAACTTCTCTTCTATGAAACTCTATCTTAATGTAGCCATAGTTTGGAGTAGTGTAGATCGTAATATATCTGAATGCTCTTTCACGAATGAACCAATACAAGTCTCCTGAAAAGTATAATCCGTCTTTTCCTATCCAAATGCCCATATCAAAACAGATTCTTCAGATGTCAATTTATAAGTTCTAAGAAAGTATAGCAAGATTTAAATTCATACTAGTTTAAGTTTAGATGAGAGACTCGAGAAATACATACACATGGCAGTAGAATTGAGTTTAGATCTCTTGGACTTCAGAAACTGTTTCGCAAAATGTAGATATAAACGACTAAGCAGCAACACTTATATAGAAACTTGCATAACTTCATTTGTGGAGAAAATTGAGAGATTATTAAAACCATCTGAAGTTGCAAAGATGTTAAATGTTGGACATAGAACTGTAGATAGATGGTGTAGAGAAGGTATAATCAAGTGTATAAAACTTCCAAGTGGAGTCTATAGAATACCAGAATCAGAGGTGAGAAGAATTGTCAGAGAATTACTACGAGATTAAGAAGAGCTATCTAATTCCAGTTGAAGCTCCAAAAGATTTTCTTGATGATTACTTGGAGTTAAAGAAGAAGATATTCTTCGAACTAGTTAAGCGCATCAGAAGAGAAGGTAACAAGATCAAGCTAAAGTTCAGCCAAGAGGACAGAAAAGTACTTAGACAGAAGTTAGTCAGAGAATGGAAATACTCCAAGCATTATGTTCAAACTGCAATTCACATGGTACAGTCTCTTTTAAAGGGATGGATTAAGCTCTACAATAAAGAACAAGCATACAAACTTCCCAAGATTACTAGAAGAACTGTATATGTGAAGAATACACTATTTTCAATCAAAGACAACAAGCTTAAGATCTCCATAAGTCCAGGAAGATATGTTGAAGTTGATCTTAGTAAGTACAAGTACATTCCGAAAGACTACAATAACATCAATGCTCTTCTTCTTACAGAGAAAGGAGTATACCTGATCTATAGATACAAGATCAAAAGTAGAGAGCCTCATAGATTTGCATCACTTGACATTAACTTGACAAATATAACTATGCTCTTAGATGAGAAAGTAGTAAGATTTGACACTAGACTTCTATATCACATACATAGAGTCTACGAAAGCATAAGGAGAAAACTTCAAATGCTAATGAAGAAGAAGCCAAGAGTAGCTAAGAGGCTTTGGAAGAAGTATAGCAGAAGGGAAAGAAACAGAGTTAAAGATCTTCTTCACAAACTTACTACTGTGATTGCAGATGAATTAGAGAAGAGAAATCTTGGGTTGATACTCGAAGATCTCAATGGAATTAAGAAGAAAGTTGTTAGAAAAGGAAAGAATCCAAAGAAGAGAAATAGAGAACTGTCGAAGTGGAATTGTAGGGAGCTTCAAAAGTTGTTAGAGTACAAAGTAAAAGAGAGAGGACTACCAGTAGTCTATGTAAATCCGAGAAACAGTTCCAGAATCTGTCCTAAATGTTCAGGCCACTTAGTGGCCTTTAAATAGAGATTCAGATGTGGGGAGTTGGTGGTTCCCCTGAAAGGAGAAGAGCTGTAGCTGATCTAGCTACAGCGATGAATCTCAAGACCAATGTGGATGAATGTATAGATGTGTCCGCATTGGTCAAACCACAATCTTTAGCATCTCTATAATTACGTTTATTCTCAAAACTTGGAATTTTTATGATTTTCAAAGATATTTAACTC
>Ga0190319_1000014_pt1 | contig 30873 bp, 37 predicted proteins | sample 48701145_MG_FD_165040 | JGI IMG/M metagenome (GOLD analysis project Ga0190319, IMG submission 165040) | Hydrothermal vent sediment bacterial communities from Southern Trench, Guaymas Basin, Mexico - 4870-11-4-5_MG | ecosystem: Environmental > Aquatic > Marine > Hydrothermal vents > Sediment ...
CCTCGGGGTGAGGAAGAGCAAGCGCACCCTAGCCAACTACCTGGGCTATCTGGAGAGCGCGTTCTTCCTCTTCTGCGTGGAGAAGTTCGGCTACAAGACGAAGGAGCGGGTTATGCAGCCGAGAAAGGTCTACCCGGTGGATTCCGGCTTCTGCAGGCTCGTGCCCAAGTTCTCGGAGGAGCTCGGCCCGCTGATGGAGATGGCGGTGGCCAGGGAGCTCTTCAGGCGGAGGTGCGTCCTTCCGGATTTCGACTTCTTCTACTGGAAGGACTACCGGGGGAGGGAAGTGGACTTCGTTGTGAGGGAGGGACTCAAGATAAGGCAGCTCATCCAGGTGAGCTGCGTTTCGGACCCCGACGAGGCCGAGGAGGGGCTGGAGGCGATGTGCGACGCCGCCCGGCAGCTCAAGTGCGGGGATTTGCTCTTTCTCACGTGGGATTGGGAGGGACAGCGGAGGGTGCGCGGGAAGCGGGTGAGGTTCGTCCCGCTCTGGAAGTGGTTGCTGCGCGAAGCCTGATCCGGCCGATCCTTCGACATCCGGCAGGGGCACGGGACGCGGGTAGGGGACGACTAGGTTGCGGGGAGCGGGAGCGCTCGGCTTCCCCGGCAGCTCACCGTCGTGATGCTAACGGTTCAATTGATCCCACCTGGTCTGCACCAATTTGCTTATTTTATTCGTCATTTTCCTCACTTCCCGAAAAAATGGGAAATAGGTTCTGAACCCAAACTGCTGGTGGACCCAGCGGGATTCGAACCCGCGACCTCTCGCTTGCGAAGCGAGCGCTCTACCACTGAGCTATGGGCCCATCAATTTCTTTTTTCTTTTTTGACTAACTCTGCTCCTGGCTCCCCCGCTTTCAACTCGGGACATGCCGAACCCTCAGCGGGACGCTAGATTGATTCAGAGGTCGCCAGCGGGGACTTACAGAAATTAAATCCCCAGACGAGGGAATGATGAGGGCACTGGTATACGTCCGAACCCAACCCGGTAAGGCGCTGAAGCTTGTGGACAAGATCAGGAAGATCCAAGGAGTCCAGGAAGTCTACGCTACCACGGGGAGGTTCGACCTGGTCGTCCTGGCCGAGGCGGAGGACACGAAAGCCCTGGCGCAGATGGTGGTGGACAAGATCCAGCGAACGGGAGGGGTCCTGAGCACGGAGACGTCAGTTATCGTCGAGTAGCTCGCACTCCCGGGGATCCTTATCCTTCAGCCGGACGAAAGAGGGGGCCCGGAGCTTTCTGTCCTTAGTTATCTCTAGGTACTTCACCTCGCAGACCAGCTCGGGTTTCACCCACCTGACCTCGTAGGGGGGCTCAGCCTCAACGGGCTTCGGTCCGCGGATCCCATCCAGCTTCCTCTTCAGCTCCCTGAGGATCGGCTCGCTGAACCCCGTCCCGACCTTCCCCAGGAAGGTGAGCTTCCCGTGCTCGTACGCGCCGATCACGAGCGCTCCCAGGTAATCCTCCCTCCACCCCTCACCGGGGGTGTACCCCAGGATCACGCAGTCCATGGTCCTCGTTCGTTTTATCTTGAGCCAGTCCCGGCTCCTCTTGCCCAGCTGATAGCGGCTTTCGGCCCTCTTCGCCATGATCCCTTCCCAGCCCTCCTCCGTCATCCTGCTGAAGAGCAGGGTGCCGTTCTCGGTCACGTGCCTCACCAGGAAGATCTCCTCCCCCTCGTCCAGGATTTCCGCAAGCCTCTTCTTCCTCTCGGCCAGCGGCGAGTCTATGAGGGGCTCTCCGTTCAGGTAGATCAGGTCGAAGCAGGCGAAGGATGCCGGGTAGATCTTGGACAGGAAGTCAGCCTTCCCCTCCGTCTGCTCCCTCGTCTGGATGAGGTTGAAGTCAGGTTTCCCTCCTCGGAGCACGACGATTTCCCCGTCTATTATCGCCTCCCTCGCCCTGACCCTCTGCCTGATCCCTCCGAGCTCGGGGTAGCGCCTGGTTATGTCCACGAGCCGCCTGTTCTGCAGCCTCAGCCTCTCCCCGACGAAGGCAAGGCACCTCGTGCCGTCGAACTTCGGCTCGAAGACCCAGTCTGGGGAGTCGAAGGGGCGGGCTGCAGGGTAGGCTAACATGGGCTTCAACTTGGCCTCCATCCAGTTGAGCCCCTTCAAGTTGCCTGGGCCTTCTTCTTTTTCTTTATCTCCTGAATGGAGGCCTCCAGGGCCTTCATGAGGTCAACTGTGGCCTTCACCTCTTTAGCACGCGGGATGGGGACCAGCTGCCCCTCGGCCTTCTGCTTGGCGAGCTGGAGGACGGCCTCCCTGTACCTGTCCTTGAACTGCTCGGGCCTGAACTCACCCGCGAGCTGCTCGATCAGCATCTGCGCCATCTTGAGCTCCTGCTCCCTGACCACGATCACCTTCTTGAGGTTCTCGAGCTCCTGCGGGTTCAGCAGTTCGTCGGAGTAGTGCAGGGTGACCATAAGCAGGGCATTTTGGTAGGCCCGGATCGCCACGACGTGCTCCTTGTTCCGCATGACCACCTTACCTATCGCGATCTTCCCGGTGCGGGACAGGATCTCCCTGAAGAGGGTGTAGGCCTTCTCCCCACCCTCCTCCGGTTCCAGGAAATAGGAGGTACCGAAGTACAGGGGATCTATCTCCCCCGCATCCACGAATGCCTGGATCTCGATCATCCTCAGCGTCTTCAGCTGCAGCTTTTGGAGCTCCTCATCCTCTATCAGCACAAGAGTGTCCGGCGTGAGGGGGAACCCCCTGACGATCTCTCTCAGCGGCACCTCCCTGTTGCAGTGGGGACACCATCTCTTGTTCTGCAGGGGAGTCTTGCAATCCCTGTGGACCAGCCTGAACGCTACCCTCTTCTCACGGACGGCCGGGTAAACGCGGATGGGGATGTTTACCAGACCAAAAGATAGGCTCCCCTTGAAGATGGCCTTCGGCATCTAATCCCTAGGACTGCCCGTCTATACCTTTTTGAGTTCGAGAGTGGTTTTGAGCTTCTCCTTCAGGTTCCTCCCTTTTTCCGTGAGGGCGAAACCTGCCTGGCTCCTCCTCACCAGCCCCTCCTTCTGCAGCCGGTCCAGGATGTGCTTCAGCAGCCAGCACTCCAGTTTGGAGGCCTGGAGGAGCTGGAGGGGGGTTACCTCCTCTTCCTCCGAGATGAGCCTGAAAACGAGTTCTGCATTCTTGTTTCTATCCAGCCACTGGAGCTCCTCCACCATTACTTCGACCAGTACTGGGAGTTCAGGAGCTCGCTCTTCTCCCGGAGCTTGGAGAAGATGTAGTCCTCCAGCCTCTTGAGCTCTACAGGGTCCCTGATGCCGAGCTGTCGCTGTAGCCTTTCCAGCCTGGGTGCGATGTGGATTTCAAAAACCATCTTTATGTCATCTTCCGTCAGCGGACCATCCCTAACCTTGTCCTCCAGGGCTTGGTAACTTCTTACCAGCAGGTGGTCCACCTCGTACATTCTCTTTTACCGGACCCTCTCAAAAAAGGATGGACGTTTTCGAGGCGATCAGAGAGAGGCGGAGCATCCGGAGCTTCAGGCCCGACCCTATCCCCGAGCAGCACGTGCAGAAAATTCTGGAGGCCGCCTGCCTAGCCCCCAGTGCTGGGAACTGCCAGCCCTGGGAGTTCGTCTTGGTCAGGCACCCGGAAAGGAAGCGGGCCCTAGCCGACGCCGCCTTGGGGCAGGAGTTCATAGCGGAGGCGCCGCTGGTGATAGTCGTTTGCGCCAATGTATCCAGATCCGCCTGGAGGTACGGGGAGCGGGGGAAGAAGCTCTACTGCATCCAGGACACCGCTGCCGCGGTTCAGAATATTCTGCTTGCTGCCCACGCTTTGGGATACGGCGCGTGCTGGGTGGGCGCCTTTCTGGACGAAGAAGTGGCTCGCGTGATAAATGCTCCTGAGAACGTCAGGCCGGTTGCAATCATCCCGATAGGGAAGCCAGCTGAGAGGCCTGCCCGGCCTAGGAGGCTGCCGCTTTCGCAGGTCTGCCACGAGGAGCACTTTTGATCTCGGCGCCCCCTCCGACCCTGCACGATAGGACCTTCTCCCTGCCCAGGACCTCGACCAAGCCCCTCTTGACGCGGGGCATTTTCTTTTGCGGAACGAAGCAGAAGATCCCGCGACCGAGCATGATCTGGCTGGCTAGGACCCCCTCCCTCCGACAGACTCTGATCAGCCCTTCCAGCTCCCGATCGAGCAGGCCCAGGCTCTTCGAGAACTCCAAGCTGGCCTCCATGGCTCGCCCAAGCGTGGGCCTAGCCAGAACCTTCCTCAGGGCTCTCCCCCCAAGGGCCCTTGCCTTCCTCAGGAACTCCTCATCTCTCAGCAGGTCTTTTGTGCAGATTGGGCCCAGATTGGCGCAGAGGATCCTCACCTTGCCCGTCCTCAGGCGCCTCCATTTCCCATAAGGAGGTGCCCCAGCTCTTGTCGTGACGACGACGCCGCCTAAGGATTGGGGGCCAACATCCCCCAGACCCGTCCGGCAGGTCACTTCAGCCTCGTGGGCAATCCTCACAAGCTCTCTCTTACGCGCTTTCAGCCCGAGAAGTCTTGCTGTAGCTAGGGCAGTTCCTAGAGCGAAGGCTCCGCTCGCACCAAAACCGGAACCTAATGGAACCTGGCAGTAGTGTCTTATGCGAACTCGGACCCCCAGCCTCCTTAGGACCCAGCCCGTCGGCTCGATCTCGGCTTCTCTATCGTTCAGGTAGATCCCATCCCCATTCTCCGCGCATGTCCAGACCCCCAAAGACAGGCAGGGGCCGAAGTTTCTAGATCCCGTCCGGTAGGGGGAGGGGGAGATCACCGGTTGGAAGAAGCCGGAGACGTGGCCCGGAACGAAAGCCCAACACTTCACTTCCGCTTGGCTATTTCATCGATGATGAGCCTCGCCAGGTATCTTTTCGATCCCCTCTCCTTCCGGTAGCCGGTGGGGGTTATGATGAGGACCTCGTTTTCATCCGAGGCGAAACCGACGCCTTCCCTCCCCACATCGTTGGCCACCACGATGTCAAACCCCTCCTGCAGCTTGGCCCTTCCAGCCTCCAGCAGCTGGGAGTCCGTCACTCGGTACTCCGCCTTGAAGGCGACCAGCACCGCATTTGGGAGGAGTTCCCTCGCGCCCGCACTCACGCGGGGGGCAGGCACGAGCTTCAGCTGGTACTCTTGATCAGCTCTGAGCTTCTTCTCGGCCCTCCTCTCGGGTTTGAGATCCTGGGGGGCGGCAGCGAAGATCACCGCATCGGCCCCCTTCAGCATCCCCTCCCTGGCGGCTCGGGCCATCTCCTCCGTCGTCCTGACCCTGATGACCTCCACGTTCTCCGGGGGCTTCTCAGTCCCCGGCCCGTAGATGAGCACGACCCGGGCCCCCCTGTCCCTGGCTTCCCTTGCGAGCTCCACCCCCATTTTTCCGGAGCTCGCATTCGAGATGAACTTCACGTCGTCGATCGGCTCGTGGGTGGGGCCGGCGGTCACTATGATTCTCTTCCCCTGGAGGTCCCTCGGTCTCAGCAGGCTGGCGACATAGTCAGCGATCTCCTCGGGTCCGGGGATCTTGGCCTTCCCCTCCTCGATCTTTGGCCTAAGAACGTGCAGCCCCCCTTCTTCGAGTCTCCGCAGGTTCTCCTGAACGAAAGGGTTCCTGAGCATGGACTCCGCCATGGACGGGACGATGACCAAGCGCTTCTCCAATCCCAGGGCTGCACAGACAGTGGCCGTCACCACGTTGTCACAGATCCCGTTTGCGATCTTTCCAATGGTGTTCGCGGTGGCTGGGGCGACAACGATGATGTCCGACCAGTCCGCCAGCCGCAGGTGCTCCAGGTGCCCGCTCATCCCGCAGATGACTTCCTCTCCAGTAGCCCAGTGCATCAGCTGGGTGGATACCATCTCAAGGGCCTTTTCGGTCATGGCGCACCTAACTTGGGCACCCCTCCGCATGAGCTCCCTGGCGAGCCGAGGAGCCTCGGAAGCCGCCACACTGCCGCAGATGCAGAGCAGGATCCGCAGATTCTCCAGCTCCCGCCCTCTACTTCCTACGATCTTCTTTGAGGGATGCATCGCTAAATTGACTTAACCATTTTAGCATGGTTTTCCCGAGCCTTTCGAGGTTCGCCGCGGAGACCTTTTCAGGCAAATCATCGGCGGCGTCCTCATGGGGGGCATCGGACCGTATCAGACAGAGGGGGCTCCGGAGTGGCGGGGGGCCCGCGTTCGGAAGGTTGAGTTTTCTCGAGAGCTGTGTCCCCCTTTCCTGCACGATGAGTTTTCCCTTCCCGATCCTCTCCAACCAGATCACGGTCTTACCTTGGAAGATCCGGCAGAGCTCTCTGAGCCCGGCCCTTCGTCTCTCCCCCGCTCCAGCGGCAGCGAAGATCACCCCCTCTTTATGACGCTCACATAGCTCGAGGAGCAGGGCTAAGCCGGAGGCATCGGTGGCACCCGGGGAGCGGGATCTCTTGGTGAAAAACGAGAGCAGAGGAGCAACCACCAGGAGGGGGAAGAAGTTCCACTCTATGAGGAAAAACCAGAGCGCGACCAGAAGAGAGCTCAGAGGGAGGTAAAGCTTAAGGATCCCGACTGGAGGGACGGGTCCTGAGTCGAGCTGGGCACCTATCACGATCTTCGGCTTTCTCCATTGGGACGCCGAGACAATGACGGACCTTCCCCTTCTGGTGGCGAGAAAAACCGTGGCAGCCAGCCATGTGACCAGGCAAGCAGTTCTCGAAAAAAAGGCCAGGACGGGAGGGAGGAATAGGCACGGGAGCCATCTCTCAGGCTTCCAGAAGATGAAACGGTGAGTTTTGGTCTTTAATCCCGCTTCGGCGAACCGGCTCCTGACGTATTCAGAGGCGAGCCTCTCGGCCTCCGAACCGGCTGGCCTGGGCCCTATGGAGTAGCAGAGTTCGTCTAGGTGCTGGAAAATCCTCTTGGTCTCGAACTCCCTCTCCATTTCTAATCAACTGCTGGCGGGAAGAGCTATTTATGGAGAACACATGATATTAGGATTCAAGGCGAGGTGTTTGGTTTGAAGTTAAAGGAAAAGATTGAGAAGTTTGGGGGAACGACTACTGTAGGTGTTGCCTGCACGGATGGGACGGTTCTGGCATGCGACTCCAGGGCAACCGCCGGTCACGTGGTGGCCAGCAAGGAGGCCAGGAAGATCTACGCAGTGACGGACAGGATAGCGGTGACCATAGCGGGAGCGGTTGGGGATGCCGAAAAGCTAGTGGAGCTCCTGCAGGCGGAGGCGAGACTGTACAGGGTCGTCGAGGGCAGGGAAATCGAGGTCATGCCCCTCGCCAGGATAGCCTCTCGCGTGCTGAACTCCCAGTACCTCTTCCCCTACATCGTGAACCTGCTGCTGGGCGGCTACGATTCGAAACCGAGGCTGGCGTTTGTTGACTTGGACGGGACGGTGACGGAGGAGCGGATGGCTGCCACCGGGTCCGGCTCGCCCGTCGCCTACGGCCTGCTCGAGAGGATGTTCAGGGAGGATATGGAGGTCTCGGAGGCCCTGCCCCTGGTCGTTCAGGCAGTTCGTGTGGCCATGAAGAGGGACATCGCAACCGGGAACGAAATCCGGGCGGCCGTCATAACAGATGAAGGGGTCAGGCTTCTCTCGCCTGAGGAAATAAAAAAGCTCTGTTAGGTCCGGCATGACGGCGGACGAAATGCTGAAGGGGATTAGGCAGGCGTTGAAGGAAGAGTACGATCTCCTGCCCTCCATCTCCAAGGTGGACGTGGAGGGACCCACCATCGTTTTCTACTGCAAGGATTTCACGGCCTTCGTCGAGAACGCGGGACTCGTGAGGGAGCTGGCCAAGAAGTTCAGGAAGCGCATCTTGCTCAGGCCGGATCCAAGCCTCCGCTTGGAGGAGCGGAAGGCGGAGGAGGAGATAAGGCGGATAGTCCCCGCGGAGGCGGAGATACGCTCGCTCGAGTTCAACGAGGAGCTAGGGGAGGTCATCATAGAGGCCGTCAAGCCCGGGATGGTGGTGGGTAAAGAGGGGGTGATCTTCAGGGAGATACTGGGCAAGACGGGGTGGGCGCCTAGGGTCGTGAGGGCGCCGCCCATCAGATCAACCTTCGTCGACCACCTGTACAGGTCGCTCAGAGCGGATCTCGAAACTAGGAGATCGGTCTTGAGGAAGATAGGCAGGAGGATCTACCGGGGCCGCGCCTCCAAGCAGGAGTGGGTGAGGGTAACCTTTCTGGGAGGCTCGAGAGAGGTGGGGAGATCTGCGGTGCTTCTCCAAACCCCTGAGAGCAGGATCCTGCTGGACTGCGGTGTGAACGTAGCCTCCGAGGAGAAGGCATATCCGTACATGGATGTCCCCGAGGCAGATCTGCGCCAGATAGAGGCAGTGGTCCTCTCCCATGCGCACCTGGACCACTCGGGTTTCGTCTTCTCCCTCTTCCGGTACGGGTACGAGGGACCGGTTTACTGCACCCCTCCGACCAGGGACCTAGTCTTGCTCCTGGGCTCGGACTACCTGAAGGTATGCGAGGAGCAGGGGAGGGAGCCCCCGTTCGGGAGGGATGAGATGAGGGCCTTCCTGACCCACTGCATAACGCTCAACTACGGGGAGGTGACGGACATCTCCCCAGATGTCAAGATAACCTTCCACAACGCCGGGCACATCCTGGGGAGCTGCGTCACACACCTGCACATAGGCGAGGGGCTGCACAACTTGGTTTACGCCGGGGACATAAAGTTCGAAAAGACGCGCCTCTTTCTCCCGGCAGCCAGGATCTTCCCTCGGGTGGAGACGCTGATAATGGAGAGTACCTACGGGGGGCCCGAGGACGCTCACCCGCCACGGGACCAGGCGGAGGCCGAGCTCATCCAGACCACCAACTCAACCTTGGAGCGGGGCGGAAAGGTGATCATCCCCGTTTTCTCGGTGGGCAGGTCCCAGGAGATCATGCTGGTCTTTGCTGATGCGTACCAGAAGGGTCTGTTCGAGGGCAAGGTCTACCTGGATGGCATGATCTGGGATGCCACGTGCGTGCACGCCCTCTATCCCGAATATCTAAACCCCGAGATCAGGGAGCAGATCCTCTCAGAAGACTCGAACCCCTTCCGGGCGCCTATCTTCGAGAGGGTGGAGGGGCCCGACCACCGGCAGGCCGTAATCAAATCGGATGAGCCCTGCGTGATCCTGTCCACCTCGGGTATGATGACTGGCGGGCCTGTGCTGGAGTACTTCAAACACTTGGCGGAGAACGAGAGGAACAGCCTGATCTTCGTCGGCTATCAGGCGGAGGGCTCCTTGGGTAGCAGGATCCAGAAGGGATGCCCCGAGGTCCCCATGCCGGAGCCGGGTGGCAGGATCAGGGGCGTCAAGGTGAAGCTGCAGGTGAAGACAATCGAGGGGTTCAGTGGCCACTCAGATCGCTCCCACCTGATAAACTGGGTGAAGAGGATGAGGCCCAAACCCAGCAGGGTGATATGTTGCCACGGTGAGGAATCGAAATGCCTCAGTCTGGCTTCTGCCATTCACAGGATACTCTCCGTCGAAACACGCGCGCCCTACAACTTGGAGACAATAAGGCTCAGGTGATTAGGAGCTCTCTTTTACCTGGATGATACACAACCTAGGGGTTGCGATGATTTTTTCCGGATCCAGTCTGGCCAGATCCCCTCCAATGGTTTGACAGATCCCCTTCAGCTGTTCGACAGCCTCCCGGAGCTCGTCGGGGTCCTTGTTCAGCAGAGGGGTTAATTTTACTATCACGATGTTCCCCTCCCTCAGCTCATGCGAGATGGTCTGGACATCAGAAATCGAGTTCAGTTCAAAACTCTTGACATAAATGGGTTCAACCCCTGTTCTCTCCCGGACATCTGTTTCCACCACCTGAACATCTGTATACTTCGGTTTCTTCTCCGTACCTAGGATCTTTTTCAGAATCTTCATCAAAATGTCCCCGCTTGGCTTTTAACCTTCAAGTGGAAACTTCTTGGCCGAAAGGTTCACGCTATGAGCAGCCAAGCGACTGCGGTTAGAAAAGAGGTGGACAGCAAGAGGGAGAGTTCCTTGAGGTAACTTGAACCCAAAACTGGCTTACCCCTCAACCTAGAGAGGAGCGTCAGGGAGCGCTCCCCGCCTAAAGAGAGCGCCCAGATAAAGAGAGGGGTGTTTCCGAGGAGGACAAGGATCTCAAAGTACGGATCCGCCGGCACCTGTAAGCTGAGTATTTCAAGGAGATCGAAGAGGTACCTGCCGTCCGAGACCCCCCTGAGGAACGAAATGGCCCCTGCCGCAACACCAAAACCGACATGGCCCAGGAAAAAAGCCGCAACTACCAGCAGGATGAACTGGGATGCGCACTTCCAGCTTCCCTCCCGCACGGGCGAGAGGTCCCTGACGGGCACTTCCCCGACCTGCTTGAAGCACAAGATGCCGAGGGACCAGCTCGCGATCAGAACTCCGAGGATCAAGTACCTCGTTTTCTCGATCATTCACGGCTTCCTCTCCACCACGTCTCCTCCTGGCTTAACTTCCGAGAAGATCTGCGCTGTGAACCTGCTCACTCTCACCTCCTTGGTCAGCCACATATCTGGAGGCAAGCCCGCCTTCATGCACGTCTGAGAGAGGAATTCCTCAGCATCCCACCCAAACTCGATAGCCACTTGGGGCAGGAGCAATCCGCTCGTTCCCACACCTTCCACGATTAAGCCGTGCTTGCCGACTTCCACGGCTTTCGGGTAATCTTTAGGCTCCTTCACCACGATGAGCTCCGGCTCGCTGAGCACGCTGACCTCGACCGTGGTGTGCTCCATCTCCTGCATCTTCACGGGTGGGAATCTGGGGTCCTCAAAGGCGGCGGCGAGGGCAGCTTGGATGGTGGCCTCCACCAGGGGGAGGTAAGGGTAGGGGTAACCGATGCATCCCCTGAGCTCCCCATCTTTGTGGAGGGAAACGAACACCCCTCTCTTCTCTCTAAGCTTTTCTGATACCTCGGGCACCTTGATGGCCTGCCCCTTCATCTTGGCGAGGATGCTTTCCCTCGCCAGCCTGACGAGAAATTTACCCTCCTCGGCGCTAAGCCTCATTCTTCTTCTTTTCGAACTCCTCTAAAGTTGCCAGAATATTCTTCCAGTGGGTTCCCTGCCAGTATATCTTTCCGCACCTGACGCATCGCCAGAAGAGCTCGTGCCTCTGCAGAACGGACCGGGGCACTGCCCCTGCCACCTCATCTCTCCCAACCTCTTCCAGCTCGCCGTTGCAGAGGGGGCACCTAGACTCCTCCAGATTTATCTCCAGTGGCACCTCCCTGCTCAGCTCGATCAGCTGTTCCGTCAGCTCGCTGGATTGGATAAAGGAGGCCCTACCCCCTTCCCTGATTACCCTTTGGTAGAGTGACCTGTCGGAGGTGACCACTATGTAGTTCTCGCGGCTCTTCTGCAGCAGGAACTCGTCTTGCTTTTCGGGAGGCAGATCGAGCTCGTTGACGTAGAGGACATCGTGCCCCGTCAGCCTGAGCCAGCGTGCCAGCCTCCCGAGCATGCCGTCCAAGGCGAACCTCATAACCTAGTCCCCGGCGGGCTAGAAATCTGTCAGCTTTTTATAAAGGATCTCCGCTGGATAAGCGGGGATGCAGGAGTACGACGTGGTGGTCATCGGAGCAGGCCCTGCTGGACTGTCTGCCGCGAACCGGATTTCACCCGAAGCCAAGGTTTTGGTCTGTGAAATGCAGGCTTCCCTCGGCACCCAGTTCTCGTCCGTCTGGCTGCCTTCAGAGCACCTGCCTTCCGAGCTAGAGAGGGCGGTCGTCCAGCGGGTCAAGCGCGTCAGGTTCGAGGCTCACGGCATGCAGGCGGAAGTAGACTACCCGGGTGTCATCTTGGATTGGAAGTGGCTGGTCAGACACCTCGCTCTTAGAGCGAGAAAGAAGGGTGTGGAGCTCTGGACAAGCAGCCCGGTCAAGGAGCTCTTGGTGAAGAGGAACAGGGTAGAAGGGGTGAAGCTGGAGGGGGGAACGTGGAGGGAAGAGGTGAGGTGCCAGGTCGTGATCGATGCGAGCGGATGCAGCGGTGTCTGGTCGGGCCTCCTCCTGAAACATCTGGGGCTAGAGCTGAAACCGGAGCAGGCGGTTTACTCCGCTCACCACGTGCTGGCGGGGGTCGAGCCCTTCGACTGGGTATCCTTCCGCTTCGATCCATATCTCGTCCCGCTTGGGGTGGGCTGGGTCCACCCCTTTACGGAGGGGTTTGCGGTAGCGGGCGTGCAGGGTCTCAGGATGGATCCTGAGACCTCCTTGGAGGAGTTCGTTTCGAGGATCCGGCAGCTGAGAGGGGCGGCCCCCGTCTCAAGCTCCAGGGCCCTCTTCCCGGACGTGAACCAGAGGATCTTCTGTTCCGATGGTGCCTTGGCGGTGGGTGGTGCGGGCTGGCAAGTCCTCTCAATTTCCCGGGGGAGCCTGCTCGTTGCCCTGCGGAGCGGGGAGCTCGCGGGTGAGGTGGCGCTGGATGCCATAACGGAGGGGGATGTGAGCCAGGATTTCCTAAGCAAGTACAAGAGCCGCTGGCTGGAGGAGATGGGTGCCGCTTTCGAGAGGGAGAGGCAGTTGTATCAGTTTTTGGCCCGGTCTTGGGAGAGGAAAACGCACGAGCTCATCCAGCTTGTGGATGGGGATCGATCGGCGGGGAGACTTCTAGCAAAACTCCTAGCGGGGGCGGATGTGGAGGAGGCTGCGGTCAAGCTCCAGCACAAGCTGGGGTGAAACCATGCGGTGCCCCCAGTGCGGCTCCCCGTCCGTCTTCTACGACAGCGTGAGGGGTGAGCAGATCTGCACTAGGTGTGGCTTGGTCATACTGGAAAGGATCTCCGAGCCCGAGCTGAAGCGACAGGGGAGAAGAAGGACATGTGATCCTGTGGCGGGTGAGGATCCAACCATCCACGATTTCGGCTTGGGTTCGCAGTTTTCCATACCGAGGGATCTGCCCCCAAGCCTGAGGGCGAAGCTGAGGAGGATGAAGTGCCAGCAGGAAAGATCGAGGGCGGAGAGGTGGGATCAAAGGACCCTCAGGTCAGCTCTCCTGACCATTTCCGACCTCTGCAGGAAGCTGAACCTCCCCGCCTCCCTTTACCGAGAAGCCTGCCTGCTTTACCGGAGGGCGAGGGCAAGAGGGCTGACGGCAGGCAGGAGTCAGAGCCTGCTTTGCTTGGCAGTCTGCTACTTGGTATGCAAGGAGAGGGGCTATCCGCTCCGCGAGGACGAGTTCCTGAAGTTGCTCCCCGGGCACCGCCCAAGGCTGAAGAAGAGGCTGAGGAGATTCGCACACCTGCTTTCGCGGGAGCTTGGGATAAGACTGCAGCCGACTCCAGTTCTGAACTATCTGGACAGGTATGCGAGCATGCTGGGCCTCCCGGCAGGGGTGAGGTGCAGGGCGAGGGAACTCTGTGTGAAAATAAGGGGCAAATCCCCCGCCGTGGTGGCGGGTGCGGCGATCTACAGGGCTGCCAAGGAAGCAGGCTACCGGATCTCCCTGAGAAATCTTGCGTCGAGGACGGGCCTCGTGTATTCCAGTCTGGCCAGGATCACCTCGGCCCTCTCCGCGGGGACGAAGGACGATCGCTCAAGGGGATGACGATTCGCCCCACATTTCTGGTCTTCTTCTCGAGGAACAGCTTTCCGGTGAGCGCGGCCACGGCTGCATCGATTTCGTGCTTGTTTCTCGGTCGCCCACCCAGCTTTTCCAGATGTCTGAGCCACTTCTTCCTGTCCTCCTCCCCGAAGAGTATCAGGGCGGAGGTCCTCGGGTGGATCTCGATCACCTCCGTCCCGCTTTTCCTTATAAGACGTGCGAGCCTGATCCCCCTGAGGGTGAGGGCCCGCATGCCCCCGAGCAGGGGCGGGAGAACCCTGTATCCCATCCTTATGAGGTCTCGGTCGCATTTTCTCAGGGCGCCTTTCTTCGGCAGGCTCAGAGGGGCATCTATCGCCACCAGTTTGGTGTCCTGACAGGTAACAATTATCTCCTCGTCCTGGAAGAGTGTGCAGGTCTGCAGGCGCCTCTCCAAGAAGGCCACGCCGGTCGGCCTTTCTGGTGAGCCAGCCAGGTCTAAACCGACGATCAATAAACTCTCCCCATCCTAACCAAGGGTTTTGAGAGATGCCTCCGTGCCCGGGGCGGTACCTCGTAGATCCCCTCCCGGAGATCCCTCTCGACCTCCACGTATCTTTCACTTCCCGGTGGTAGTTCCTCCCCGCATCTCGGGCACCGGTACCCCTTCCCTTCCCCTTGGGACTTCATCCTCCTCCTGCAGGAGGGGCAGGTCGGGTTGAGCTTTCTGAACAGCTTCCCCACTTTTACGACTTCGAGCTTTTCCAGGTTTATCGTGAGAGGCAGACCTTCTCTTTGCTTTGCAGCACCGTAAACCCTGACCCTATCCCCCGCGTGCAGCTTCAGCGCTACCTCCCTGAATTCTCTCGTGGGCTCGTAGGCTGCGCAGTCCAGCTCCGCGGATCCGTCAGATATGGAAAAGATCACGTGACCACCTTTGATTATCCTCGGGTTTTTCGAAACTTCTCCCTCGGCGATCACGGACATGAGCGGGCGGACTTCTTTGAGGCTGGATACCTCGATCAGGTGCTCATCCGTCCCCTGATTGGTCTTGTATATCTGGAAGAAATCGACGGGTTCGAGGGTCCTCACCATGCGGTGGGCCTCCAGCACAGCCTCCGCACTCTCCCCCCTTATGCCGTAGAGCACGGGGCAGGGTGTGTGCGGGGTGATTCTGATCTCCCCGGTCGTTGGATCCAGGTTGTCGAAGGTACGGGGGAAGGTCCTCCTGTCCATTTCAGCCACCGAGTCAGGGTCGATCTGCCTGGGCTTCCCCCACCACTCTCTCCGCCGGTAGGCGAGCAGCTCGAAGGTGAAGTCCCCATCGAGAGGGTGCCCCACGGCCGCGAGGGCGCCTACTATCCCCCTCCCTTCTCCCCTCCACTTGTAGACCTCCGCTCCGATGCTTGCTGCGAGCTTTTCGGCTTCCTCTAGGCTGACGAGCTCCCTCACGACCCTGCGGGCATAGGCTCTCAGCCTTTCCAAGCCCCTTTCGACGAAAACCACCCCGCTCTCCGTGCTTGGATCCTTTTCGGCCAGCTCCTCGACCGTCTCCAGGACGATCCGCTTCACCTCCCGCGGGTTCTCTGTTTCGACGGAGAAGGAGATCGAGCAGTTACCCCTGGTCTTGAAGGGGCAGTTGGGATTCAGGCGGATGAGCTTCGGGTGATCCAGCAACCTGGCGCAGTCCTTTAACCTCCTGATGCACACTGCACCCACGTAGGTCGTGCACATGCCCTCCTTGGAGTCCGTGTCGTCGATTCCGACGTGGAGCCTCATCAAAAATTACACCAGGGTAACCCCGATCACTTCAACCGAGGATACGCCTTTGAGAGATGAGAGGCGCCTTTCGAGCTCTTCCGAGCCCCCTTCCGCGTCCGGAACCAGGGCGAGCACTTTCAGGGCCTCCAGGCCGAAGGCGATGGGCTCCCTGGAGATGTCCTTCACTTCTGCCAGCTCCCTCACCCGCTTCTCAAGCTCGTCTAGGTTCACTTCCGTTCCTTCTGGGAGCACCCGCAAGAGCACGGCTACCTTGCTCATGGTCCCTCAAACCCGCATCTCGGGCACCTGTAAGTGTTGGAGATCTTCTTGCAGGTCTGGCAACGCACGATCTCGAATTGGCCGCAGTTGGGGCAAGGGAACCTAGTCGCAATTTCCCCGCTCCCGACAGGGCGGTTGCAGCATGAGCAGATGAGTCCCATTTTCTGTTCCTCGGTGATTTATTTCACTCTGCGCCAGCTTTCGGTTAGCTTGGGGACGGTGTCCAGCTTCTCCATGTCAGCCGGATCTACCCACCTGTACTCTGTGTGCTCCCAGCTGATCTTGACTTCCCCTCTCACCCACTTGAACCTAAAGGGGTGGACCTGCCATGTCACACCGATATCCGGGTCAGTGAAGGCGAAGGGCTCACCTTCCTTCACGAGTTCCAGCTCTTCAACTCCCGTTTCCTCCCTTGCTTCTCTTATTGCGGCCTGCAGCGGGGACTCGCCCTCTCTTATGTAACCGGCGGCAGCCCCCCACTTCCCCCGGTAAGTGCCGACCTTCCCGCTCCGCTTCAGGAGGAGGACTTTTCCTTCCCTCTCGAGGAAGCAGGTCACTACTCTTTGCGGTTTCATCGAAGCTTCGGCGAAAAGCGAATTAACGTTTCTCCATCCGTGTAGATTCTCCAGATTTTTTCGAAATAGCTTCCGATGTTTTTCGACGGAAAACGAAAGGCTTAAATAGACTTATACGTTGGTTTGCAAAACAAAAAGGGGGTGAAGAATGAAGGGACACGTGGCAGTGGCGATTGCAGCCGTCTTGTTAGCACAGGTAGCGGCATTCATGTTCACAGGGACAGCGTCAGCAGCTCACACAGTCACTGTGACCCCCGACCGGACCAAGGTGAAGGGAGGTTGGAAAGGGATTCTAACCATCACAATCGCTAATGCTGAGGGTTCGGACGCTATAAAGCAAGTTACTCTGGCGAGGCTACCTTCAGGGTGGGATGGCTTTGCACCCCTAAAAAAGGTGCCGAAAGACAACATAGTCTATTTAGTCGATGACAACTTGGTGCTTCTACCGGCCGGCACCATTGTGGAGGTAGAGCTTGACAACGCCGACAATTTCATTATCTTCGAAAACACGGACGTAATAATCCCCAAATATGAGAACTTCTACTTTGGTGGCACACGCTATCAGTTGATGGAAAACGCCATCATGGAGCCCATAGGGAATTACTACACGGAGAATGTGGAGAATTTACTAAACGAAAAGTTGATGACCGATAACTTGGAGAACCTGAAAGTTTCGCAACCCCTGACCGTTGCCCTAGTGAGCGACAACCGACTCAGGCTCCTGCAAGACACCTTGGCCATCCTCGATACCGGTGAAAATGTACTCCGCTTGCCGGAGAACCTGCTGGCACAAGTTGTGGCACCAAACGAGAACTGGAGGGAGAACGAGAACCTAGCCGTTGCTGCTGGGATCAAGGTGAGGGTAGTGAGCGACAACCACTTCAGGTGCGTTTCTTCTAGCCTCACCACCAGTCCTTCCCTTGCTGGAGTTTCCATGGCAGGGGAGGTAGTGGAGCTGGTGGAGGGCATCGTGGTGATACCGCCTGACACTGTGGTAGGAATTCTGGGTTCCCTGAAGGTTAAGATAGCAGAGAACACAAAAGTGATTAGATTGAGGGATACCAGGGTGGAGGCGAGCGCTGTCGATAACGTTCCTGAGGGCTGGATGCAGGACCCCGACAACAGAACTTGGACAGGGATAGGAGATAATAAGATCGCCGCGGGCGAGAACTTGAGCTTCCCCTTCGCCATCACAGGTCCATCCGCTGCCGGAACCTACACTTTCTACGTCCAAACTGTAGACATCACCGGTCTTCCCAAGGAGTGGGCCTTCCAGATAACCGTAGACAACTCTTTAACCGTCAACGTGGAAGTGGACAAGACTTGGGTAGGTAAGGACGAGAACATCACCATCACGGTTAGCTCGGATGAAGTCTTCTGGTTCGACAACGTTATCGTGCGGGAGAACAGGGGCGAGAACGTCGTGATAGAGATGACAACCACAGACAACAAGACCTATATCGGCGTTTACACCACGGGGGAGAACGAGAACAGAGATGGTTACCTGACCATTGAGGTGATCAACCCTAGGGACGAAGTCGGAAACACCGTTTCGACCATAAAGAAGGACAAGCTGGTGTTCGTCGACCGCCGGGCCCCTGGCCCGCCGGACCTGATGTCCTTGGGCATTCCAATAGGCATCCAGGACAAGTCGACTTGGTCGATTTCGGCAACCCTCAATGAAAACCACGACAGCTTAGTGTGGACACCGCCAGGTTACTCGCCAGAGAACCTCCTGCTCGAGGTGCTGGTGGACAACACGGTTGCTGCAAGCGGCAAGGCCAGCCCCACGGGCTTGGTGAGCTTTACCCTTACCCTAACGGAGGGCAAGCACACCATCGGGGCGAGGATCATAGACAAGGCAGGGAACGTGGGAGAGGAAAACGTGGAAAACGTGTACATAGATCTCAGCCCGCCGGTCATAAACGTGATCTCACCCGAGCCAGGCGCCCTCTTGGGTAAGAAGGATGTGCCGGACAACAAGATAACCATCACTGTGAACTTCAGGGATACTGTTCTTGGCATCGAGAACTTCTGCAATGAAAATATTCTTGATAACTACTTGGATAATGAGAACTTCGACAGGGGCTACGTGGTGGCTCTCTACATAGAAGGTAAAGCCCAACCGGTAATCCTAACACCAAAGACCCACCCGAAGGTCGAGAACATCGAGAACGTGGTTTCGAATGTCTTCGGCATAACGGCACCCTACACCTTCGAGAACACCTTCTCACTGGGAACGCTAACAGGTGTGGTGAAGTTTAACCTAGTGGTATTCGCTGGGGACTCCATGAGTTCCAGAGAGGGCAAGGCCCCGCACAGGGTAATGGAGAACATCGAGTTCACTGTGGACGCCGAGCCACCGTCTGCTCCCACTATTCCAAGCTGGAGCCCGCTACTGGGGACCACACCAGCCTCACCGTACACCATGAGGCAGGCCACCCTAACGCTGGAAGGGACGGGAGAACCTGGTGCAACCTTGAAGATCTACATCAACGGGCAGGAGGTTCGGTCAGTGACTGTGGGATCCGACGGCAAGTGGAGCGTTACCCTGTCCAACCTGACGCAGGGTCAGGCCCTGACGATAACGGCCAAGCTCATCGACACAGCCGGAAACGAGAGCAGCTTGGAGACCTTCGGAACGGTGTTCGTGGATGCGAGCAAGCCTAGCGTAACGATAACCGAACCCACCACCAAGGAGGTGAAGACTGATAAGTCAACTATAGTGGTCAAGGGTACCGTTGCAAAGGACGACTGGGAGACCTACGATGAGATAGTTTTGACCGTTCAGTGCGGCACGTTCTCCACGCAGGTGCCGATCAATGCGGACGGGAGCTTCTCAGTATCTGTGCCATTGCAGCCAGACGTCAACGTGATCACCTTGAGAGCTACCGACAAGGTGGGCAACCAGTCTGACATCGAGACACTGACAGTGACACGCACCGTGACACCTTGGGCAACTTATGCCACCATCCTAGTGATCATCGCACTCATCCTGGCTGCAGTCGCCATCTTCAGGAGGAGGTAGGCGGACGGCAAAACCGGTTTGATTTGCAGTTTTTTGTTTTTATTTTTTTAGTGGTCCTATTTGGAGGACTCTCCTTCCCTCTTGGAAAATGCTGATCGTTTTGTTTTCCTCGGAGACGACAACCCCCGTGCATCCGGCCGCTCTAGTTGCGGAGGCGACGGCATAATGCCTGGTCCCTCCGCTCAGCTCGATCTCGACCTCCCCCAAGTCCAGCTGCACGGCGCAGTCTATTACTCTGCCCTGGGGATCGATGAGGAAGGCTCCGTCCAGCTTGGCGAAGAACTTCAGATCCTGCCAGTACTCGTGCCGGGTTATGAGCACCTCGTTCCCCCTGAACGGATTGAACCGCAGGATCCTCCTCTTCACCACCCTTCTAAGCCGCCTTTCATCCCCGATGAGGAAGGAAGCCCCTATGCCCTCCCGGGACAGGATCTTTGCGAATTGTATGGTTTCAAAGACAGGCGGCCGGACGAGGAGAACGATCCAGTCGGGCACTTTCTTCTGCGTTATGGAGTCCCCATCCCCACCGTTCAGATGGGAGATGATCACCCAGTCCCCAGGGCGTAGCTTGCCGAGTCTGCACCCTTCGTAGAGGATGTGGTCGTAAAGCTCCTCTTTTCCCGGAAAACTAGAGTCTATGAGGATGGAGGACCGTAGGGACTTCGCGACCTCCCTGTTGCAAGTGAAGACCAGCGAACCCTTGGGGATCCGCATACTGGTTGGCTCTTCAACAAAGTAAACCAATTTCGCATGCTTGGCCAGTTCCGGGATCCTTCTAATCCAACTAGCCTTTCCCTGTAGGGGTGTGGATCTCAAGCTTTTCCTCCCACACCCCTGCCAGCCGATTAAAGTAAACCTCTTTTTATAAAACCCTAAGGCCTTTTCCCCTGAGGTCTAGGGTGACCAGCAGGGGTCCGAACTGCTTCACCCTGAGGACCCACATGGCCTCAGGCCCTAACTCCTCCCAGATTACCTCCTCCACACCTTCCACCATGCTAGCCGCCAGCGCCCCGGCCCCACCCGTGAAGGTCAAGTATATGCATCCCAGCCGTGATATTTGCTTGGCAACTTTCTTGTCAATCCGCCCCTTCCCTATGAGGCCCCTGATCCCTGTGGATTGGACGAACTTCACCTGCACGTCATCCATTCTTGAGCTCGTGGTCGGACCGGCGGAGATGACTTGGTAACCATGCATGTTTTTCCTCACGATGGGTCCGCAGTGGTAAATGAACTGTCCCCGGAGGTCGACGGGCAATTTCTCCCCACTTTCCAGGAGCTGGAGGATCCGCATGTACGTCCTATCCCTCGCGGTGAACACCCGTCCGGTCACCGAGATAAACTCCCCTGCTCTCAAGCTCCGCAACTCCTCCTCGGATGGGGGGAGTCTCAGCTCTCTCATTGGAAAACTTCAATCTTCCTCCCTCTGAACCTCAGGTGGGCCCTCCTCGCCACCCAGCACTGCAGGCTTATGGCGACCGGGAGGGTGGCGCGGTGGCACGGTGCCTTCAGTGCCCTCACTCCCAGAACGGTGGTCTTCCCTCCCAATCCCATGGGACCTATCCCTAGTTTGTTTGCCTCGGTCCTTATCCGCTCCTCCAGCTCTCCCAGCTGGCTAGGTTCGTCCAGGGGCCTCAGCAGAGCCTTCCTAGAAAGGAGGCACGCAACATCCGCGGTCCCGCCTATCCCGATGCCCACGATGACGGGTGGGCAGGCATTTCCCCCGGCCTCCTTGAGGAGCGAAAGGATCAGGTCCACCACGGACTCAAGTCTCTCTGGTTTGAGCATGTACAGTCTGCTCCAGTTCTCGGCTCCCGCCCCCCTCACCAGCAGGTCTATACCCTTCTCCTTGCCCGGTTCAAAATAAGCCGAAAACCAGAGCTCCTGCCGGGAGGTCTCCGGGTCGACCATGTTCTGCCTCAGGGGGATCTCCGAGGAGGCTATCCTCACACCTTCCCGGATCTCTTTGAGGATGTCCCCTTGGAACCCCCGGACGAAGAAGCAAAGGGCGCCCGTGTCCTGGCAAATGGGCGCCCTTTTCTCTGATGCCACCTCCAAGTTCTTCAGCATGCACTCCAGTTGTACTCTCGCTATTTTGCTGGTTTCAATCCTGCTGGCTCGCTCGAGCTCCTTCCGTACATCGGCTGGTAGCTGAGTCTGTGCCAGCTTGATCATGTCCGCAACGTATCGGCGTAGCCTCATCTAGCATAGCGCTCAGCAAGCAAAAACTGAAATGGGAAAAATCCCACTTTTAAGTGGGAAAATGACCTTAGTCAGAGTTGATGAAAAAGGAAGGATAGTACTGCCACGCGAAGTGCGCAAAGCGTGGAGATTAAAGCCGAAGCAGCCTTTAATCGTAAAGAGACGGGGAAAGGAGTTGGTGATCAGCAAGGTGGATGAGATTATGCCCCAGATGACCCGTTGTTGAGGGACATCGTTCTTCATCCGCTTAGAAGCAAAGTCCTTGCTTGAAAAGCTCGAGGAGGAGCAGTGGTCCAGTTGATCATCGTCGACTCGAACGTCTGGATTTTCGCAGAAGTCGAGAATGCCCCGAACATAAAGCCGCGGTTGAAAAGCTTCGAGTGCTGTTAGGGGGAGGGTTAGGCATCAACGCAATTATTTGCTCTGAGGTTTTCCGCAAGCTGAGCAGGCTCTTTGATAGGGGTACCGCAAGGCGGCGAGTGGAGAACATCATAAGCCACCCCTCAGTTGAGTGGCTCGGCTTCGACAAAGAGGATGTTGTGAGAGCATCTGAAATCGCGGGAGCACTATGTGCTTCGCATACGACGCTATGATCGCACAACAGGCGTTGAAGCTGAGAGTTCCAATTTTGACCGACAACGTAAAGGACTTCCGGAAGTTGCCGAAATTGAAGATAATCCCTCTTCACTGAGTGAGGAACCAAGGGCGACTTGAGTCTCTGGAAAAGCAGCAATTTGAGATTCATTTCCAAGTAAGCAGATTTTCGGGTCTGTGCCGGGAAATCGTTTTTTACCTGATAACCATCAGCCCTCTCTTGTTTCCGACTTGGCTCATGATTTTAACTCCAAAAGAGAGTTTTGGGGTTGAGGCTCAGAAGCAAGGAGGTCACGGAAGGAGACGAGGCACTGCCTAGGCGAGCCCTTCTTAAAGCGGTTGGTCTAGTCGACGAGGAAATGGACAAACCGCTTGTTGCAATAGCCAACTCCTGGAATCAGATCGTTCCGGGGCACGTGCACTTGGATGAGGTAGCTAGGGCGGTGGCGAGGGGTGTGAGGGCGGCCGGGGCTGTGCCTCTCGAGTTCAACACCATAGCGATCTGCGATGGTGTGGCCATGGGGACCGAGGGCATGTTCTACTCCCTGCCCTCCCGGGAGGTTATTGCCGATAGTATTGAGCTCGTCGTTCAGGCCCACAGGTTCGATGCCGTGGTGGCCGTGTGCAGCTGCGACAAGATCATTCCGGGCATGCTGATGGCTCTTGCGAGGCTCAACCTGCCCTCCATAGTTGTGACGGGAGGCCCCATGCTCCCTGGCGAGTGGAGGGGGGAGAGGCTGGATGTCATAAGTGCCTTCGAGGCTGTAGGGAAGCTCAAGGCGGGGAAGATATGCCCCAAGGAGGCCAAGGAGATCGAGAACAGGGCCTGCCCCGGTCCGGGTTCGTGTGCGGGTATGTTTACGGCGAACACCATGGCGTGCCTGACGGAAGCACTGGGCATGTCCCTCCCGGGTATGGCAACATGCCACGCCATCGATGCGAGAAAACTGCGCCTCGCGGAGGAGAGCGGCAGGCAGGTGGTGCAGCTCCTGCGCAGGAATCTGACGCCGAAGAAGATCATGACCAGGCAGGCCTTCGAGAATGCAATAGTGGTGGATCTGGCCCTCGGCGGATCCACGAACACCCTCCTGCACCTACCCGCAATAGCCGCGGAGCTCGGGATAAGGCTAGACTTGGACATGTTCGACAGGCTGAGCCGCAGGGTTCCTCAGCTCTGCAACCTGAGGCCTGGGGGGCCGTACTTCATGATAGACTTGGATAGGGCGGGTGGGGTGCCGGCCCTCATGAAGCAGCTCGGCAAGCTCATCAAGCGCACGCCCCTGACGGTCACGGGCCTGACGGTCGAGGAGAACCTCAGGAAGGTTAAAGTTTTGGATTCGAGGGTCATTAGGCCGCTCAGCAAACCTTACAGGAAAGAAGGAGGGATTGCGGTGCTCTACGGGAGCCTCGCGCCCAAAGGGGCCGTGCTGAAGCTGGCAGGCCTGTCCCCCCAGCTGAAGAGGTTCCAAGGGAAGGCCAGAGTGTTCAGGGGAGAGGATGAGGCAGTCAAGGCACTACTCTCCGGCAGGATCAGGAGGAAGGACGTGATAGTGATAACGTATGAAGGCCCGAAGGGAGGGCCGGGGATGAGGGAGATGCTGAGGATAACCTCGGCCGTGGTGGGGATGGGGCTCGGAACCCAAGTCGCACTGGTGACTGATGGGAGATTCTCAGGGGGAACCAGGGGCATCTGCATCGGGCACGTCTCCCCCGAGGCAGCAGAGGGAGGCCCCATAGCGGCAGTGAGGGACGGGGATCGGATACTGATAGACATCCCGAGAAGGAGAGTGGACCTGCTCATCCCCGAGGATGAGCTGAAGGCCAGGCTGAAGCAGCTGCCCCCCTTCAAGCCGCGCTTCCAAAGAGGGTACCTCGCACTGTATTCGGGGACGGTTTCATCCGCCTCCGAGGGAGCTATCAGACAATGGCATCCATCGCCCACAAGATCCTAGCTTCGCACGCAGGCGTCCAGCAGGTCGAGCCGGGCCAGATCGTGGAGGCCAGAGTCGATCGGTGCATGATAAACGACATCACGGGCCCCCTAACCCTCAACGTCCTTTCTGAGCTCGGGTCGGACATCCCCAACCCGGATCTTCTCGTGGTTGTGCTGGATCACCAATCACCGGCAGCCTCCGTGGCGGCAGCCTCCGAGCACACCAGACTCAGGAGGCTCAGGGAGCGGGGCGTTGAGGTCCACGAGGTGGGTGAGGGGGTCTGCCACCAGGTGTTCATTGAAAGGGGGCACGCTTACCCGGGCGCTTTGATAGTGGGTGCGGATTCCCACACCTGCACCTATGGGGCACTCGGAGCTTTCGCCACCGGCATAGGTTCCACCGAAATGGCATACGTTTTGGTTCGGGGGAGCCTCTGGTTCAGGGTCCCCGAGAACTTCAAAATAGTGGTCGAGGGGCACCTGCCCGAGGGCGTACTTGCGAAGGACCTAATCCTTCACATAATCGGGGAGGTGGGAGCGGACGGGGCAAACTATTATGCCGTTGAGTTTCACGGGGAAACCATCCGCCAGCTGGAGGTCTCCGATCGGATGACCCTCTGCAACATGGGTGTGGAGATGGGCGCAAAGTCCGCAATAGTCCCACCAGATGAAAAAACGCTGAGGTGGCTGGAGGGGAGGGGTGTGCCCGCCAGGCCGGTAACGAGCGATCCAGAGACCGAGTGGGAAAAGGAGGCGCATTTCGATGTCTCCAAGCTGGAGCCGCAGGTCGCCTGCCCGCACAGGGTGGATAACGTCAGGCCAGTGGTGGAGGTGGAGGGGGTGGAGATAGATCAAGCATTCTTGGGGAGTTGCACCAATGGCAGGCTGGAGGATCTGCAGCAGGCTGCCAGGGTGCTCAAGGGGAAAAGGGTGAAGGAGGGCGTCAGGCTGGTAGTCTCCCCCGCTTCCAGGGAGGTTTACATGGAGGCACTTCGGACGGGCGTCCTGAGGACGATAGTGGAGGCGGGAGGGGTAGTCGTCCCACCGGGTTGTGCGGCATGCATGGGTGGCCACGTTGGAATTCTGGCACCCGGGGAGGTCTGCATTTCCTCCTCCAACAGGAACTTCAAGGGGAGGATGGGGAGCCCTAAGGCGGAGATTTACCTGGCATCCCCCCTGACGGTAGCCGCCTCAGCGGTGAACGGAAAAATAACCGACCCGAGGGAGTATGTCTAGGGTCTGGAAGTTCGGGGACCACGTGTCCACGGATGACATCATAGCCGGGAAGTACCTGGTCGGTCTGAGCGGGGAGGAGATGGCGAGGCACGTGATGGAGAACCTGGACCCCGATTTTCCGAAGCGCGTGCGCCCGGGGGACGTGATCCTGGCGGGGAGGAATTTCGGTTGCGGCTCCAGCCGTGAGCACGCCCCCCTTGCTCTACGTGCCGCGGGCATCTCGGCGGTTGTTGCCCTCTCCTTCGCCAGGATCTTCTACCGGAATGCGATAAACCTGGGATTGCCCGTCCTCACGTGCAAGTCAACGGAGGGCTTCCAGTCGGGAGATGAGGTGCGGCTTGACCTAGAGGAATTCAGGCTTACGAACCTGAAAACCGGGGCAGTCCTCCAGCTGGATCCCCTCCCACCCTTCGTCATGGAAATCCTCAAGGCGGGGGGCCTGATCCCCTATCTGAAGAGTAGGTAGGTAATCACTTCCCGCGCCCGTTCCTCCACTCCTCCACCCGGTCCCGGATCTCGAATGCGAGCTCCACGAGCAGAAGGATCCCGACGATCTCCCAGAGGAGTTCCGCACCCGGCATGTTCTTCCCCAACCTATTACGGTCGTTAGGGTCAAAAAGGCTTTTCCATCTTTTAACTCTATCGGCGGGAAGCCCCCTTCCAAAGGGAGGGGATGAGAGCCGAATTTACTTCCAGTCAACTCTCTCTCCGAATTTAGGCAAAAATGTCATAATTGCTAGAGTGCAAAAAGACCTGTGAATCCCGAAGCGGGTGAGCCGATGCAGCTTGCGTACAGGTTCAGGATCTACCCGTCCAAGGGCACCCAGCAGAGGCTCCTGGAGCACATGGAGCTTTGCAGGTGGCTGTACAACCGCCTGCTCTCCGAGCTGAACCTGGCGAGGGAGAAGGGGATGAAGCTCAAGCAAACGGACACGCAAGCCCTGATCGTTCATTTGAAGCACCACGAGAAGCCTGAGCTCCGGGAGGTGTACTCGAAAGTCCTGCAGATGGTGAACCACCAGCTCTGGTCCAACCTCCGGGCGCTCGCGAGGCTGAGGAGGGAGGGCAGGAAGGTAGGGAAGCTCCGCTTCAAGGGGAAATGGTTCAAGACGCTCAACTACAATCAGTCGGGCTTCAAGCTCGAAAAGGGGAGGCTCGTGCTTTCCAAGATCGGGGAGATCCCGGTAAAGCTCCACAGGAAGGTCAAAGGAAAAATAAAGGGTGTCATCATCAAGCGGGAGCGCTCGGGCAGGTGGTACGCGATCTTCCAAGTGGAGAAGGAGCCGGAGGTCAAGCCGAGGACGGGAAGGGCAATCGGGATAGACGTGGGCATCAGGCACTTCCTGACGGATAGCGAGGGCAGGCGGGTCGAGAACCCCCGGTGCTACGAGCGCACGCTGAGGCGCATCCGCACGCTCCAGCGCAGGCTCTCGAGGAAGTGCAGGGGCTCCAGGAACTGGGAGAAGGCGAGGATAAGGCTGGCACGCGTTTATGAAAAGCTCGTGAACCAGCGAAACGACTTTTTACACAAGCTCTCGCACTTCTACGTGGACAACTACGACGTGATATGCGTGGAGAAGCTCGACATCAGCAAGATGGTCAGGAATCACAACCTAGCCCAAAAGATACTGGATGCCTCTTGGGGGAAGTTCCTCCACATGCTGTCCTACAAGGCTGAGAGCGCCGGTAGGCGGTTTGTGGAGGTGAACCCGAGGGGCACCTCCCAGAACATTCCGGAGGGTTTCGACAGGGACTATGTGGCTGCCTGTCGGATCCTCCGGGTAGGGCTGGGACGGCCCGAACTGACGCCTGTGGAGATGGGGCCCCTACTCAGCGTCCCGGCTTCAGCCGTGGTCGCTGGGCAAGCCCCGTCTTTGAAGCAGGAAGCCCCCTGCGGAAGCTGGGGGTAGTTCACGTGGCACCCGCCTTAAAAAAATGGAGATATCCGAGGCCATCCGTCTCAGGAGGAGCGTCAGGGATTACCTGGAGAAGCCCGTTGAGCGGGAGAAGCTCCTCAGGCTCCTAGAGGCTGCGAGGCTGGCCCCCTCCGCCAGGAACCGCCAGCCCTGGGAGCTGGTGGTGGTGACGGACAGGGCGACCCGTGCCAAGCTCGTCCTCGCCTGCATGCTCCAGAGGTTCGTGGCCAAGGCGCCGGTCTTTATAGCTGGAGTGGTGGAGCCCGGGGACCGCTGGGCACCCATCGACCTCTCCATAGCGCTCCAGCAGCTGGCCCTGCAGGCGGTGGAGCTGGGACTGGGCACCTGCTGGATCGGTGCGTTCTCCGAGCGCCTGCTGAAGCACCTGCTCGGCATCCCGAAGAACAAGAGGGTGGTGGTGTGCATGACGGTCGGTTACCCCGCCAAGACTTACCCGCCCAGGCCGAAGAAGCCGCTGCGGGATCTCGTTCACCTGGAGCGTTACGGGAGGAGGTTCGGTGAATGAGGTTCAGCTACGGGCAATATTCGAGGTGCGTGCCGATAGCCATCATGCTGACCACGACGGGGTTTTCGGACTTGGTCGGTCGGAAGATTTATTGACACCGTCAAGGAGCACATCCTTCAAACCAACCTGGCTGTTCGGACTGAGGTTTGCCAATGGGGTTCTCAAACATCTGTACCCCCCAAATTTTGGATTTGTGTGCCATTTTGGGCAAAAAGGTGACGTATTTTTAAGTGCGTGCCATTTTATATTGAAAGGTGACAACCTTGAAGGATTTCGGGACACTGATAAATAACTGGAGGGGCGTCTTGTTCAGAGTTAGGGATGCCGAGAAGGCGCACCCCAGGGCTAAGGAGTACTTGCATAGGTTGTGTAGAAAAGGCGTGGTCAAGCGTGCGAGCTGGGGCTGGTACTACATACCCTGAGAGTGTGGCAATCCTTGGGACTTTCTGATTAAGGATGAGGGGATTCAAGGTCATAATCAAGCAGACAGCCGCAAGCATATGGAACTACGACTTCATCCACCGGGATATTTATCGTTTGGCTGTCCGAGACATATCCTACAAGAGGGCACTGGAGGGCTTCGCGAGGCAGATGGGGTGGAATTTTGAGGTGGAGTACCATAGGGAGATCCCCTATGACTATAGAGGAGTTGATGGGTTATTGGTCGAAGCCCCTGAGTCCTGCATCGTAAGCTGCATGTCTGAGTGGTCCTTCGCTGATGCCTTCGCGATCCTGTACTTCAGGAGAGAGGAGGTAGATTTTGGGAAGCTAAAGCGCATGGCTAGGTGGAAGCGGGTATCGAGAACGGATGTCAGAGTGTGGACGGCGGTGAAGTACGGCTGTAGCCTGTTGAACGAGAGGTTAGGGAAGAGGGTTTTCAGGGTTAGGTCTACCAGCTTGAGGCGTGAGGATGTTGGGGAACTGGTGGACGAGGCGGTCGAAGAGGTGGTAGAGTTTGCCTAGAGCCATAGACCTCATGAGACGCCGTGAACGAGGAAGTGCTCAAGGTTCTGAAGCACCTGTCTAAAGGTACCGATGGGTTCAACAACCCTAGGCTTCTCCTGATGGGGGGCTATGCTCTGGGAGCCTTCATCCCCCTAACGAGGTTTACGAGGGACTGCGACTTCGTCACCAAGAGAGAAGATGGATGGACTATAGAAAGGCTGTGCGCCCTTCTTCCGCAGGATTTCTCTGTCGAGTGTCTTTGGACTTCATGGAGGGGGAGATAAGGGGGAGAGAGTCCAAGGACGTCATACTGGTGGACGAGGCCATGATGGAGGGGGTGCGTGCGGCGATCACCGTGGCTGGTGAGAAGGTCGGTGTGCTTGTTCCGAGGTATGTCGACTACTTCATAATGAAGGTAATCTCCGCCAGACCATCTGACGTCCGCGATCTGGCCTCATTGGTGCTTGAGCGAGGCCTCCCGCCGGGCCTAACCGGGCGGATAATGCAGATACTACCATACCCGGAGGTTTTCAGGTCAAAACTCGAAGGAAACCTAATTCCAACATTGAAAAGGAGGACTTTTGTGGACAGCTGGAGGGCATATTTGGGACTACCAAATACACCGAGGAAGACAGAAGGAAGGTGGTCAAGTTGCTGGAAAAGCTCCTAGAAGACGGGCTCCAGACGGAGCAAGAGAGGAGTACCGGCTCCTGACTTCTACCATGCTGAGGTGACTCTTTGGCTCAAACTCAGCAGAGGATACCGGAGTAAATGACCTCCTCTCGTTGCGAGCCAGCCGTATCTCCGGAGTTCAGACCTGTCCTTCATTCTTCTGTTGGTTTTCTATCCCTCTTCCATGCTCTCTCAGATACCAAAGCTCTTCTTGATTACTTACCAAAATGATTAACCAAAAGACAAGGTAGCCAGCGGCTTACTTAGGACCTTTCCCGCTTATAGAGTTCTAAAAGAGAGGGACGATGGGACTCTCCCCCGACCACATGGAGTTGCTCCAGGAGTACGTCGAGCGCATGAGGAGACTCTACGGGGGGAGGCTGAAGGCCGTTTGCGTTTTCGGTTCTGTGGCCCGCGGGGAGGAGAGGGAGGGGAGCGACATCGACGTCCTGACAGTAGTGGATGGCCTCCCCGCTGACATCGGCAGGCGCGTCCAGGAAACCTCCCAAGTTCATCTGGAGATAAGGGAGTCCGAGGCTTACCGGAGGCTGCGTGCCCAGGGGAAGCCGGCGCTCATATCGGACATCCTGCTGACCCCAGAGGAGCTGAAGGGGCACCCGCCCATAATGCTGGACATGGTGGATGATGCTGTGATCCTTTACGACGAGGGAATCCTGCGGGCTGAGCTGGAGGCGCTGAGGCGCAGGATGGAGGAGCTCGGAACCAGGAAGGTCCGCACCAAGCGCGGCCACTACTGGATCCTCAAGCCGGGATTGAAGCCGGGCGAGGTGGTGGAGCTTTGAGGAACCAGGAGATGGCGCGGGACTACCTGCACCGGGCGCGCCGCTGTCTGAAGGAGGCCGAGCTGGCAGTTCAGGACGGGGATGCACCTGGTGCCCTGCGCAGATCCCAGGAGGCACTAGAGATGGCCGCGAAGGCCACTCTGAGGTACCTGGGGGTCGAGTACCCAAGGGAGCATGATGTTAGCGATGCACTACCCGAAATCGAGGGCAGGTTGCCCGACCACTTCCGCCAGCGGATAGGAGAATTCAAAAGGCTGCTCTCGGAGCTCACCAAAATAAGAGGGCCCGCGATGTACGGCTATGAGCGCCAGGGCATCCCAGCCAGTAAAGCGTTTAGTATGGATTATGCCAAGCAGGTCTTCGCTCAGGTCAGAGAGCTGGTCGATCTCTGCGCAAAGTTCATTGGTTAACGGGCGAGCGGCACTTCTCCCTGACGGGGCACTCGTGGCATCTCTTTTTCTTGCAGAACTCAAGCGCCAGCCTGACGAGCTTGCTCTCCACATCCTCCACATTTTTGCATCCGACCCTCCTCGCGGTCTTCAAGGCGATTCCGCAGGGTTTTGGTCTCGCCTTCTCCCAAATCCCCCTCAGCTCCCGGAGGAAAATGTTGACGGCTGCCGGTCCGAAGCCCCTGAACTCCATGAGTCTCCCTTCCAGGTCGCGGGGGTCGCGGGCCTTTACGTGCACTTGGTCTATATCACCGTTGTATTTTCTTTCCAGTAGCTCGGCGCAATCGAGCAGGTTGGTGGCGGTCGAGAAGTCGTATCTCACGTAGCCCCCCTCGTCCAGCAGCTGAACCAGACGGTCCCACCCCGCCTCTCTTATTCTGGCCGGTGTGTCTATCCCATTCTCAGCCAGGA
>Ga0190319_1000015_pt1 | contig 29934 bp, 37 predicted proteins | sample 48701145_MG_FD_165040 | JGI IMG/M metagenome (GOLD analysis project Ga0190319, IMG submission 165040) | Hydrothermal vent sediment bacterial communities from Southern Trench, Guaymas Basin, Mexico - 4870-11-4-5_MG | ecosystem: Environmental > Aquatic > Marine > Hydrothermal vents > Sediment ...
GAGTTGGGGAGGATCGAAGCTGCCTTAGGCTTTGTATAACCTCAGCGGTTTACCCTTGACCCTCAGGATGGCTGGCCGCCTCAGTCCCCCCTCTACCTGAAAATCCGCACCGAGAAACCTCTTGGCGAGTTCGATGTTTGTGAGGGTGTGAAGTGTAAGCTCGCTGGAGCCTATTTCGGAAGGGCCCTCCGCCAGCGCCAAGTAAGGTATCAGCTGATCTGTCAGATGCCTGTCGATGGCCATCCCTGTTGAGAGCTCGTCGAGGAGCTGCTGAGCCGCTTCCTGTCCCACCCTCTCAGCGGGTTTCCCCTTTTCCCCCAGCGAACTGGAACCGATGATCCCAGATTCGCAATTAGCCCAAAGAACGATCCCGCTCCCAGGTGCGATGTGTGGGTCTTTTTCGGGCGGGTAAGTTTCCACCCTGATCCGAGAATCGAGTCCAGCTTGGAGCAGCCTCTTTTTGGCTTCTGTAGCCTGCCTCTCAGCTACGTGGTGGGGGAGGCGGACGCAGTGCGAGATCCCTGAGATCTCGAGAACCTCCCCCCGGTGAACGCAGGAAAGGGGGAGGAGTTCCTCGCAGGGCTCCAAGCGGGCAACGGCGATTGCGCCACCCTTCGGGTAGTGACCCCTGCGCAGACATCTGATTGAACACTTGTAACCGATACGCTCGAGCAAACGGAAGGTGACATTTTTCAGATAATCGACGGGAGGGGCTAGGGGAGCATCAGTCGCGCCACCCTCGAACTCTATCTCAATGGGTTTGTCGCTAGCTAGAGAGGCTATCATGAGAGGCTGGAGGACCAAGGTTATGTTCCCAGCTGTTCTGATTTTCACCTTGTATCTTCCTCCTCTCACTTTTCCTGGATAAAACCTGATCTCGGTGGAGCCCAGCCAGTCCCCTTCCAGCCTCCCTTCGCACATCCTGGCCACGGCGCGGATACCTTCTAAGTGTTGCTCTCTGAGTCCAGGATTTCTTCTCTTCGCCCTGATGTTGTACACCCTCAGAGGCTCTCCCGTCAGAGCAGCGAAACCTACTGATATTCTAATAATGCTTCCTCCTCCCTCTAGCATGCTGCCGTCTATTTCGATCATCAGTAAAGAAAATGGATGGAGGAAAAACTGCGGGAACTCCTCCGGAAGGTGCCCCCGGGGAGGGTGACCACCTACAAGGAGCTTTCGCTCGCGCTAGGCATGGAAAAAGGCTGGAGGGCTGTGGCGAAACTCCTGTCGAAAAACACCCGTCTTGTGGAGATCCCCTGCCACCGCGTAGTCTGTTCCGACGGCAGAATTGGGGGCTACAGATGGGGTGTCCGAAGAAAAATCGCCCTGTTAGAGCGGGAAGGTGTTAGGATTGAGGCAGGCCGTGTCGATTTGGGCAAGTACTTTTTCAGCCTGCGTCGGACTGGGAGACCTCCTTGAGTCTCTCTAAACCCTTGATTTGTTTTATGAACTCGGCCACGGCTTTTGGAACTAAGTGTTCCCAAGGCTCCCCTTGGAGCATCCTGCGCCTTATTTCCCTCCCTTGATATTCCTTCCGGCTGTAAGGGGGGAAGGAGCGAACCTCGAACCCGGCCTCTTTGAAAAGCCTTGCCACGAGGGGGTTTCTGGTGTAAACGACCCTGAAAGGGGGCGAGAAGGAGAGGACGTGGGAGACCCAGAGAGCATTGTTGTTGATGTCTGGGATCGGAACGATCAGGATCTTCGACAGGTCCAAGCGCATCTCCGCCAGACTCTTTAAGAGCATGAGAACCCTCTCCCCGGCCGTGAAGGGATTGTCCACTGTATGGCTCTCCTGTGCACTTCCAATCCCTATCACGAGCTCCTCGTTCTCCCAGAGTATGTGCTTTACGACCTCCATGTGACCGAGGTGAGGGGGCTGGAAGCGCCCTATGAGCAAAGCCCTCTTTTCTTCTGTCGGTATGAAGGGATTCATTTCAACCCCCAGGAAATTACCTTTAACGGTTTTATCTTCAGCATGGGGGCCTCTCCTTCCTCCCATCTGTCCATCCGGGCCCACTTGAATCTCCTGAAGAAGAGTTCCGAAATACGTCTGAACTCCTGCCCTCCCTTCAGAACTTCGACTTCACCTTGGATGACCACAGCTTTGTGGCGTCCCGGACGGTACTCGTCCACAACTAACGCAACTCTAGGGTTTTCTAGGATGTTCCTGTACTTCTTTGTCCCGTAATCGGTTACGATGTAAATGTGCCTTCCTTCTAGGATGTAGCAAACAGGGACGACGTGAGGTGTGCCATCGCCCGAAACTGTGGCCAGCCTGCAAACCTCATGTTCTTTAAGGAACTCGCTTTCTTCCTTTCCGAGCATCGGAAGTTATTCGTTTCCGTTTTAATCCTGTAGCAAGGGAACACCAGATGTCGGGAGCTTGTCTATTACTATGGTAACAGACAGCGCCCAACACGGTCGGTGTATTGGTTAATTCCCGCCTAGTGGTAGCTCCTTCAATATGTTGTAAATTGGCCCCTTGCTCGTCAGCGTGCTCTTCATGAGAGCGATCGATTTCACCTCCGCCGAGCCGAAGGAGAGCTCTTGAAGACTTCTGATGGCTTGTGCGAGTTCCCCCCTTCTCATTATTGCTTTCACTCTCCCTATTGTCACGTGAGGCACATACTCCCTCTCTTTGCTGAATCCCAGTCCGGCCAGTTTTGAATCGATCCTAGCCATGAGTTGCCTGATCTCGTTGCTACCCTTGTCTATCCCTATCCAGAGGACCCTAATGTAGTTCAAGTTGGGGAAGGCCCCCGCACCCTTCAGCTCCATGACAAAGGGTTCTTGGGCCGAGGAAACTTCCATCAGGGTTTCTTCTATTCGGTTCAGTTTGTGGTCATCCACCTCCCCGAGGAATTTCAACGTCACGTGCAGGTTCTCCCTCTCGACGGGCTTCCATGTAACCAGCGGACTCAATCTTTCTTGGACGGATTGCAACCTACTCTTTATGTCCTCAGGCAAATTTATCGCCACGAAGCACCTCATCTTCACATGTTTTCCCCGTCAAAAACGCTTGTTAGCACTTTAAGAGCGAGTTACAGCCCCATTCAGGAGATGGTGGTGATTGATATCTGCGCTCTTGCCGGATCGGAGAGCTTCTCGGCGGCAAAAAAGGTGAGCCATCCTCCTTTCTACATACCATCCTCGACGTACAGCTGGCTGGCGAGGGAGAAGGCCATTTCAGTCAGGAACACAGTGATCTCGTCCAGCTTCGTGGGAGCGTTGATCAGGAAGTGCGAGGTAGTCGCCGTTTACCTCCCAGAGATCTTGGATGAGGTCTCGAGGAAGCTCATGTTCTGCGTGGACCGGGAAGTCCCTCTGACGGACTGGCGCCAGCTGATGCTGGCGGGGCATCTGGGTTGTCCGCTTCTCACCCTCGATCCCGCCTTTAAAGACCAGCTTGTGAAGTCTCGCGGCAAGCCCCTGTGGAGCATCGAGATCCAACCCTGCTCATTTTTGATCAGGGAGATTCAACTGGTATATCGCCAGCTTGTGAAAGAGATCGGGGAGATGGTTTACAGAAGTCTGTCCGAGGGCACCGTAGAAGGGGATATGGAACAGTTCAAGGAGGAAAGGGGAGAGAACATCAGGGCACTGGAACGCTCTCTGCGCAGCGTGGGGAACGGAGGAATTGAAAGCCTAAGGGTGGACTTTCTGTGCATTGATATGCACGAAATCATGGAGGAATTTTTAAATTACAGGCTCTATCCGAAAGCCGTGATCCGCGAGCTCTGCAAAAAGACCCTGAGCTGCTTGGTGACTCTACCAGTCCATTAGTGTGATAGCGTCCATTACGGTCTGCTTTTGCTTGGACTCGAACTCCCTGGCAGCATCCTCAAAGGTCTTCCCCCTCTTAGGGGGATGCTCAGGCGTTTTTATTCTGACGAAGATGGGGAAATTCACAGCCTCTCCAACGATTAGTGCCTCGCCCGTGGGGAGGGAAGAGATAGCATCCGCAACGTGGGATGTTATGGCCTCTGAGGAGCGCTTTAGGTGGTCTAAGTCATAGGGGTTGGTTATTCGCAGGATGATGTTGGTTCCCGCCTGTGAGAGCACGGTGGTGCACAAGCGTTTGGGCCTTTGGCTGATCACGACGAGTGATGCCGAAAATTTCCGTCCCTCTCTCGCGAGAGTCTCGATGGTCCTCCGGGATATGGCGGATTCTTCCGGGGCGAACTGATGAGCCTCTTCTAGGAAAAAGACGAAAGGAGGGATCCTGTTCTGCTTCCTCAGATTAAAGAGTCTTTGCAGAGCATAAGCCACCAAAATTTGTTTTTTTCTCAAATTGGTTACAGGCTCCAGGTCCAAGACCACGAGCGAGCCGGGGAAGAGGGAGTTCTCGAGGGCTGGATCATCGAAGGGAGCGAAGAGTTCCATAGATTGAAGATCTGAGAGCCAGGCCAGGAGCGGGAGCTTCACGTTGCTGTGGATGTCTGAATTCTCAACGGCCCGGATCAGCTCCTCAATCCCGTAAACTCCCTCTTCCCTCCTCCTCAGCTCCGTGATGACCCTGTGCAGTTCTCTCGCTTGCACCTCTGACATTTCGGGGACGAATTCTCGGAAGTGGTAGGCGCTCAGGTTGGGAACACCTATCTTCATCTTGTCTCCCCTCACTACGGTGACACTCTCTGAGAATTCCGGGATCTCGGCTAGGTCCCTGTATTCTCCGTGGACATCCACCACGATAGCCGCGGGGCGCCCGCAGCCCTGTTTTCTCTTGAGGAGTTGTTCAATTATAGTTCGGGCACAGTAGCTTTTTCCAGCTCCGGATTGGGCCAGGATTGCCACGTGTTTCTGGAACAGTCTGGTGAGATCGAGTTTAACAGGTACCCCATGGTGCTTGAGCTGTCCGATTTCGATACCGTTGGGGTTGAAGCCGAGGAACTCGCACAGGGCCTCCCCGTCCATCTTGTAGACGGGCTGGCCCGGGGAGGGGGGATAGCAGACCCTGTCGAGGGAATCCCCGTTTTGGACCCCCAAAATCTGTACCTTGGCAACGAGGCACTCCCACTGAGTTGTTGGGTAAATGGTCTGCATCTTCTGGCTGTAAACTTTGACAGCCTCGACATGCTCGAAGTAACGGTTCGTCTTCAGGAGGTTCACTATCATACCTATGACCTTACCTTCCTCCGTTTGAAGGTGTACAAATTGCCCCTGCTTTACAGAACTTCCTTCCCCTGTGATCACGAAAGAGAAGCTGGACTGGGTGGGGGACTCCTCATCACAAATGACATTTCCCAAGACGGTCATGCTAGAACGGCCTCTTGTCCCTCCTCAAATCGATCAGGCTACCTAGTCCGACTTGGTGTAGCAGATCCTGTTTGACGAGCTGGAGCTCCTCCCTCGATAGGTGTGCACACATGTCGGCGACGACGAGGGGGGCGGGAACCGCATACTCAGGGTGGTGGGCGGAGATAGCGAAAATCACCTCTGCAATCTTATCTGCGGCTCCCGTCCCCCCCAGATATTCGATCCTGAGTGGGCGGTCGTTGGGAACAGTTTTTATATAGAAGGAGAAAAGGGGTAGCTCGTCCGAGCACCGGAATACGCAGCTTCTCTCCCCCGGCAACAAAAGGCAGTCCAGCAGGACGGTGTCCCTGAGATGCCTGACGAACTCCCGTAGTTCCTGGGGTAGCTTGATGTTGACATCCGAGAGGATTTCCAGCAGGGTTCGGATGAAGTGGTTACTCCTACAATCCTTAACTACCCCCACTAGGTTTACCCCCCTTTCCTCGCAAACAGTGTACAGCTCCCTGTACCGGCGCAGCAGGATCGAGATCTTGTTCTCCAAATAGCCGAAGGGCCTGGGGAGGTATCTGGGCTGGATCGACCCGTCCAGCAGCAGGTAGTCAGGTCCGTACTTCTCAACGATCTCGAGTGCTAGATTGATCTCTATCAGCATCCGCTCGATTGATAGCAGGGATTCGGATTCAAAGGAGTCTAAGGGTTCGGTGGAATAAAGTAGCTTCGCTGAGGGGAGTGGGCTGGGATAGTATTCCACATCCTCCAAGTAGGTGTGCCCGTTGTAGTTGTAGATGACTCCCACCCCCTTGATCATCATCAGGTCGAGGGAGTGGAGGGATTCGCTTAGGAACCCGCTGTCAACGGCGGCCACTTTGGCCTCAATTTTCTCCAGCTTGTTAACGGGGTGAACCAGAGGGGGCTCGATGAGCTTGGGTGAAGGAAGAGCCCTGTGTTTTAGGTGAGATATTAGGGAAGCCACGAGTCTCCTCTTCTCGTCGGTCTCCCTTATCTTCAAGATGAGTTCCTCGAAGACCTGCTCAAAATCTCTATCCCCGCCCACCACGAACTCTCTAGTACTCATCTTACCAACTCTCGACGGTAGTAGCCAAAAAAGGAGAGAGAGTTCACTGGAAGTAAAAGTTAACTAGGGCAGGTAACCTGCCTTGAACAGGTATTCGGCAGCCAAGACCGCCCCTCTTGCGGCCCCCAGCTCCGTGTTATGCGAGAGTACGGTGTACTGAAAACCGTTTGGGAAAACTTCATGCCTCTCGAGGCCGCCTATGCAAACAACCATCCCGCGTTCACGCATGGAGTCGAACCTAGGCTGTGGTCGGTCCCTCTCAGGCAGGAAGAGAATGGGCTTGAGTGGTGCGGTTGGGAGACGCATTCGCTGAGGCTCCCCCTCAAACCTCTCCCAAGTCCTCTTCAGATCTTCCAAGGTTGCCTCTTCTCTCGTCTGGATGAAAACGGACTCTGTGTGACCCTCCAGGACAGGGACTCTGTTACACTTGCAGGTTATCTTGAAGTCAGCTGGGATTATCCTCCCATTCTCGTACCGCCCCAGCAGCCTCACGGTTTCCCTTTTGACTTTCTCCTCCTCCCCCTTTATGTACGGGATCACGTTTCCCTCAAAAGTCGAGGACTGGTAGTCTTGGGTAGGCTTTGGAAGGGAAGATCCCTCCCTCCTCCTCTGCTCGGCCCATTTCTGAACGGCCTCGTACCCCGCACCTGAGACCGCCTGCATGGATGCCATGATGACCCTTTCCAGCCCATACGAGTCGTAGATTGGCTTGAGGGAGATCGCGAGGCCTATAGTGGTGCAGTTCGGCTGAGGGACGACAAAGCCCTTCCACCCGCGGTTTTTCCTCTGGATCTCGATTATAGGAGCGTGGTGCTCGTTCACCGAGGGTAGGTAGGTGAAGCTGTCGTCGAAGTACCGGTAGGCGGAGGCCGTGCTCACGACAGGTTTCCCCTTGGCTATCCGGCCCTCTATTTCCAGTGCAACCTCTGAGGGGAGGGCGGAGAAGAAGAAGTTCACCCCGGATTTCTCCGCCTCTCTCAGTTCCCTAACCGTGATCTCCTGGATCCCCTCCGCGGGAAGTTCATGCTGGTACCACCTAGTCTGCGCCGCCCCAATCCCCACAGCCTCCCGGTACTTTTTCCCGGCTGACCGGGCAGAGGCATAGAGCTCAACCAGTTCGAACCAGGGGTGCTCCTGGAGGCAGAGGACAAACCTCTGTCCTACCTCTCCCGTGGCCCCGAGCAGCCCGACTTTCAATTTTTCCATGTGAGGTTTAGGCTCTGGGCTATAAATCCCACGGTTTTAATTTGCCCAAGGAAAAGATGATGCCCCGGAGAAAGTACGGAAGGATGATCAAACCCCTTCCTCCTCCCCCGCCCCCCGAGAAGTGTAAGTTTTGCAAACGTTGGGGGCAAGCCAAGTGTCCGATTCACGGTCAACAGGCGGCATGAACTGGTTCCTCCCAACCTTTGCGGGGCACTGCTCATGGGGCGCACCTTTCTACAAGAAGGCGACGGAAAGGGTGGGCAGGATCTCCCTCGAGAAGTTCCTTCAGGACCCCAAGGGCTCATCTATACCACTGGTCTTCAACTGGCCGTTCGTGATAGGCGCCTTGTGTGGTGTAGGGGGCTGGATCCTCTGAGTAACCGGCCTCGCGAGGTTGGAGGCGATGATAGCGGGACCCCTCTTGGCGGCGATGTACATAACCAACCTCCTTGTAGCGAGGCTGTACCTGGGCGAGGTCCTCACGAGCAAGGAGTGGCTCGGCCTGATTCTGATAATAGCTGGAGTGGTCTCCTTGGGCGTGGCGGGAGGTGCAGGATGACATCCTTCTGGGAGAGGTTTAAGCGGGGCGAGCTGCGGGGCCTGGCCGTTGCCGTAGCCTTACTTTCAGGTGTGTTCGGGGGTCTTGCCCCACCCTCCAGAAGTTGGGGATGCCGGCCTCCTTCAATCCGGCTACGGGGACTGACTGGAGCCTAGTTCTCTCGAATCCCATCTTCGTGTTGGGGGCGGCCTTAGGGGTGGCATCCGTCCTTATCCTGATCATAGCCTTCTCCTATGGGAAAGCTTCGGTGCTCTTCCCCCTCTCGGGTGGCACGGGCTACGTCACAACGCTTATCTCGGCGAACCTCCTGCTGGGTGAGAGTCTGACTTGGGGAAAGCTGGTAGCCGTCTGTGTGATAATCGCTGGCGTGTCCCTGCTTAGCAGGGTGGCAGCCTAGAATATCTCTAGGGTACTCAGTATCTGTCCCGGTTTCCCCTTGTCCTTCAGTAGCCTGATCACCCTGAAGAGACCATGGGCGAATGCCTCCCTCCCTTGGGCGCGATGGACTATCTCCAGCCTCTCCCCGGGCCCGGCAAAAATGATCATGTGATCCCCAACTATCTCACCAGCCCTTATGGAGTGTACCTGCGGTTTCCTCCCGGTTTTCCGCTGAATTATCTCCGCCATTTTGAGGGCAGTGCCGCTGGGGGCGTCTTTCTTCTTCGCGTGGTGCGCCTCCACTATCTCGATGTCATAATCCTTCAGGAGGGGGGAGAATTCCTCCAGCAGTTTGAAGGTCATGTTAACTCCATACGCCATGTTGGGTGAGATAACGGCCCTCACACCCGAGGCTCGGACGGCATGTTTGATTTCCTCCAGCTGCTCCGGCTTGAACCCCGTCGTTCCAACCACTACATCGATGTGGTGCTTGCAGGCCTGCTTGACGTTTTCAACCGCTGCCTCCGCAACCGTGAAGTCTACCAGTACCTCTGGTTTTGTTTGGTCAAGGATGTAACCCAATTTGTCGGCACCTTGGACTTGAACGCCCAGCTGCCCAATACCCGCGAGCTCCCCCATGTCCTTTCCTTCAAAAGGGGTACCTGGTGCATCGATTGCTGCAACGAGCTTTAAGTCGCCCTGCTTCTGCATCTCCCTCACAATGGTTTTTCCCATTCGTCCGCAGGCACCGCACAGTGCGACACGGATCATCCTAACTTCGTAATGGGCTTTAATGAAGTTCAAATCTTTAGAATGAAGTTGGGCCTCTCGAGCCTCCTCTTCCTCTGCGACAAGCTGGGAAAGGCGGTTGCAACGGCTGCGAACTTGGGGTACGAGGCGATCGAGATAGTCTATGACGTCCCGCACTTCATGCCGAGGGAGAAGCCGGAGGTTAGGGAGTTGAGGAAGGCCATCAAGGATCACGGCCTAGCAGTGAGTGTTCACTCTAGTTTTTGGGATCTGAACGCTTCGAGCTTCTATCCCGAGGTATACAAATTGACCTTGAAGAGGATCAAGGAGAGTGCAAGGTTTTGTGAGGGGCTGGATTGCGAGGTTTTGGTGGTTCACTCCGGCAAGTGTCCAGCACCGGACTCAAGGGAAATCATGGACAAGTCTAAGATGATTTACGAAAAGTTTCTCCGCGAGCTCTCCGAATACTGCAGGGGGAGGGGTGTCAGGATCGGACTGGAAAACGGCGGTTCAAAGGACAGTTTGTTCTCCCTGCTTCCGCACCTCTCCAAGCTGACACGCCGTTACGGGATGGGAATCACCCTAGATCTAGGTCATGTGTGTTTGAGATACGGGAAGGACAACATCGACAAAATCCTGCGCGAGCTGAGGAGGATCAAAGACCAAGTTTTGCATGTGCATATCCATGATAATCACTGGCAGAGGGACGAGCATTTGGTACCGGGGGACGGTGCTCTGCCCCTGAGGGAAATGTTGGACGCGATAGCACCTTATTCGGGCATGCTCATCGCGGAACTCTGGAATCCGCAGGCCCCCCTGAAGACGGCAAAGCTAGCCCTCCGGCAGCTCAAGCTCATGGCTCAAAGGTAGCCCGGACGCTCGTGAAAAAAGGACCGCGGATGTCTATCCTTTTCCGGTTGGAGGTCACATAGAATTGCAGCGGCTCGTCGAAACTCAGATTGATGTCGCTTGGGAGCTTCACGTTTTTAACCTTGATTTCGACTGAAGGTTCACCCGCCAAGCATGCTTCCTCTATCTTGCGTGCAGCCAGTAGGGCGAAGGCCCGCATGTAGGTTAGCCCGGTAGGCACGCCTCTCTTCCTCACCTCGCCGAATTCCTCCCAGGGAGGGAGGCCGATTATGTTTCCTTCACATACGTAGATCTCGTTGAATCCGGCCGGTCCCACGAGCTTCCTGCCGCTTTCTGACTCAAAAATCTCCACGGTTGTTTTCCTGCCAGCCATCTCTCCCTTCCAAACCTGGAAGCAACACGGGCTCGGCTCGTCTTTTCTCTCCCTTGCCACTTTCTCGATTTCCTGTGCGATGACCTTCCCCTCAGGGGTTAACGGCTGTAGCTCTGGATGGATCATCTTGGCGAGTTCTTTGTCGTCAAAGGAGGGCTGGCGGTAGAGATAGGGATAGCAGAGGGCGCGGATGTCATCCTCACCAGTTTCGATCATGGCCAGCCTTTCCAATCCGATGCCTACGTTGAACACCGGGTAGGGGATGTCGTACTGGGCCAGGGCAATTGGACTGTACATCCCCCCATCTCCCACTTCTATGGGCTCCTGAGTTTTTGGGTGACGGACGAAGACCTCAAACTCGGTCCCGGGGGCATAGTATCTGGAAGTTGCACGCTTGAACTCGAAGTGGATTTGTGGGTACCCCATCCGCCGCAGGAAGTCACGGGTTATGTCCATCCCTTCTTTCAAGCCAATGTCCTCAGCCATTATCACAAGCGAGGCTGTCCATGATTCGTAAAGGTGGGTAGAATCCAGTCTTTGCTCTCGCCGGAACTTGGGGCCGATCGAGAAGAGTTGGAGGGGAAGCGGTTCTCTCTTCATCATCTCACGGAGGACAGTGAACCAGCCAGCAGTGGTGTGCGAGCGGAGGGTCATATCTGTGGTCTTCGGTTGGAGTCTTCTGAACTCATCGAAAAGGGAGAGCACCCGGCCCGCCTCGTGTTCGCTCAGTCTGAGCTCCCTCACCAGCGTTTCTGTCAAATCGTCTGGGGAGACCTCACCCAACTTGTAGCGTCGAAAGATGTTCTGCAGTTTCTCGACATCCAGCTGAGGGGAGATTTCTCGGAGCTTTCTCTTCTTCTCCTCGCTGATGCCAATATCGGGTCTTTCGAGTACCGATAGGAAGAAAACCCTGTCCAAAATGACCGGTGCCTGGGGTCCGTACTGCTTGTAGACCTCAAATTTGTGGACTAGCATGGGGACCAGGGTTTCCGAAAAGCCCATCTCCAAAAAAGTTTTTCTAGCCCTCTCGATGAGCTTCCAAAGCGGGTGTTCTTTCCTTTTCTGGGTAACTCTGAAGCCACCCTCTTGAGTTATCAACTTGGAGCCCTCCTGCCAGGCCTCCTCGAAACTTTCCTCCGCTTTCTTTTTCAGCTCCTTAGGGTTGAACTTCATCCTTTAACCTTAGCAAGGGTGAGATCTCTGCGACTCTCCTCCAAGACCCTTCTCAACACGTCCCTCTTGTGTCTGAGCCCAGGTATGATGCTGTTCGGGTGATCGAAGTTCGAGAGGAACTGGAATATCTCTTCCATTCTGGCCAGCATTTCTTCTGCATGCTCGACTTTCTGTTTCCTAAGGCTGTCAAGCAAAAGTCTCCTGAGTTCCCCCGTTAGATCAGCGAGCGCGTTGAGGTAGGCCTCATAGCATACCCCCACCTGTTCAGGTTCCGGGATGTCTTTGCCCTCCAATATCTGGTGCAACATCAAAAACTCGGCATATTCTTGTTGGGCCACCATGAGCACGCTCGGTGTGGAGTGGGGTGAGCTCTTCTCCAGTTCGTCCAGCTCTTTCTTTATGCGCTGGAGAAGCTTACTTGGGGAGCGGCCCCGGTGGAGCATCTCTATCCCCTTCGAGCAAAGCCGCACTATTTTCCTCGATAAATCCTGTGCTCTTCTGAGTTTTCTCTCTCTTTCGTCGAAGTACCTTCGAATTTTGGTGGCGTTCATCCGCTTACTTCTTTCGTTGGTCTTAGAATATTGGTTTTGTGGTAGCGGAATTTGTGAATCATCCCCTTTTTCTCCAAGTTATTCACGATGGCGCTGAGCTTGGCTTTCGACATATCGACAATCCGGCGCAGATCGTCCTGCCGAACTTCCTTCCGAACGAGTATCTCCCTCAAGACCTTTTGCTCATCTTCGTTGAGCGAGAGCATAACAACCCTGAGCGTTCTTTCTCTCGCATAGTGTTTGAAGAGGAAGAAAAGAGTGATAGTCAATCCTCCCACCACTCCGACCATCATGAAGGTGCTGACAATTATCGTTGAGATGTCAATTCCATGAGGACTTACCCAGTACAGCAAACAACCAAAGGAAATCTCCACGACTAGGATGAGAACAACAATCGCCACGGCTTCAAGAATTCTCATCTCTCATTAGACGGAGGCAGTTTTAACGAGTCCTAAAAAGGGTTTTTGAACGGATTTGGGGTCAAATCTTCCTTATTTTTTCATCAAAACAACTCTGCTCTCAGTAGACTGATCCACTATCTTGTATCCGCAGTGCCGTGAGATTTCCTGTGCAAACTCCAGCACATCATTGTGCGACGGCATGTTCGTCATCTGCAAGCGATTTCTGGAGAAGCCCACATGCATGTAAGCCTTCGCTTCCACGAAGTCCGGATTGCTCTTTTCAATCAAGTCTGCATAAAGCTGGGGCTTACACATGTTGAATTCCTTTACAAGAGTAAGCCTGATAACTTTCCGGCAGGAGAAACTGTTCAGTAGCTCCAATGATCGCAAGAGTCTGCTCCATCCATCTGGAAGCAGCGGCCTGCATAATTTTCTATAGATTTCCTCCTCCGGTGCGGCTACCGTTATGTACAGCTGAGTGGGCTCCTCTGAAAGGGCCTGTAGCTTTTCGGGAAAAGTACCGTTGCTTACGACGAACGTGGTGAAGTTTCTCCTTTTGAACTCCGTGAGGAGCTCCGACAGACGATCATACATGGTTGGCTCTCCAGCTAGGCTTATTGCAGCATGCTTGGGATCTTGTGACTCCTGCCAGCGCTTAGGATCGACCTTTGGGTTACCTTTGAAACCGCTCAAGAGTTCCCTCTGTGCCTGAATACTCCTCTCGATTATCTCGACCGGGTCGTCTGGAGGTAATGTCTCCCTGCAAGTAGCCTCGACCATCCTCCAGCAAAAGAGGCACCGCTGTGAGCAATTGAATAGGGAGGGTGTCATCTGCAGGCACCTCCAGGATGAGATCCCGTAGAATTTCGACTTGTAACAGGAGGTGCCCCCTAGCAGGCTGTTTTTGGTCCAGTGGCAAATCTTCACGGCCGAATTCGTTCCGACGATTCTATACCCCTGCTTCAGGTACCCCTCCACATATTCGGGTCGCACGGGCATGGGAGTTATCGAAAAGGAGCTGAGGGGCTTGGCGCGGATTTCGCTAGCTAAGTTCCCGAGATTCTTTGCAAGCTCCAGCAAGCCAGCGCTACCGATATAGGCTAGTTTATCACCGGGCTGGGCATCGCCAAACGTCCTCAGAAATCGTGCGGCAAACCTGACGGTCTTGAATTCGACAAGCAAGCTTTGACCGAGGGGGAAACTGACTATGCGCTGGGGGATGTTTGTTACAAGATTACCGAATCGGTCGATGTGCAAAATTGAGCCAGTAATTCTTCGACCAGTCAGCTCGGCTTGAGGTATTTCCAGTTTGGTGTAACCAGTTTTGGGTCCCACTAAACTAATCTCTATTCCCTTGCTCAACCATGCAGCTACCGGGGCCAGTATGTCCCTCCCGTGAAAGGTCGGTGAGATTTCTTGCCGCAAAAACTCGGGGTTCTTGATTTCTCTAACTTCTTCAACACCATAGACCTCAGCAACTAAGGTGAGCAAGCCATTGTCTGGTGCCACGAAGCAAAGCCGATTCTTGGTTTGCATGACCACGCACTTCCGCTGGGTTCCTACTCCAGGATCCACGACAGCCAGAAAGATCGTGCCTGCGGGGAAGGTCATGGAGGCGTTCAGCAGAACAAAAGCCCCTTCTAAAATGTCTCCGCCCCTTATTTCGTGCGAAATATCGACTATCCGTGCTTCAGGATTGATCGAAAGAATGACCCCTTTAACGGCTCCTACATAGTAGTCCCGTTCACCGAAATCCGTCAGCAGTGCGATTGTGCGCCTATTTCTTTCTGCGCTCAAACCACTGGTTTATACCATTTATCATGGCTTGGACACTGGCGAGGACAACGTCCTCCGACACGCCCCTGGCCAAGTAAAGATCCCCGTTTTCATCCCTGAGCTTTATGGTCACATCCGCGAGGGCGTCACTGCCCCCGGTTATGGCATCCAAGTGAAACTCAACGAGTTCCAGCCTTGAGACCTCGCTTATGATGCTGGCGATGGCTTTCAGGGCAGCATCTACTGGACCCACTCCTGTTGCAGAGCCAACCTTCGGCTCACTGTTGATAGATAGCTTGACTGTAGCGGTGGGGGTCACCTTGTTTCCTGTGGTAACGGTTACCTCGCTGAGCTCCACAGCCTTCTTCTCCTTGGGCAGGCTACCGACCGTGGCCTCGGCTATCGCCTTCAGGTCCACAAGGGTTACTGTCTTTCCCTTGTCCCCGAGCTCCTTGACCTTCCTTGTGATCTCCGCTAGCTGAGCGGGTGTGACTTTGATCCCCAATTCCTCTAGCTGCCTCTCAACTGAGTGTATACCAGTGTGTTTTCCCAGCACGAGTCTCCGATGGGCACCGACGAGTTCGGGGGAAAGGGGTTCATAGGTTCCAGGGAACTGAAGCACCCCGTGGACATGTATCCCCGACTCGTGGGCGAAGGCGTTATCACCCACTATCGGCTTGTGGGGTTGGATGGGTATCCGTGTCAGCCTCCTAACGAGGTCGGAGGTTTCCACCAGCATCTCGGTTCTGACCCTAGGCCTGATGTTGTAAAAAGCCCTGAGCCCCATAACCACTTCCTCGAGGGCGGCATTCCCCGCCCTCTCCCCAAGTCCGTTGACCGTCACGTGAACCTGTTCCGCCCCGGCCTCCACACCAGCTAGGGAGTTCGCTACCGCCATTCCCAAGTCGTTATGGCAGTGGACACTGATGGGGATTTTGAGGTGTTTTTTGAGCTCGCTTATAAGCCAAAACATCGCCCTAGGGGTCATGACACCCACGGTGTCGGGGACGTTTATTATGTCCGCCCCCGCCCTCTCGGCGGCTAGGTAAACCTCCCGCAGGAAGGAGAAGTCCGTCCTCGTCGCATCCTCCGCGGAGAATTCTACTTTCACTCCACGGGATTTGGTGTACTCTACCCACTTCATAGCGGTTTCGAGCACCTGCTCTCTAGTCATCCTGAGCTTGTGCCTGAGGTGAATGTCCGAGGTAGCTATGAAAACGTGAACACGGTCGACACCACAATCTATTGCGGTGTCGATGTCCTCCTGCCTGCATCTCGCAAGTCCGCATATTTCTGCCTCCAAACCTTGTTTTGCGATTGCGGTCACCGCTTCCTTCTCCCCCTGTGAGGCTATGGGGAATCCTGCCTCGATAACGTCAACTCCCAGCTTGTCCAATTGTTTGGCAATAGTGAGTTTCTGTTGAGGGGTTAGCGAAACGCCTGGAGTCTGTTCACCGTCTCTGAGAGTGGTGTCGAAAATCCTAACCTCCCTTGGTAGACGCAATTGGCTCTCTACCCTCTTGATGTAGTCTCCGACGGCGATTTCCATCAACAAAGGGAAATCCGGGTTTAATTACAGCCGATGAGTGGTTTAAATGAAGCTCAAAATATTGGACTCGACATTAAGGGACGGGGAGCAGACGCCCGGCGTGGCCTTCACACCAGAGCAGAAACTCGAGATAGCGAAAGCCCTAGACGAACTCGGTGTGGACATAATAGAGGCTGGTTCACCCGCTACCTCGGAAGGAGAGAGAAAGGCAATCAGGATGATTTCGGGCGAGGGGCTGAATGCCGAAATTTGCGCCTTCTGTCGATGCCTCAGGCAGGATGTTGATCTGGCTCTCCAGTGCGAGGTGAACTCAATTCACTTGGTCATCCCGACCTCTGACGTACATCTTCGAGCAAGACTTCAGAAGACGCGGGAGCAAGCGAAGGAGATGGCATTAGAAGCCTTGGATTATGCCCTCAAACACGGACTGGTGGTGGAATTCTCAGCCGAGGACGCAACGAGATCTGATAGGAGGTTTTTGTTCGAGCTTCTCAAGGAAGGCTTGAAAGCGGGTGCACACCGCGTCTGCATATGTGATACAGTCGGGGTGCTCACTCCCCAGAAGTGTTATGACCTCTTCTCGGCCGCCACAAAAGAATTAAGAGCACCGATAGCTGCACACTGTCATAATGACTTCGGGATGGCAACCGCCAACACCCTTGCCGCCATCCGCGCTGGAGCCTCCGAGGCTCATGTGACGATAAATGGCCTGGGGGAGAGAGCGGGGAACGCGTCTTTAGAGGAGGTGGTACTAGCACTTGAGGAGCTAGAGGGTGTAAGGACTGGGATAAATCTGGACAAGATATATCAAGTTTCCAAACTCGTCGAAAAATACTCCAAAGTTCCCGTCCAACCCCACAAGCCGATAGTGGGTGATAACGCCTTCGCCCACGAGTCGGGGATACATGTCCACGGCATTCTAGCAGATCCATCGACTTACGAGCCTTTCCGGCCCGAGACCGTCGGCAGAGAGAGGAAACTCATATTCGGCAAACATACAGGTTCACATGCCGTCGAGGAGCAGTTGCTCAGGTGGGGCATGAAGCCCTCCAAGGATCAAGTAAAAAGGATACTTTCTGAGCTGAAGAAGCTAGGTGACTTGGGTAAAGTAGTGACCGATTCTGAACTCAGGGCTATTGCTGCCGAGGTAATGGGGCACCCCTTGCCGGAAGCTGTCAAACTAGAAGAGCTAACAGTGGTAACCGGGAACAAGATTACTCCCACAGCTTCTGCTCGATTGAAATTCAAGGAAAGGGAGCTGGTTTCATCTGGGGTAGGAGTAGGGCCAGTTGATGCAGCCATGAATGCTATAGGGAGGGTCTTAGAGGAAGTAACAAATATCCAGCTACTCGAGTATCACGTCGATGCCATCTCAGGTGGAACGGATGCCGTTGTTGATGTGATTGTAAAACTAACTGATGGCAAACGCATTGTGACCGCGAGAGGTGTCAGCGGGGATATTATAATGGCAAGTGTTAGAGCTTTATTGGACGGTGTGAACACTCTCCTCAGTTGATGGAGGAATCGAAGATTAGACTACCAAAGGAGGGAGAGGTTCTTGGCGTGGTGGAACAGATGCTAGGTTTTGATAGACTCAGTGTGAGATGCAAAGATGGTCATGTTAGGGTTTGTCGCATCCCGGGCCGCTTAAAAAAACGTATGTGGATGAGCGAGGGAGATGTAGTGCTCGTCAAACCATGGATAGTTCAGTCTGACGAAAAGGGGGACATAGTCACCGTTTATAGTAAGGCAGAAGTTGAAATACTCAGGAAAATGAAGTTGCTGGAGTAAAATTGGCTGACCTACCTTGGTTCAAGGGGAAGAGGAAGTTTGAGAGAATCGAAAAAGATGCCGACCGGTACAAGATTTTGGATAGGGTTTTTGACCAGTCGACTCTGTTAACGGTTTATGACTTGATAAAAAAAGGAGTGATTGAGAAGTTTCAAGGAATTGTGAGCGCGGGAAAAGAAGCAGATATCTTCAGTGCTCTGAGTCCTGAGGGTTCGTATCTCGCGGTCAAGATATACAGGATTGCGACCACGGATTTCAAGCGAAAATTCGAGTACATTTCTACTGATCCTAGATTCCATAAGGTAAGGAGAAGTAGAAAAGCGGTTGTTTATGCTTGGGTCTCCCGTGAATTCAAGAATTTGGTCAGAGCCCAGGAAGCTGGAGTTTCGGCTCCCCAGCCTATATCCTTTGCCAACAACGTCCTTGTGATGGAATTCATCGGAGAGGGTGGGATCCCTTATCCTAGGATGGTTGATTCAGCTCCCCCCGAGCCCGACACAGCCTTTAGACAGATCATCGAAAATGTGAAAAAACTGTACAGAGTTGGCAGACTAGTCCATGCCGACCTGAGTGAGTACAACATCTTGGTGACCCCTGATCCCGTACTAATAGATTTCTCGATGGCCACAGATATCAGCAACCCGGTAGCCAGAGATCTCTTGGTTCGAGATCTATCGAAGATCCTGAATTATTTTAGGAAGTTTGAGGTGGATCTGCCTTCCTTGGAGGATTTGTTTCGGGAAGTGACCCAAGACTAAAACCAAACACCCATAAGTAAATAGTGGCTGAGACACGACTGCTCATTCCTAAGGACAGGATTGGTGTCGTTATCGGAAAGGGGGGAGAAGTAAAACACCAAATCGAGGAAAAGCTAGGGGTCAAGGTAGAAATCGACAGCCGAGAGGGGGAAATCTTGATCAGGGGATCCGACCAGAACCCCCTCTCGGTGCTCAGGGCCAAGGAGATCTTCCTCGCCATGGGGAGAGGTTTCAGTCCCGAGAGGGCTTTTCGTTTGCTGGATGAGTCCCAGTACCTGCAGGTTCTGAACTTGACTGATTACGTTTCCGAGAATGCACTCCAAAGGATTCGAGGAAGGCTCATCGGGCAAAGAGGCAAGACGAGAAGGGCTATAGAAGAGAGTTTAAACGTGTATGTCTCGATTTACGGAAAAACCGTCTCGATCATAGGGGATCCTCAGGCTGTGAAGATGGCTACCCAAGCGGTTGAGATGCTTGTGAGAGGTGCTCAGCATTCCACCGTCTACAAGTTTCTTGATAAGGCCAGGAAGGAGCTCAAAGAAATGTCAAAGCTCCAAGCTCTTGGAAAGTCTCCGGTAGATTTTCCTCAACAAAGTTAGATCCTCTAAACAGTGCTCTTTGATCCAATCGGCTGCTCTCTTGTCCCCCCTCCTCGCCTGTTTTATCAGCGCGGACATGTCAGCTCCCTGGAATGGCACACGTCTCCTGTACCCGAAGAATTTGGCTACATGCTCGAGACTGTACCTCGAGAGTAAAAGGTTCTTCCTGCACCACTCACACAGATCCAAGTGCCTTATTTGACGGAGAGACCTCAGGCTGACGTTTAGGAGTGAGGCCCTGGCCATGAGGAAGGGTAAGTCAAACCCGGATCCAAACCAAGTCACCAGCAGATCAACTTCTTCCAGCTGCCTTGCCAACCACTGCAGAGCGGATTTCTCCTGTTCCTTGGTTAGACACAATCGGATCTCGGGTCGTCTCAACCAAATCCCAACCGCAACAACTCCACCCTCATCAGCCTTCTGTCCTTCGGTTTCTATGTCCAAGTAGGCAGGCATCACTCCCCCATAACCAGGATGAAAACACGTCTGGTTCTGGGACCGTCTTCTTCTATGAGCAAGAAGTTCTGCCAGGTACCGCGGATGATCCTTCCATTTGCTATTGGGAGAACCCTGCAGGAGCCAACGATAGCGGATTTCAGATGAGCGTGGGCATTGTCATCGATCCTGTCGTGTAGGTACCCTCCTCGACTCGGGATCAGCTCCTCCAGCTTGTTAAGCAAGTCCCGTTTCACACCTTCTTCGCTCTCGTTCAGAACGAGGGAGGCGGTTGCGTGAGGCAGCTGAACCACGAGTATACCATTTTTGATTCCTGACTCCTCGACAGCCTCCGCGATTTCATATGTTATATCGAGTATTTCCTGTCTCCGCTTTGTTTGAACGGTTATTTCTTTCGTCCAGATCTTCATGCCTCCTCTCTTCTGAGGGATCTGAGTACAAAATCCTTATCCTTGAAGTATTCTTGCGTTAAAGCAGCAATGGCACCATAAATTCCTGCTTTCTCTCCCAGCTGTGAAATGACGATCTTGGGCATAAGGTTGACAATATTCCTCTAGGAGTTCCTTTGGGGGCTTGAGGACAAGTTCTCCTGCCCCAAGCAACTATATCTCCGCCGGAATGATTAGTTCAGAATGTTAAGCATTGATTACATTCCGGGTTCGATCACATTGTAGGATTCACTTCACTTAGAATCTCCATCGCCTTCGGCTCGCCTCCTCTCGTTCTCCCGGTCAATTCCTCTGCCGAACATGCTACCCTCTCACCCTAGCTAGTTGTTCCATCCTCGGCCCTGAGCAATATGCTTCCAGTGCCCCCTTTCCGAGCTGCAGACATTCTTTTCTGGGATTTACAACGAAGTGTCCCACTTCGTGCGCATTGCCAAAAATAAGCCTCCAATTTATGTAAACGCCGGCTCCTATCTCCACTCTTATGCTTATGTAAACCATGTTTGAACCCTTTTCCAGCGCCAAATTCAGTTCTCCTATGGTGTAGCCATACAGTTGTTCAGAGGCACACTGGCGTGCCCAACTGTTTTTGGAGAAATTTGACAACTGGCACGCATTGGAAGGGTAAGTGGCATGGGTTATGAGCTCCCCTCTTACCATATCCTAGGGGACCGAAAGAGACGACGCATATTGCCTCAGGCTCCTCCGCTTTGGTTCCGCTTTCACGGCTTCAGTTTGACCCGTTTGTGCTCTTTGACCTGATGGTTCTTTCCCCTAGGTCGAGCCCAGATATATTATCTTGCCTTTCGTTATAGTAAAAAACGGCGAACGCTTTGATGCTCATCGACCCGCGCCTGAGAGCTTTGAGCTTGATTGAAAGAGAACCTGTTGTTACCTCCCATGAAACGAGAATAGGGGAGCTTGTGGGATTGATGGTCGAAAACGGGATAAGGAGGGTTCCTGTCGTCTCGAGACATGGAGATATGGTTGGCATAGTCATCTCGAGAGACGTCTTGGACTATATCGCTGGCTCGAGGTCTAACATCTGGATTTTGGAGCAGGGGCGGGATTTCGCCCGCGCATTATCTGCTGTCCCTGTTGGGAGGATCATGTCTAGGCACGTTGTGTTCATCCCCCACACGGCATCGGTCAAGGAAGCCATCGAAACCCTCCTCAGAACGGGAGTGGGTGGATTGCCCCTAGTGAAGGAAAGGAGGGTGGTTGGCATAGTAGAGGAAAGAGATTTTGCACAACTGATTCCACGCAAAACGGGGATCCCAGTTGAATATCACATGAGCAGACATGTCGTCACAGCTAATCCGAGTATGAGTTATCTTGATCTCTGCAGGTTCATGGTAACCACGGGGATACGGAGAATGCCCGTGATGATGGCAGGTGAACTACGGGGCATCGTCACGTCTATGGATCTTTTGAAAGTCCTGAACCTAGAGCGGGTGCGTGAGTTAATCCTGCGGGGGTTGGCAGACGAGATTTTCCGCATGGAGGCGAGGAGCTTCATGACCAGAAATGTGGTTACAATTCAGCATGATGAAGATATGGGAAAGGCCGCTGAACTCATGGTAGAAGAGGAAATAACCGGTTTGCCCGTTATACGAAAGGAAAAGCTGGTAGGGATCATAACAGCCCATGACCTGCTCAAGTGGCTTTTCTATAATCTCAGGAGATGACCAAGCCTAAGGACTCAAAAGTATGGATTGTTATCCCGGCTTATAATGAGGAAGCAACCATAGGGAGGGTCATAGATTCCTTGAAGGCCGAAGGATGGAAAAATATATTGGTGGTCAATGATGGCTCGACGGATAGAACAGCTAGGATAGCAAGGGAAAGGGGTGCCTGTGTAGTTTCTCATCCAAAGAATGTAGGTCTAGGAGGAGCACTGCGCACGGGTTTATCTGAGGTTTATCATCGGGGAGCAGATGTGGCTGTGACTTTTGATGCAGACGGTCAGCACCACCCAAAAGATGTGAAAAAGCTCGTTCGAGTTCTCAGTTCTGGAAATTACGATTTAGTCATTGGGCTAAGAAAATCCATTGGGATACCTCTTCATAAGAGGTTCGGAAATTTTTTTCTGAATCTTGCAACATTCCTTCTCACTGGGGTTTACACAGATTCCCAATCTGGTAGCAGAGCTTTTTCTCGAAAGGCACTGGAAAAAATCCAGCTGAAGTCGAAAGGATATGAGGTTTCGTCCGAGATTCTTCTCAGAGCCTCACGTAACCGTCTTCGGATAGGCTCCGTCCCGGTGGTTTGTTATTATCCCCCCCATGCCAAAGCTAAGGGAACGACAATTCTGAGCGGGATAAAGATTTTTCTTTCGCTTGTCGCTTTCAGGTTAGCATCAGTTTGAGAGGCATTAACCAGCAAATGCCTGTAGTATCAAAAATCCTCCCCATCCGATGAAAAACACACCACAGAGGACTAGCAGGCTTCTGTAAAGCCGTGTGGTCAGAAAGTTCCTACCTCTCGCGCAGAGAAAGGAAACCGAGCAGAACCAAGTTATGTCGGAGAGAACGTGCCCGAGCAACCAGTAGAAAATACCAAGGACGGATCCCAAATTGTAGGCTAAGAGCAAATTTGAAAATCCCACTCCCACCCACCAGATCGGAACCGAGGGGTTCAGTACGCTGCTGAGGAGCACACCGCTCACGAAGGGATTGAAGGGTAAGATATTAGCCCCTTCCAAACTTTCTCTGCGTGCTCTGATCGTTTGAGCACCTAAGAAGATTAGCATACCTCCTCCCAAAAGGAACATGCCAGTTTGAAGGCTTTCGCTCTTTAAAATTGCATGGAATCCCAAAGCAAAGAGAAAGAGGTATATCGCCTCAGCGCTCAGGTGCCCTCCAACGGCGAGCGGACCCACCTTGGCTCCATTTCTGAGAGATGAAGTTGAGATGTACACCAGCATTGGGCCTGGAATCAAAGCTCCTGAGAGCCCGATCACGAACCCCAGCCAAACGAGATCAATTGGGTTCATCGTTCAAAATTGAGCAGTAAAGTATAAAAGTGGGGAATGAACCTGGTAGGGATGAAGATACTGCTCGATGAGAACGAGATTCCAAAATATTGGTATAACATCCAAGCGGACTTGCCTTCGCCTCTAGATCCTCCCCTGAATCCAGCGACGGGAGAACCCATAAGTCCGAAAGATCTTGAGCCAGTCTTTCCAAAATCGCTCATCGAGCAGGAGGTCAGCACCGAGCGGTGGATCCCGATTCCAGAGGAGGTGAGAGAAGTCTACCGGATCTGGAGGCCCACACCTCTCTATCGGGCAGAGAGGTTGGAAAGAGTACTCAAGACGCCCGCGAAAATTTACTACAAGTGGGAAGGAGTGAGCCCACCCGGGAGCCATAAACCCAACACTGCTGTGGCCCAGGCGTACTTCAATCGTGAGGAGGGGATCGAAAGGCTGACCACGGAAACGGGTGCCGGGCAGTGGGGAAGTGCCCTGGCTTTTGCTACCATGCTGTTTGAGATGCAATGCACGATTTATATGGTTAAGGCCAGCTATGAGCAAAAACCCTATCGGAGGATTCTCATGGAGATTTGGGGGGCCGAATGCATACCTAGCCCGAGTGATCGAACCCAGTTTGGAAAGAAGGTGTTAGCCGAGGATCCGAACTGTCCTGGTTCCCTCGGCATAGCGATTTCGGAAGCAATCGAAGATGCGGTCACTCATGCCAATACTAAATACAGTCTCGGAAGTGTTCTGAATCACGTTCTTCTGCACCAGACGGTAGTGGGGCTCGAGGCGAAAGCACAGTTGCAGAAGATCGATGAATACCCAGATATTGTTATAGGCTGTGTTGGAGGGGGAAGCAATTTTGCTGGTCTAAGCTTTCCTTTTGTGGCTGATAAGCTCACGGGAAAAAAACCGCATCTTAGGATTTTATCTTGTGAGCCGAAGGCTTGTCCTACCCTGACGAAAGGGATCTACACCTATGACTACGGTGATACGGCAAAAATGACACCTCTCTTAAAAATGTACACACTCGGGCATTCTTTCATCCCGCCTCCCATTCATGCAGGGGGCCTGAGATATCATGGTGATGCACCGCTTCTCTGTAAGCTGACTAAAGAAGGATACGCTGAGGCAGTGGCTTACCATCAGAATGAGGTATTTCACGCGGCTAGGATTTTTGCCAAAGCTGAGGGCTTTGTTGTTGCTCCCGAGACGGCACACGCAGTTAAGGCGGTAATAGATGAGGCACTGAAATGCCGGGAAACTGGAGAGGAAAAGGTGATATTATTTAACAACTCCGGTCATGGTTTGTTGGACTTAGCAGCTTGGGATGCTTTCTTACGGAGAAAGTTGTTAGACTACGAGCTTCCCGATGAGGCTATAAGAAAGGCGATGGAGAAAATACCTAAAGTGATACCAAAATTGAAATAATGGTCGTTGCGTTCGTTTTGGTTCAGTCTGAAATTGGTACGGTTGAACTATTGGTCCAAGAAATAAGGAAGCTTGAGGAGGTGGTGGAGGCTTATATGGTAGCTGGTCCCTATGACATAATAGTCAAGATTCAGGCGCAAAAGTTCGAAGAGGTTGCTAAGACGGTGACGGAAAAACTTCACAAGCTGGCAGGAGTGAAAACAACGTTAACACTCTTCTGTTTCGGTTGAGATGCCCGTAGCTTTTGTTCTCGTGGATGTTGAGCTTGGGAGGTTAACTGAGGTTCTTGAAAAACTTTTGGAGGTAGAGGAGGTCGTGGAGGCATATTCGGTCGCGGGGCCGTACTCTATTTTGGCGAAGATTGAGGCGAGTTCTTTTGATGAACTCGCACGGATAGTACCTGGAAAAATTCACAAGATCTCCGGCATAGCAAAGACCTTGACCTTGGTGGCTTTTGGTACTGCTAGAGCATTCCGTGTGGATGCGTGTGAGGAGGCCCAGGAACTTGCTCAACAGGGAAAACTCGACGAACTTTATAGTCTCTGCAGATCTTGTAAACAACTCAAGTTTTGCGCCTTTGGAACGAGGGTGGTAACTTTCGGTTTCTAACTCCTACCGAGAAGACGGGCTAAGAGGCTCCTCTTTTTCGCGGTCTTTTTCCTTAAATAGTTGTACACTGTCATTGTGCTGACCCCTAATTGCGCAGCAATTTTTTGATAAGTCAAACCTTTCTTCCTTAGTTTTTTCATTTTCTCGATCATTTGTTTGGTCACAATTTTTTTCGGCATAAATCCCTTTTTTTCTTTTCTTAAATCCTCTTGAGTTCTTCGATGCTTAGTGCGTCAAGCTCTTCTGGTTGTACCTGAATGAGGCGATTCAATTCGTGCTCAACCACTTCTTCTAGTCTAAGTCTTGTCCAGAGTAGATCCAGTTTTGTTACATCTCCTCTGGTTTTTGGAGAAGGAGATACGGCCAAACATCCACCTGCATGCTTCTCCTGCCACAAACCTACCTCACGTGCGATGTGCTCGATCTCGATTTTGTTCAAACCCAGTAGCGGCCTGAAGATGGGATATTGTAGCCCCTTTGAAAGAATTACGAGGTTATGGAGTGTTTGGCTGGCCTTTTGACCGATGGAGTCGCCGGTTACCACACCAAAAGCGCCCACTTTTTGGCAGAGTTTAGAAGCGACGAAAAGCATGCCTCTTTTGCAGAGTAAGCACCGATAATTTTTAGGGGCCTTCTCGACGATGAGTTCTAGCACTCTTCCCCAAGGATAAAAGAAAATCTTCTCGATTTTAACTTTTCTTGAGAACTCTTTCAAGGCCTCAACAGTGTTGTATAGGTTCTCCTTCCTTACAAAGGGAAAACAGCAGAAGTGGAGGGGGAGTATTCTGAACTTTTTCGACATCAGGTAACAAGCAACAGGAGAGTCGATCCCTCCGGAAAATAATCCGATTACCTTCTTTTCTGTCATCAACTTTATACTAACAATTCCAGTTAGGTATGCACAAATTTGGCTGGCTTGCAAGAGCGAGAGAGAGGAGGCTGCTGGAGTTGTGCCAACAGCACATGGAAGAAGTGGTGAGGACGGTTCAATTTATGAAAGAGTCTTACGAGGTTTTTGCAGAAAAGAAGCAAAAAGAGGTAGCCGAGCTTTACAGGAAGGTTTTTGCTTCAGAAAGAAAGGCCGATGAACTGAAGCGCAAGATATTGGAAGAGCTCTCTGCGAGGATCTTCCACCCGATTGACAGGGATGAGCTTGTGCGCTTGGTGATGACTTCAGACGAGATCGCAGCTAATGCTAAAGCTGCTACGGGCAAGCTGAGATATATCCGACCCCAGAGGATTTGCCGAGAGCTTAGGGAGATTTTGAGGGAATTTGCAGCAAAGGACTTGGAGGCTGCCACAAAGTTATTACAAGCAATACGTACCCTCCCTTCGAACCCGAAGCAGGCGCTGGAACTCTCTTATGAGGTCGAAGACAAGGAGGAGGAAATAGATGAGTATAGACATGAAAAACTGTTTCCAAAGCTGATGCAGTGGCATCGCGCGATCAAAGACACAGGTCTCTCATTTCTTCTGGAAAAAATATTCGAGAACTTGGAAATGGTCGCAGATCTTTGCGAGGATGCCAGTGATATTCTGAGGTGCATAGCTGTGTCGGGCAAGTAACCTACATGACCCCGTATTTCTTAGCAATTTCTTGAAAAACCTCTGCCACTCTTTTTACTTCCCCCCACTCAAGTCCGTAGACACTCAATTTGAAGTGCTTGCTTCTGCCAGGCAAAATTCCAACGACCCCTCTTTCTTTGAGTTCATGGTATAGGAAGTAACCCCTTTCCTTAACCCTTTTAGATACCTGCTCGAACCCCTTAGACTCCATATGGATCAGATGATGTTGTTTCGGTTTTACACCCAGTTGTATCGTTCCCTGTATTTCTTCAAGCTTGTTTACTAAGTATCTCGTCTTCTCGAGTTCACTCTCCCAACTTTTCACACGTTCCATGACATACGGAAACGAGGCCATAAGAGTGACCAGAGGGAGGCCAAGGACCGGGCATCCCATCACAGCCAGTTCCTTCTTGGGGAAAGACGAGGATCTCCTAAGAACCTTAGCTGCGTATTCTCTTCTCATTGCAAGTATTCCAATGGGGCCACTCGCCGCCCAAGACTTATGCCCGCTGCTAACTAGCAGATCCACGCCCAATTCTTTGCAGTCAACGGGCATTACACCAGCTGTGTAAGCGGCATTCAGAACGAAGGGTATGTCTTCTTCCCTACATATCTTAGAGACCTTTTTAACATCACCCAGATTTCCGTAGGTAGGGTCTGCATGGGTGAGTAAAACCAAGGCGGGAGGTTTTCTGTAAGTCCTCTTTATTTCCTCTATTCTCCGCTGGTATTCCTCCAGCTTGAGTTCGAAGCTCGGATAGCCAGAGTGTTCGACTTGAACGACTTTTAAACCTGCAGCTTCAGCAGCTAGAAAGGTTGAATAGTGAGCCAGCCCGTCCACCACTATGACGTCACCAGGTTCTGCAAGAGTTTTAAAGATGATATATTTAGCCTCCCTGCATCTTGTGACGACCCTGCCCACATCAGTGCCCAAGAAACTTGCAAGATCCTCCAAGAATTCTAAGACAGGAGGTCTTTTGAGCTCATACAAAGATCCTGTGCACCAGTCACAGAGGGAATACCCGTCGGCAAATTCATCCAAAATTTTTCTGGCTTCAGGGCTTAGTATCCCTCCCCGTTGGATAGGGTTCAGATTTATAAACCTCTTCTCTTCTCTCCGTAATTGGTTTATCCGTTTTTTCCAAGTTTCTATCAGGTCTTTTCTCATTACTCTAGTTTCGTCAGACTGAGTGCTCTCATGGGACAGGCTTCCGTGCAAAGTTTACAATAAACGCACCTGTTTTCATCAAGCATTACCTCCCATTCTTTCGAGAATTTCAGGGCTCTCGTCGGACAGACTGAAATACACGCCCCACAGTCTATACATCTTTCCCTGTCCAAACTTATAGTTTGTCTCAGAATCTTGGCTTCAACACCCATCGATCTAAACCGGTTGAGAATGCCCTCCACTTGTTCTGGACTCGCTTCCACCGAGATTATGATCTCACCACCTTGGCTGTTTATCTTTGCATGAAGAACGTTGAGTAGCAAGCCGGTCTCCTTTATGACCGTTGCTAGGATAGGTTCTCCCGCTTTTTCCGCATTGTAACTAAGGAGGATCTTTTGGGTTATCTTCTCCGACCCCATAGTCTAGAAATATCGTCGGTTGTAACTATTCCGACCAGCTCACCTTTTTTGTTCAAGACTGGTGCACCGGAAATCCCGTGCTGTTCTAGTCTCTTGGCGACGATGTCCACGGGCTCATCTTCGCGTGCCACCACCACTTCCCTCGTCATGATCTCTGCAAGCGTACGCTTACCAAGACCTATCGAGGTAGCGAGATCCCAAGAAGTGACGATTCCAACTAGTTTGCCTTTTTCAACAATCGGGAGATGGTCGATTGAGTGTTTCTTTATGAGTTCAGACGCTTTTACCAGAGAATCCTGTGGGCGGGCAGTTATGAGTTTTTTAGTCATGACGTCCCTGACTTTTGGGATGATTTGGATTTCCTTCATGGATTTGAAAACACCCGTTTGAGGTAGTCGTTCCACAGGCTCTGAAAGGAGAAACTCGCCCTCTTCGATCCACTTCTTGAGGATGTCAGCAATCTTCCTTGACATCTTTAGGCTACTCAGTGGTGAAGTCGGGACCTCTTTTCCATTTATCTCCACTTTTCCCGAAAACAGCTCAGCGTACGAAACCTTCCTCAACACAGGTCTCTCCCTCTTGGGCACGCCGTAGTCAAGCAAATCAATGAAGATTTCCTGGTTGGATTTTCCCGCATTGGAGGCCATCCGCTCATCTAAAATGGGTATGGGGATGCCGATGCCCACAAAGAGAGTACACCCGTAACCGCTCATGGTGGCCCCCCTTATGAACTCGGGGCTCATCTGCTTCAGATCCCCTTTGACCATGAGTGTTCCCCTGCCTCTCTGCGGATCATGCTGGGTTCCCGCCCCGATAACATAGCCTGTTCCTCCTCCAATGAAGATCCGGGTTCCGATGCCGATGGTTCTATACTCTGGATCCCTCGTTAGGGGATTGAGGCAGCCTGAGCCGGCAAAATTCACGTTGCCGAAGTTCGGAAGAAGCATTCCCATGTAAGTATGGAGGGTCTGGTCAGAGGAATTTGTAGCCGCCACGTAAGTCTGGTAACAGTTTCTCGGATTGCATAGGATAGCCTGATTCAAATCCTCTAATGTAAACAGAGTTCTTATTTCCCTCCTAGGGTAACAATCCGTCCCATACGCTCTCCCGATGAGTTCTATCTCAAGACCCCGGACGAGATCCTCGATCACATGTCCTCCACCATATTCCATACCTCTTGATCTGGAGATGGCCGTCGCACCGATATAGACGTCGACGGCTGCCAAACCTGTATATGCCGGCACATCGTTCAGAAAGGCTTCACCCCCACCCAATTTTATGGGGGGATCTGAATGCCCGAAATTGAGGAAGGCACCGGAGCTGCACATCGCACCAAATGTCCCTGTGGTCACAACATCCACTTCCTTAGCGGCTTGTTGGGGCCCTTTTGATTGCACCAGTTCAACCATTTCCTCAGCTGTTAGGATAACCGCCTCACCCCTCTTTATTTTCTCGTTTATTTCTTGGATACTCTTTTGCATAGTCAATTTCGACCCTCGATTTAACTCTATCGCTGGGAAGTCTTCTTCCGAAAGGGAGGGGATGAGAGCCGTTACTTCCAGTCAACTCTCTCCGAATTTGGAGAATATCGTAGTTGCTAGGATGCCTCAAAGGATCTATGAATTCTGGGGCGGGTGAGCACGATGCAGCTGGCATACAGGTTCCAAGATCTACCCCGTCCAAGAGCACCCAGCAGGAGCTCTTGAACACATGGAGCTTTGCAGTGGTACGGATCTTCCAGGGGAGCCGGAGGTCAAGCCGAGGACGGGCAGGGCCTTGGCATCAGGCACCTCC
>Ga0190319_1000016_pt1 | contig 29004 bp, 32 predicted proteins | sample 48701145_MG_FD_165040 | JGI IMG/M metagenome (GOLD analysis project Ga0190319, IMG submission 165040) | Hydrothermal vent sediment bacterial communities from Southern Trench, Guaymas Basin, Mexico - 4870-11-4-5_MG | ecosystem: Environmental > Aquatic > Marine > Hydrothermal vents > Sediment ...
TCGAGCAGGTTGGTGGCGGTCGAGAAGTCGTATCTCACGTAGCCCCCCTCGTCCAGCAGCTGAACCAGACGGTCCCACCCCGCCTCTCTTATTCTGGCCGGTGTGTCTATCCCATTCTCAGCCAGGACCCTGAAGGTACGTTTGGCTATTGAGCTCGAGATGCGCTTCGCGAAGAGCAGGGATGCCAGGAACCACAGGAACCTGTGCCTCTTCTTCCGGAGGTCAAGACCGAGCTCCTCGGCGTAGGTCGGTAGCCTCTCGAGATCCATCATAAATGATTCTGTTTTTATCGGAAGCGCAAAAACGGAATGAAGCACAGGATATCCGTCATCCCAGGCGATGGTATAGGGCCGGAGGTCATAAGGGAGGGGCTCAAGGTGCTGGAGGCGGCGTGCGAGGTCACACCGGGCTTGGACTTCGAGTTTATCGAGTTTCCCTGTGGGGGCGAGCACTACCTGAAGACAGGGGAGCTCGTTACCGAGCAAATGCTGGAGGAGATGTCCAGGACAGAGGCCATTTACATGGGGGCGGTCGGGGATCCCAGGGTTCCCACGGGCGTGCTGGAGCAGGGGATCCTGCTCAAGCTCAGGTTCCATTTCGACCAGTTCGTGAATCTCAGGCCCGTCAAGCTTTACCCCGGGGTCCCGTCTCCCCTCCGGGAGCGGAAACAGGTGGATTTCTACGTGGTGAGGGAGAACACGGAGGATTTTTACATCGGGCTGGGGGGCAGGCTGAGAGACAGGTCAAGGCAGGAGCTGGAGCTGGTGAGGAGCCTCTACAAGGTGAAGTTCGGCTTGGACTTGGAGGCGGATGGGGACGAGGTAGCTTACCAGCTGGGCGTCATAAGCAGGAGGGGAGCCGAGCGTGTGATAAGGTATGCCTTCGAGCTGGCGCGGAGGAAGAAGAAGGGAAGGGTGACTTCCGTTGACAAGGCGAACGTCCTGACGCACGTGTACTCCCTGTGGAGGGAGGTCTTCAGGCAGGTGGCATCGGAGTACCCAGAGATAGAGGCGGAGGAGGCTTTTGTGGATGCGGTAGCCATGTGGTTCGTGAAGAAGCCGGAGTGGTATGGGGTGGTGGTGACGCCCAACATGTTTGGAGACATCCTCACGGACCTGGCCGCTATGTTGCAGGGAGGAATGGGGATGGCTCCAGGTGCCAACATAAATCCGGATGGTGTCAGCATGTTCGAGCCCATCCACGGTTCCGCCCCCAAGTACGCCGGGAAGAACGTGGCCAATCCCATCGCAGCAATCCTCGCCGGGTGCATGATGCTGGAGCAGCTGGGTGAGGAGGAGGCAGCATCGAAGGTGGAGGCGGCAGTGGCGGGGGTGCTGGCGGAGGGAAAACACCTCCCCCACGATCTGGGGGGGAAGGCGAGCACCTCGGAGGTCGGTGATGCAGTAGTCCGCAAGCTCAAGGAGGTGGAGTAAATGCGGAGAAAGAAGGGCGTCAGGCTCATGCTAGATGAGATGTACACGGGGCTGAAGGAGTACTTCGAGAGCATGGGCTGGGAGGTCGTGACGGTCGAGGACGCAGGCCTGAGGGGTGCGAGGGACAGGGACCTGGTCGAGTACGCAAGGCGCAGGAAGCTCCTGATCGTCACCCAGGATCCAAAGGTATCGGACCTGGCCAGCCTCAGGGGCGTTGAGTGCGTCCTCGTTTCCAAGCTCGCACTGGCGAAGCTGATCGACTCCGAGATCAGGAAAAGACTCAGATGAAGAAGGTTTACTTCGGGGAGCTGGAGTTCCTCGTCTTGGATGGGGTCTACGAGCCGGCCGAGGACACTTACTTTCTGGCTCGGGAGCTGGACGTGAAGGAAGGGGAGGAGGTTTTGGAGCTGGGGACGGGCTGCGGGCTCCTCGCCGTTCTGGCCGCCAAGGCTGGGGGTAGGGTGGTGGCTACGGATGTGAACCCGAAGGCCATCGAGTGCGCACGAATGAACGCGGAGAGACATGGGGTGAAGCTGGACTTGAGGCAGGGGGACCTCTGGGAGCCGGTCGGCGGGGGGAAGTTTGACCTGATAATCTTCAACCCGCCCTACCTCCCCTGTGAGGGTGAGGATCCCAGCTGGTGTGGCGGTCCGGACGGGAGGAGGGTGATAGATCCCTTCCTGGTGGGCCTCCCTTCACACCTCAGACCGGGCGGGAGGTGCATCTTTGTCCAGTCCTCCCTTGCTCGCGTCGAGGATACATGCAGGCACCTGCAGCAGCTCGGTCTGCGTTTCGAGCTCAAGAGGAGGAAGATTGCTTGGGAAGAGCTTGTACTATTCCGCGTCACTCTTCCGCCAAAGTGAGAGAGGACGTGTTTGGTCAGGGTTTCCACTTGTTATTTATATAGCAATCTTACAAAATTTTTGAGCTTGTTGTAAAGCAGAAGTTTGGTAAAACGACCTTGGATAACCTTGAACTGATGAACCAATGCCGGATGCTGGCCCAGGGTTTCTCTCCAGGGGCCTGCCTGACCCAGACCCCCGAGGGACCAAAACCGGCGTGCGAGGTAACTCTTAGGCGTGGACCGCACGGCTGGGAGCGCCTCATCGCGGCAGCCCACCTCTCGCGCCCCGAGGACTACTTCAGCATCTACCAGAGCGGCTGCAACCATTCATGTCTCAAATGCCATTCCTGGCGCTTCACCCAGCGTGCCGAGGGCTTTTGGGCCTCGACGGAGGACATAGCACGGATGGCTGCCGACTACGAGCTCTGTGTCACCGTCCGCGAGCCCCGCGAGCGTGCGACCATGTTCCATGCGAGCGACCTCTGCATGCACTGCGGGGCATGCCAGACGCTCGGCGTACCAGGCGAGCTTTGCCCGAGAAGGTTGTGTCCTGAACAAGTGATTCTCAGTCCTCAAGGTTACGGGCCCGCACGCAACATCATCGCCTTCACCGGCGGGGATCTCGTGTGCAGGGCAGAGTTCTACGCGGAAGCGACCCAGCGCATCAAGCGCGCCTGCGAGCGGATGTGGGTCCTGATTGAAACGAACGGCCTCGGCCTGACCCCGCAGAACCTGGAGGTGCTGGCGAGTGCAGGAGTCGATTCCTTCTGGCTGGACATCAAAGCCTACGATAAGGAGACGTACCGCAGGCTCTGCGGGGCGAGCAATCGTACCGTGCTCGAGGCCCCTGCCCGGATCGTGGATTCGGGTTTCGTGCTCGAGGTGCTCACGCTGTACATCCCCGGCTGGGTGGAGACGGATCAGATAAGGAAGATCGCGGAGCTTGTCCGCGAGGTGGATGCACGCATCCCGTTCACGATTCTCGCATTCTTCCCCGAGAACAAGCTCAGGCATGTGAGGCCACCGACCCTGCGCGAGATGTTGCGTGCATTCTCAGCGGTTAAAGAGGTCGGTCTGCGCAACGTCAAGCTTGGAAACTGGCACGTGTTCGCACGGAGCGAGGAGGAGCGCCAGCTTCTGCTAGCGGCGGTTGGGAGGGAGGCTTTGGGGTAGCTCTAGTTTCCCCTAGAGTTGTTCTTGCAAACCGGACGACTCCCTACTCTACCTGGAGGATTCCGTTCAAGAGCCGGTAACTTGTAGCACACTGGGCCCAAACTCTTTCACTGGGGGCAGTTTCTCTCGAACCCAGTTGTAAAATCTCTCAACCCGCTTCAGCAGCACCCTAGCATCCGTCTCATCGAAGATGGTCCTGTCATACTCAACCGGAGTTTTAAAATCCAAAATCGAAACGAACTGACTAGCCTTACTCTTTTAGTTCTTTTTTGTCTATAGCATCTATGCTTGCTAGCAACTTGGCGGCATCAGCATGCTTGATTCCCTTGTGCTTTTTACCCAAGTAGAAAATTGTAAGAGCATCGCAGGCGGAGATCGCGCAGTGAACCCCCGCTAGCACAGCCATGTTCCAGCGACCGCTCGCCAGCTCGGCCTTTATGCCTTCGAGGTACTCTTGAGCTTTTCTGAGGTAATTTGTCAACCTGTTGTTCACTGACCATTTTAATCACCAAATATCACAACACCGCTTTCTATTTCTCTTTTAAGAGCACCTTTCACCTTCTTGAACCAGCGGCTGATAGACTAGGATCGACAACGTGTTCCCGAAGCGCCTTGAGATCCTGTCTCTAAGCTCGGCTTCCAGTTGCTCGATCCATCTGTCCCTTCTTTTCACTAGGAGCGCCAGATCTAAGTCACTGTCTGACCTCTCGTCACCCCGGGCAACGCTACTGTACACGATCACCCTTTGAATCGGGTATTTCCTCACAACAGCCGAGATCTCCCGTTTAAGGGCATGCATGAGGTTCCTCTCCGCCTCGATAACTGGTCTGATCAGCGACCTGACCAAGTAATGTTCCCGGTTGATCTTCCAGGTTATGGACTTTCCAACCCTGTGGCTTTTGACAAATCCATGTCGCTCGAACAAACTAAAGATGTCGATGATGCCGAACGGAGACACCCGTGTGGGCGGCAAGTTCTCTCGATGTGAACTCCTTGGGGTAGCTTGCCAATACCCGCAGGATTTTTATCCGCTCCGGGGTTCCGAACACCTCTTCAAGGATATTGTGAAATTTCATATGAAGTCAGGTTCAATATGTAAAGTTAACTTCAATTTTAGAAAAAATGCAAGCTGGTGCGGGGGAGGGGATTTGAACCCCTGAACCCCTACGGGACCGGCGCCTCAGGCCGGCGCCTTTGACCTGGCTTGGCGACCCCCGCTATCAATTGTTTTTGAAAAATCCCCTATAGTTTTTTGACCTCTTCCGCGAACTCCTCGAACTTATCTCTCAAGACCTCCAGCGCCCTCCTCAGAATCTCCTGAGGGGGTAGCACACCGGTCGATTCGATGAAGAAGCAGAAGGTCGTGTCATCCCCCTTTACCTCTATCGCCCCCTTCTCACAGGCTCTCTGGCAAGCTCTGCACATAATGCACCTTTCCACCTCTGAGACTCTGGCTCTCCCCCCATCCACCTGCAGGATCCCTCTGGGGCAGACCTCTACACACTTTCCGCACCCATCGCACACTCTAGAGTTGATGGTCACCACCGGCATGTACTTGTAGGCGCAGATCGCCGGCTGCCATTTTGCATGTTGTTTTCCAAATCCAAGTCTCGCGAAGGCCTCGAACTCGAGCTCCTGCCCTTCCCCCACCTTAACGATCGTGATCTTATCGCTGACGGGTTTTACTCTCGGATCGGAAGCTTTCAGGTCGGCGGAAGTGAGAGTGTAGGGTCCCCTTACTTTGACCTTGAAGCTGACGCTGCATTTGGGGCATCTCTTGTCGGTGCAGTCGCACTCCTCTGGCAGCCTGTAGCCAGGAGGTGTCACGAGTGGGATCATAGCCAAACGGTGGGCGATTATCTCGTCGTAGAGTACTGTGTCATTTTTGTGGAATTCGACCTCATCGATGGCCAAGACGGGCACCTCCCTCATGATAGCCCTCCGTAGAGAATTCGCGAAGGCTGGGTTGGAATCATAGAGCTTGAACCTGAGCACCTCTCCTTGGGAGCTCGTGATTTCGATCCTCACAGCCTCCTCCCCCTCCTTCCCCCCTTGGGCCTGGTCCCGTCGTGCGGTATCGGTGTTACATCTTCGATCCTCCCAATCTTCAGGCCAGCCCGTGCCAGAGCTCTGATGGCTGCCTGCGCGCCAGGACCGGGTATCTTGGACTTGGATCCTCCGGGTGCTCTTACCTTTATGTGGACGCCCACTATGCCCTTTGCCATAGCCTCGCTCGCCGCCCTGCTGGCCGCCTGCATAGCGGCATAGGGGGATCCCTCCTCCCTGTCCGCCTTCACGATCCTTCCCCCGGACCAAATGCTTATCGTTTCAGCCCCGGTTAAGTCAGTTATATGGACTATTGTGTTGTTCGAGGAGGAGTAGATGTGTGCCACACCCCAGCGCTCCCGCTCCTTCATCTGATCAGCTCCAGCTTGTTTTCAAGATCCTTTTCGAGCAGCCTGCTCGGCGAACAGACGATCTCGTCCCCCAGTTTCACCTTGCGGTGTGTTATGAGTTGCCTAGCATGTTTGACCGTGTTCGCAAGTCCTTTCCTCCAGATGACCGTCTGCAACCTTCGCTCTAGGACGTCCTTTACCGTCAGTCCCAAGACGTCGTCCAGCGTGGCGTTCTCGCCCACCAAGCCCAGCCTCTGCAGGTGGGAGATCAGCTGTTTGGTCTCCCTCTCCGCCTGGGGTCCCCTCGAGGCTAGGAGCCTCCGGGCGGCGACCCTCCAGCTCCTAAGAATTGCCTGCATCCTCCAGAGCTCCCTCTTGTTCTTCAATCCGTAGGTCTGAAGTAACTTCCTCTCTTCAGCCAAGCGTTCCTTATCCCAAGGCTTTAGAGGAGTTGTGTATTTTTTGCGTTGCCTCTTCATGCCTTCTTGGCCTCCGCTTTGGCCTGGGCCCTTAGATCTTTCCTCCTTATGACTCCGACGGTCAGTCCCCTCCTCCCGGTGGTCCTGGTTCTCTGCCCTCTCACAGGCAGGCCCAGCTCGTGCCTTATGCCCCTCCTGCTCCGTATCTTTTTCTCCCTGTCGATGTCAGCCTTCTCCGCTAGCACGAGCTCAGTCCCGACTAGGTGTAAGTCTTTCCCGGTCTCGTAGTCCTTCCTCCGGTTGAGCATCCAGGAGGGTATGCCATATTTCAGAGGGTCTTTAAGAATTTCCTCTATTTTTTCAACTTGTTCATCCGTTAAGTAGCCCGCTTTCATGAAGGGGTCCAAACCTGCGGCGTGGGCCAGAGCTCTAGCCATTGCGAAGCCAACCCCCTTTATGTCCGCGAGGGCTATGTCTAGTCTCTTCTCTCCTCTAAGGTCGGTCCCGGCAACCCTTACTATGTGCCTGAACTCCGCCATTTTTCTATTCAAACCAGTTCTGTTAATTATTACGTTTTGCGGATAAAAGAGGTTTGCCGATGGGGCAAAAATTAGGGGAGAACGAAGCATTTTGCTCGTCAGAGTCTCGAAGGGCCGAGCTAACGAAGTGAAGAGTTGTAGCGGGTCATGGTTCATGACCCTTAGCTCGTTTTTCTTAAGAGAAAGTCAGCAATCTTTTTAACATTCTCATAGTTTTTCCCATAATCGAGTACAAGTAGTTGTGGCCCAATTCGAGGTTTGCTTATCACTTCTATTTTCACTTTGCTATCTGCCTCCTGAATGTTAAGGGTGATAACCTCTCCCCAACCTTTCATGTTTGGGCTTGTTTTTGCGACAATAGAACCTGAAGATTTGTCTATCTCTGAAATCGTTCCTCCCCTAATCGAATTGAGGGCTGACTTGCATAAGTTAAAAGCCTCATCGTATGAACAGTTCAATTCAACGATTCTTCTGTTCCGCCTTTCTCTCGGAATGTTTGCGATACCCATTTTCCTGAGCACTCTACGATGGAAAAAGTAAACTGGGAGACCAACAAAGGCTAAAACTGGCACTCCTGATCCAACCCAATAGTAAATAGGCGATCCCGGGGGCATTAGTCCAAGCAATCCAAGAAGCAAAAAGATGATTAACACTGGGAGAAGGTCAGCTTTCAGTGAATACACTTCGCCCTTGCCCTTTTTCACGGAATAAATGCCAAAAAGTATTAAAGGTGTCTCAACAGCGAACATTGCCAAAATAGGCCACTCTGAAATTGTGCTGTACCTTTCCATGAAGCTTATGATGGAGGCAGAGGATATGAAAATAACCAGAGCTAAAGTAAGTGCTCCTATCCAAAACCATAGAGGAGATCCAGCAGTTTTTTTCTTCATCATGTTTTGGTCCTCTTTAGCTTTCAGGCGAGTCACGATTTGGATGATGAGTATTTCACGCAATTTTCATTGGAAACTCGATACCATAAAACCGGAGGCTATTCTTGATGGAGGGTAGCTGTAGCTTTTGCGGGCGCAGGGCGGTTTACGAGCGCAGGTATGCAGGAGTCAGACTGTGCGACCGTCATTTTATCAGGAGCGTGGAGCATAGGTTCCGCCGCCTTGTCCGTGAGCAGAGACTCATCGAAAAAAAGGACAGGATATTGCTGGCCCTGTCTGGGGGGAAGGACTCCATAACACTCCTGCACCTGCTGGCTGAGAGGCGGGATGAATGGGGGTTCGACATGGTGGCAGTGACCATCGATGAGGGCATCCGGGGATTCAGGGAGCACTGCATCGAGTACGCGAAGCGAGCAGCCGACAGGCTAGGCGTGGAGTGGAAGCTTTTCACCTTTGAGCGAGAGTACGGGCATACGCTGGATGAAATCCTTCTCGTGGCGGAGAGGGAGGGACTGCCTGAGGGCCCCTGCACCTACTGCGGGGTTTTGAGGCGTAGCCTGCTGAACAAGGTTGCAAAAAATCTCGGGGCTACGAAGGTAGCGACGGCCCACAACCTAGATGACGAGGCGGAGGCGATCATGCTGGACTACATCCGAGGGGACCTGAACAGGCTGAGCAGACTCGGCCCCAAGTACGAGGCTAGGGAAGGCTTCGTCCCCCGCATCAAACCCCTGCGGGATGTCATGGAGGAGGAGATACACCTGTATGCCAGGCTCAAGGGGCTCGATTTTTATGAAAAGAGGTGCCCCTACAGGCGGGGCCTGCACGCAGAGCTGGGTGAATTCTTAGATCAGCTGGAGCGCAAGCACCCCAACTCCAAGTACATGATCGTACGCTTCTTTGACAGGATAAAGCCAGCTCTGGACAGCTTGTTACCGGAGAACTTCCAGCTCCGGAGCTGCCAGGTATGCGGTGAGCCCTCCGTTGGGGAGCTGTGCAAGGCCTGCCAGCTCCTCAAGAGGCTTGGGATGCTGAAAACTCCTTGAGCACCTCGGAGGGAGTCTTCGTGGCTTTTCTCGGGTAGAGCCTGTCGGGGAGAGTCTGGATAAAGGTCGGAAAGCCGAAGGGAGAACCCATCCCAATGAGGTACCCGACATGATCCTCAAGCCCGCTTAGCAGGCTCGAAACCTTGTATTGAGAGTAGCCTGTGACTCCCGCGATCTGCTCGTGATCCGCGCTTGACATGAGTCTGAAGCTGAGGACAGTGTTGCACTGGGAGAGCACAGACTTGCTAACGTAGGCAGGGCGTTGTGTCATCACGATGAATCCGACGTTGAATCCTCCCAGCTGGGAGAGGCAGGCAGTCACCGCATCTAGGGATCCTGTCTTGTAGGGATCACCGTAGGTTACTATTCTCTCGGGGGCATAGAACTGCGCCTCCTCCAGCACGACGAGGAAGGTCAGCTCTTCTCCCCGCGTCGAGGTGGCGAAGGAGAAGATCTGGTCGAGAACGTTCGAGACAGTAGTCTGCTGGGAGGTGATAGATCTCTCCCTGGACATGTCCACGATTACTGCCTGCCGCCGCTTCAGCAGGTTTATTACGTTCTCAGGCTCTTCCCTCATCCCTGAGAGTTTTTCCAAGACCTCCGTGCTCCTCTTTATCATGCTCCTGATCTCGCTCAGGGCTTTTTCTTTGTACCTGGTGATTTTCCGCTCGCAGCGGGAGAGGATCTCCTGGGGATCCCTCAGCTTCTCCTTCTGCCCAACCTCGATCAACTCAGTGATGGAGCTCACTAGGGAGGCCCCAGCCGACGACCTGAGACTGATGCCCAAAAGCGAGGCGACCTGCTCCTGAGTGAGGGAGGCAAGCCCCTGGAAGTCGGAGGGGTCCACAACTTGGCAGTTGATCCCGGCTTCTTGGAGGGGCTGGATGTATTCCCCGGTTCGGTCGAAGATGAGGAACCTAGCACCTCTCTTGCAGGCCTCCCGGATGAGGGTGAGGACGAAGGTACTCTTCCCGGACCTCGTCATACCGCAGATGGCCAGGTGCCCCTTGGTTATAGTGTCCAAACTCAGGGAGATTTCGACCCCAGAGTAGGGATCTTGGCCGACTGGGATCTGGATGCCCTCCCTACCCCTAAGGAAACCCTTCACGTGCTGGGTCTCCGCCCGGTAGACCTCCGAGCCTGGAGCGACGGGAAAATCCATGGGCTTGAAGCTCTCCCCATCCTTGTAGCCTATCGCCTCGACATCTAGGATTGAGACCTCTCTGTCGGGGGAGATCTGGAAGCCCATTTTGAAGAGCACAACCGTGATGGCCGTGGGCAGGATCTCGGGATTCGCCCTTTTCCCTCCGATGATCCTCCCCAGGCACCAGACGTCCTGCCTCAAGGGGTGCTTGAAGATGCAGTACTCACCTCTCCTCACATGCTGCCCCGGCAACAGGATCATGTTGAACTCATCGATCTTTGAGGGACTCGTCACCACACCTATCGTCTCAGGCACGCTCCCACCTCTGACCTACAAATTCCTCCCCATGCAACGGTATAAGATCGGGGGAGCCCCGCATCTTAGTGAGCAGACGGGCGTAAACTGATCTGAGGGTCTCCTGCCCGATCCTTATCAGCCCCTCCACCCGCTGGATGTGAACCGGGACTCCTGTGATCGGATCCGAGACGGCGAGCACCATGGATGCTGCCTCCTCGGGATGCACCCAGTGAGGTAGCTCGAGCCTGAAGGGCGGCTTGACCCTCGAGCTCTTCAGATAAACCACCGTGAAGTAGTCCTTCCACGGCACCTCCGGCTTGAAGCCCAGCTCTTGGGAGACCTTTTCGTACAGGTTCAGGCTAGGATGCTTGCCAGGCTGGACAGGTTTCGTCATCTGCCCGTACCTCATGTGTTTCTGCAGGAAAGAGGCGTCCCTCCTGCGCTTGGTCGGATCGAAGAGGGAAGATCTCACCCTCTTCACGAGCCCGAGCGTCCCTACTCCTCTCTCCTTGCATGCCTGCAGGAAGTTCAAGATCTTCCCGGCGCAGTCGTGCAGCGCAAGCCTGTAGCCTCTAAGCCTGTCTAGGTCCACACCGTCTGGATCATCGTGGTAGATCAAACCCGGATACATGAGCAGGGGTCCGTCTATTATGATCCAGTTCGGTCTCCTTTGCTCGACCGCCTTCTTGGCGACGGTGAAGATGTATCCTGTCTCCTCTAGCGACAGCCAAGTCTGCCCGGCTACCGAGGTGAGCCTGTAGATGTCCCCGTCGAAAATAGGCCGCTCATCCCTTATCACCCTCCAGTCAGAGGTGTAGGCCATGGCTACGGCAATGCCGAAGTAGTGCCCTGATAGCTCCTTGCCCGCATGCGATCCGTCCACTCCGCATATCAGCTGTCCCTCAAGTCGTGCCGGGGGTACATCCCGCACTTCGGGCTTCTTTCCTTCTATCTCCGGCACCGGGACGAGCGATGAGGCCTTCTCTAGAAGCCTGAGCAGGGCTTCGGGCCACAGATACTCTTCTTCCCGCTCCCTCTCGAACACCATTTAATTAGAGCTACCCTTTTTTGTTCCTGTCGAGCCCATCGCAGCTGGAAACGGACATTTTTGTTCTCCATCGCAGGACTATACCCTGGGGAGGCGAGGAAAAACGCGCTCAACGAGGTCTTGCTGGATTTTGAATAAAAAATTTTTACTGAGGAAATCAAAAACCGATGCCAATAGCTGTAAAGGAAATTGAGAAGTTTTTGTCGAACGTTAAAGAGAGGATAAATAGAAATGAGAAGATAATCAGGTACGGGCGTGGACTTAGGACTAATTTGCTTTTTGACTTGAGGTCTGATGAAAACTGTCCCTGGTCATTATGTATCTCGGTCGGGATAAAAGACGGCATAATCGAGGATATCAAAATATCGGATAAATCGGTAAGCAACGCGCTGGTCTTCACTCTTACGTGGGGAACTTTCTTAAGGATTGCCAAAGGGCATATGAATGTTGGCACAACGGCGGTGCTCAAAAAGAAGATAAAAATAAAGGGCGGACTGATGACAGTTATCAGGTATAGGAAATATCTGGGCGAGGTCATAAGAACAATACAAGATGTCATTTCAGAGTATGGCGGTAGAGCTACAATTCTCCTCAGTAGAGCGGAGTTCTTGGCACCTCATATAATAATCGGAAGAAATGTGCGTAGTTTTCTTTCTGGAATCAGTGCAAAGAGGGCATTAATCGTGACCGATAAAACGATGACAAAAATCGGATTCGTAGAGGAGGTCAAAACGTTACTTGAAAAGAATGATGTAAAAGTCTCAGTGTTTGACGAAATAGCTCCCGAGCCACCGGAGGATATCATAAGGAAGGGAGCGAAATTCGCTGCTAGGACGAATCCCGATCTCATCATAGGTCTAGGTGGCGGATCTGCGATGGATGCGGCAAAGGCTATTTTGTTGTGCTATCACTATCCGAGTATTTCGTTGGAAAGAGTGGATCCGGGTATGGAGCTGGACATTCATAGGAAAGCGAAGCTTATGCTGATACCGACAACTAGCGGGACCGGAAGTGAAGTCACATGGGCTAGTGTGATCTCATTCAAGAGGGAAGGGGAGAAGCAGAAGCTCGGGCTTGGAACCAGAGAGTTTATTGCTGACATCGCCCTAGTTGATCCATACTTCGTTGAAAATCTTCCGAAAAAAGTTGTAGCGACAACGGGGCTGGATGTGCTCTCCCATGCTATAGAATCGCTGCTCAGCCCATGGTGTAATGAAATAGTGCGGGCAGTAGCTCTGCGGGCAATAAAGCTAACGTTCAGGCATTTGGTGAGGTCATATAATGGCGACTTGAGTTCCCGGGAGAAAATGCACTATGCGGCAACACTTGCAGGCCTCGCCTTTGGCAATTCGCAGGCAACACTTGCACATGGTCTTGGTCATGCCTTTGGTGCGACTTTCAGAATACCACATGGCTTTGCGGTGGCTCTGTTCCTTCCGTATGTTTTGCGATATTACAAGGACACAGCAATGGCAAAAGAAATGGTCATGGAGGTCAGCGAGGAGCTCCGCGTAGGCCGTTCCATGAATTCTGTGGTATCGGCAATAACATCCCTTATTAACAAAGTTGGTGGAAAGACCACAATCACCGGGTTTGGTATCAGTAGGAAGGACTTTCTCAGTAAACTTGACTGGCTTGTGAAGCTCTCGAAAGAGGACCCATGCACATACTCTGGACCAAAACTGCCATCTGATGAGGACATAAGAACTCTGTACCTGAGTGCACTTGGCGAATAGATTCCCCAAAGGGACCCCTTGGCAGAGTTCCAAAAGAATCAACTCTCTCCTTCAATTCGACAACCAGTGGATAGAGCTCTATCTTTCTGCCGGTTATCAAATTCTGTTTCAACGACTGTGCCGTGGGATAACAAATGGCTTCAGTATCATCTAGGACGAGAATGTCATAATTGACAAGACACCCAAGACCTCTAACTCTCTTCTCTGTTGAAGCAGAAAATTATTTTAACCTCCTTGGCCTTCTCCATTCTCGATGGAAGAGGCGAGAAGTTCTTGGGCTCTTCGTGAGTGGGAGCGCATCTCTGCTCACTCTCACATTTCAGGTCTGGGCCTTGAGGGCCTCCGAGCAAAGCCGGTTGCGGCCGGTATGGTTGGCCAAATCACGGCGAGGGAGGCCGCAGGGATCGTGGTGCAGATGGTGAAGAAGGGCAAGTTCGCTGGACGGGCCATCCTCCTGGCGGGCCCACCGGGGACAGGGAAGACCGCACTGGCGTTGGCCATCGCCAAGGAGTTAGGAAAGGACGTTCCCTTCGTCCCGATATCGGCTTCAGAGATTTACTCGACCGAGATGAAGAAGACGGAGTTCCTCATGCAAGCTCTCAGGAAGGCTATAGGGGTCAGGATCCACGAGCTCCGGAGGATCTACGAGGGGAAGGTAGAGGAGCTCTCTATCCAGCAGGAGCCGCACCCCTACAATCCTTTCGTCAAGGTACCCGTCGGTGGGACGGTCAGGCTATCGACAAAGGACTCTTCCCAGCGCCTCAAGATGGATCAGGCCTTCGCCACCGCAATGGTCAGGCAGGGAGTGGAAGTCGGGGATGTGATCCAGATAGACCCGGAGGCAGGCAGAGTGGTGAAGCTGGGCAAATCGAAGGAGGCTGCTCAGAAGGAGGGGTATGATCTGAGCGCGGTCCAAGTCGTGGAGGTGCCGACTGGTCCGATCCTGAAGAACAAGGAGTTCGTCTACACCGTCACCCTGCATGATCTGGATGTGAGCCAAGCAAGGGCTGGCGTGAGCGTCGTCAGCCTCCTGTTCGGGGGCGAGGAGAGCAAGGAGATCTCGAACGAGGTGAGGAGGACGGTGGACGAAGCGGTTAAGGAGTGGGTCGAGCAGGGGAGAGCGGAGATCCTGCCCGGAGTGGTCTTCATAGATGAGTGCTCCATGCTGGATGTGGAGACCTTTTCCTTCCTGACCAAGGCGATGGAACAGGAGCTCTCTCCCATCATCATCTTCGCTACCAACCGTGGCGTAACCGTGGTCAGGGGGACGGATTTCCAGTCCCCCCACGGGATACCCTTGGACCTGCTGGACAGGATGCTCATCATACCCACCTACCCCTACAAGCGTGATGAGATCCTGGAGATCCTGAAGATAAGAGCGAGGGCGGAGAAAGTCAACCTGACGGAGGAGGCCCTCAATTACTTGGCGGATTTGGGTGCCCAGACCTCGCTCAGGTACGTGGTGCAGCTGATAGCACCGGCCTCAGAGCTAGCCAGCCAGCAGGGTAGCAAGCAGGTAACCAAGGAGCACGTGGAGCAGGCCAGGCAGCTCTTCGTGGACGTATCCAGATCCGTTCGGCACCTGCGCGAGTTCGAGGCCAGAATGCTCAAGTAGCAATAAAGATCCTCGAGCCCTGAGGGTGTCCGTTCTGGGGCCTCAAGGACTGGTAGCTTGGGCTGGAAGCTGGTTTAATGGTTTGTTCATCAAGCATGAAGGAGCTTGAGCTTAGAGGAGGGGAGGTGGCAGGTGCTCTTCAGGGAGGGCAACTGGTGGTGGGCCTCTACTGCCCGGAGCACGCAAGCAGAGAGGAGAGGTGAAGTTCTGGAGAAACACGACTTTCCCGAGCTTTTCTACCTGATCGAGGGAACGTCACGCTAGTTCTGGGGTGCGATGGTGAGATCGGGGAGGTCAAGCTTGAGAGGGAAGGCCGAGGTGGTGAGCGAGTGGGTACAACGCCTACGGACGTGGGAAGGTCCTGGTGGTGGAGAGGGAGGGCATACACACGGAGTTCAAGGAGGTCGGCAAAACCGGTTGAGGTACTGAGTAGCCTTCCGTCCCGCCTGCTCCAGCTCCCCTCCCTCGACACCCGGGACTCCGCACGCAACAAGCAGGATGTCGGAGGTATCTAGCGTGATCTTGGTCAGCTCGGAGTCCCGGTAGGGGTAGACTGCAAAGACCTTCTCTTTGTCCGCCAGCACGGGCTCGTTGCCCTTCAGCCTCACAGGCTCCCTGAACCCTATTCCCAAGAACTCCTCTCCTTTTTTAGCGAGCCTGAGGCAGAGTTTTCCCCTCAGTCTGGAACAATCATAGGCACCCATGGAGATGCCTGTTTCAGCGGAGGCCAGATTGTAGCAGTCCACAGCTGTGTTGATGGTGGGCAAGCTCCTTCCCGAGAGGACGCGCCTGACGAGGGCCTCGCCGGCCGGCCTATCCTTCGTGGGGTCGATGCCAAGCCTCCAGTAAAAATCCCTGTACGCTCTGAAGATGCGCTCATCCTTTAGCCTCTCCAAGGTGTATTTCTGCCGGAGCTGCCGCTCTACCTCCCTCTTCAGGTCCTCCAGCCCCAGATCTTGCAGTTTAACCTTCACCCCCTCCAGTCTCCAGGCCCTCAGCTCCAGCCCCTCAAACCTCCGCTTCAGCTGGGGATCGATCTGAATCATTCCTAAATCGACCAGCTCGAATATTTTTGAGCGGCCGTAGTCTAGCCTGGTAGGACACGGGCCCTCCAAGCCCGTAGCGCGGGTTCGAATCCCGCCGGCCGCACCAGGAGTTCAATTTTGTCTGTTACTATGGAACAGACAGCGATGAAAAGGGAGGGTGTGTTTCAGATTTAGTACCTCCCCCGCTTTCTAGTGGTGGTTAGGCAGATATCGTCGTGCATGAGTGGTGCTCATTTTTGAAAAGCGGGCGTCCCGGCGAGCACATCCTTCACTATCTCCAAGTAAGTCATCCCGTACTCCTCGGCCGGTTCGATCTGCGTATACTCGTGCCACTCATTGAACGAGGTAATCAGCACGGCGCTCAGCTTGGGATCTAGGTGCTGAAGGGCCCGAGAGCAGAAATCTCTGAAGAGCTGCGGACTGCGCTCGATGACGGGGTGTTTGGCCCGCCTCACTGCGGTATCGTCGAAGCCCGGCATCACGCTAGGGATGAACCCGACCCCCAGCTCACTCGCGACCTGCCTCCACTCCTCGTATCGCCTCGAGACCCTGTCGACGAAGTTCTTGCCTATTCCGGGGAAAGGTATGTACATGTTGTAGGCGGTCACCGCGTCGAACTGCTGAATCAGCCTTCTCTGCCAGGGCGCGTCGGGATTCTGCCAGTACACTAGGTCGCCGATTAGGTACACGTTCTCTTCCAACTCCTCCCTCAGCTCGGAGATAACGTTTTTCACATCGCCTACGAATGTCCGTGCCAAGTAGATGATCACAACAGGTTTTCCGTCTATCAAAAGGTAGCTGGGATGGTTGAAGTAGGTGTCCCTGAGGTACTCGAAGTCCTGTCTCAGCCGCTCGCGATTAGCCGGGTCGTTGAGATTGACCCACCAGCACGACACTTTCAACCTACCCCACGTCTCGTAGTGGATGCAAAATTTTATCCTGTCGATTAAGCTTGCTTTGAGGAAGTGCTCCCGCAGCGTCACGTCCTCCCAGCTTCCTGGCCCCCACCAGCTCATGGCGAAGAAGTCTATCCCGTTACTGACAGCCCATTCAATGTGGGTGTTTATCACCTGCTGGTCGCGACTATCGTACTCCCCTAGCACCGGGATTCCTTTGTAGCCCTCGGTCCAGTGCCTCGTCTCAGAATACCAGGGGTAGTAATAGGCGCCAATCAGCTCAGCGGCGGCGTTGACAGACCTCGACTCCCTCGGCATGGTTAAAGATCGTCTCGGTGGGATCAGGTGGAGGATAGTCTCGGCGATGATCACTGCGATGCAAGCAACCACGAGCACGACCGGCGCTCTTGCAACTCGCAGACGTCCAGCGCTGGGAAATGTACGCTTCATCGTGCACGGAGGTACTTTGGGTACCATCAAGCCTTTCGCTTGGGACAGTTTTTCAAACCTCCTCTCAAATCGCTCAGCTCTGACTTCAATCCACTAGGTCATGACTGCATGCTCAGGAAGCTGGCCTGGGAATGAAGGTGGGCGCCCTAGTGCATGCTGGCTGGACGGGGAAAAGACTGTCTGAACCAAAGGTACGTTAACGGAGAGTGGGCAAGGGAACTCAGGCCTTACTCTAGCAGTTTTGAACTGAATTATTTTGGGATGGGTATTTTTTGATGGCCAGGGTGGTGTAGTGGTTAGCATCCGGGCCTGTGGAGCCCGTGACCCGGGTTCAAATCCCGGCCCTGGCCCCTTTTCTCTCGTATCCTGTGGTGGGTAAGAGCCTCAATTTATGGAGGTAGGGACATGCATTTGAATTTAGCGGTCAGCCTTTGGTGTGGCAAACCTGGCTAGGGAAGTTGCACGTCTAGCTCCGGGAGCAGGTAATGCTCACCGTCTCCAAAGTTGTAGCAGGAGAGGTGCAAGCGGGAGAGATGCTTATCCCAAGAAGTCAACGTCCCAAGTGCAGAAGTGTCCCCCTTCAGGAAATAATCAAACCAAGCAGCCATGTAACGCATGGAGACCTCGCGTTGCCAGGGAGGGGCAGGGTAATAACCATAGAGCAGGTTGCTAAAGCCATCGTGTGTTCCTCCGGCTATGACTATGAGCTCCTTGGGTGGTTTGGCCAGTCTGTAGCAAGGTATCGGATTAAGCTGATCGTTTATTAATATATCGAAATCTCCGGTTTGAATCTGCAAGGGTACCCCCAGTTCACCCAGTTCCCCTACTGTCGCGGGATTCACGTCCGAGAGGGCTACCACTGCTTTCACTTTCGGGTGTAGGGGTGTGGAGGTGACGGCCACTCCACCAAACGAGTGCCCGGCAATGCCGATCCTCGACTCATCTACCATTTCTCTGACTGGGCTCTGGTTCAGGAGGTAGTCTATGGCGTCCCAGACGTCCTGCCGCCAGACCCCCTGCGCCAGCCGTAAGGGGCCCTCAATAGCTGCCCCTGGACGCAACGGTATCCCTAAGATATTTTCCGAGAAAGGTACGGTCCAGTCTGGCAAGACCCCCTCCGAGTCCCCGGTCGCTGTCGGATCCAGAAGCATGGCGATGTAACCACGCTGAGCGAGCCCCTCACCAATCCAGCTATACATGGATCTCTGAGAGCACCACCCACCGCAGAAGACGATTGCTGGGTGCTTTCCGCCCCCGGGCGGGCAGTAAATGGTAGCCGCAAGCTCCCACCCCTCTGTATTCTTGAAGTGCACGTCGATCACACTTATGTCGTTTTGCTGAGATGCTTGGGGCAGATCAAGGGCGGAAACTGGGATGACGAAGAGCAACAAGGCCAAGAAGGCAGGGGCTAATACCTTCATCGCAGACTGTCTACCAAGATTTAAATGCTTTCAACTCTTAACGCGAGCTTTCTGTCCGAAAATTAGCGATGGGGCTTGAAAAATTCCAGTGGAATCAATTTTCGTTCCCACGGTATGAAACGGTCCTCAGCATCCGCGTGATCCTGCCGGGAAACTAGATTTGCCCCTCTCAGGTGTAGGTAACTTCGTAGGCCACTCTTCGCAAGAGCTGGGGTATTAACGATTTCGCCCCACTGTGCGACCAAACGGATAACTGTTAACTTAGGGAAGTAAGATCTGGACCCTTTGGGGGAGCCTTGAGCCCTCGATCAGCTCGATCTTTTTCTTCCGTGGCAATCGCTTGAGCTCCTTCTCCCTCCTTCGCGCCTCCCTGAAAGAAGGCAGCTCCTCCGCATAAGCGACTCTGAGGTTCTTCCATCCCTTGGTGTACCGGACCCTCCCCGCCAAGTGCTGCTCTATCCTGGTCCGCAGGTTCTTGGTGCAGCCGACGTACAGCTTCCCGCTTTCATCGGTGAGGATGTAAACCCACGGCATCAAAGCGAGTTGATACCAGTTTAAAAGGAGGCTCCACCCCATTCTCGGCGATGGAGGAGAGAGGAGAACTGACTGAAATGCCGCTCAGGTTGGTCATCTCCCTGGCGATAGCGATGATATGCCTCTCGGTCCTGATGCAGTTCGTCCGGACCTCTGAGGCCGCCATGCTGAGGGAGCTTGATGTCAGGTTCTCCATCTCCGGGCACAGGCTTAGGGTGATGGTTTACGATGCTCAAACAGGACAGCCTGTGGGAGGGGCCACCGTGACAGTGACGTACGATGGAGGTATGAAGGCCCACACGCTGGGCGCCAGCTCGAACTCTTACACCTTCTACTTGCCCTCGGATATCCTGCTCGCGAGCGTGAGGGTGACGAGGAATGGGTACTTCCCTTGGGAAGGGGAGGTAGCCCTGGAGTGAGGGAATGGAGTCTTTTCCAGTCTGGATGCTGGTCAGTGTGTTTTCCTGCTGCCTGATAGGCATGGTGGGTCAGGAGTCCCTGCAGCTTTACAAGCAAAGGGAGAGGCTCGTCTCCGCCGTGCGGGAGTTCAACGAGTTCTTGGGAGCGGTGGATGGGGCATGTTCCAAGGGTAGGGCTAGCTTCTGCCTTCAGCAGGCCAGACTGCAGATCTCAGGGAGGGTGGCGGTTCTGCTGGTAGAGGGGGAGCCCAGGAGGTCCGAGCAGCTTCCCGTTCCCTTTTCCGAAAACCTGCAGCTGGGTCCGGGGAAGTACGAGATCCGCCTCGTGGATGAGGGGGGTTGGGTTCTCCATGTGGAGGAGAGGTGAGCTTTACCTGCACCGGCTGATCTCGGCCCCGATCGTCTACTTGATTCTCACGGGCGCATGCTTTCAAGTGCACGGTCAGATTCGGTCCCAGACGGAGCAGGCCGAACTCACCATATTCATGCAAAAGCTCGCTCACATCATCTCAAGCTGTGAGAAAACGGATGCGAACTGTGTGGCACTGGTGAGGGTACCTTTTGAGCACCTGCACCTCATCTTCATCCCGGAGAACTGCCTGACGCGGATCGAGGGGAGATGGGAAGGACACAGAGTAGTAGTTTTCACTCAGGTGCGGATCCCGCGAATGTGCTTGGATTCTCCGAACTGGATAAAGATAAGGAAATCCGGCGGGATCGTGGAGATCGAGCATGGATGAGCTGCTCGCGACCCTCTTCGTATGCACCATGCTGTTTCTGTTCTTCCTTTACCTCAGTAGCTTTGTCTCCAGTTACTTGGATTGTGCTCGGCGGTTGAAATGGACAGGCTCCTCGGTCTTGCGGTTTTCGCGAACTGCATCTGTCTTTCTCTCCTCCTCTTGGGCCTGGTTGCTCTACCTGACAGCACCCACGGAGCGGGGCGCATCCTCCACCAGCTCCTGACCGAGAACCTCCGCGTGACTTGTCCCGGCGGCCGGATGGTGCAGAAGTCCCTCATGTCCTTCTTGGTCGAAGCAGACCAGCTGGGCTACCCGGTTTGGCTCGTGGATCAGCTCGAGAATGGGATCTCGTGCATTCTGGAGCGCTCAACACCCTTCGTTTTCGTTTTCAGGTTGGGCGATTTCACAGTTGGGGCGGAGGGGTCGGAGGAGGTAGACTTTGCGAGGTTCCGGTTGCTGACACCAGATAACCGGGTGATCACACCCCAGCTTTCGCTCTACAAATGAGCGTCCACTTTGCGGCCTTGGGTGCTCTGGTTCTGGTCCTCACCTTCTCCGTCTGCCTCCAGCTCCAGGAGGTGGGCAGGCTGGGAGCACAGATGGGCGCCTACACCTGCCAGCAGGAGCACCTCCGATCCCAGCTGAAGCTCCTCCGGGAGTCCTTCGAAGAGAGCCTGAGACAGCTCACATACGTAGCCCTGCAGCGGGTTTCCCTGTGCGCCTCCGAATTCGGGTCGGACGAGGAGAGGCTGGAGGCTGTGAGAAGCAGGATCCTCCAGACCTGCCCCGAGAACTTAGAGAGCGACAGTAGCTATCTCAGATTCACCCCCTTGGATGTCCAGCTTGAGGAACTACCAGGGGGTTTTGTCCTCACTAGGTACCGCGCATCGGGGGTGCTGGGCGTCAGATCACCCTTTCTGACCATGTGGGAATCCCTGGACAGCTTGGAGGTTCGGGTACCCTGCAGGTTCTTCCTCCTGCAGCGCAAGATGAACGAGTTCGTCGGGAGCCTGGACGAGATACACGATCGGTGGAGGGACTGGCAGTACATGCAGGCCCTCGCTCAGGCCCTCACAGGTCAGGTAGTCCTCTCCAAGCGTTTGGTTGGGGAGCTCCTGAAGAGGGCTTGGGCGGAGGGGGAGCTCGAAACCTTGGGGGCCAAAGGGGGGAAGGTTAGCCCGGAAGGCCTGAGGATCAGGGCTGAGCTGGAGGTGAGGCGGGTGGAGTTCAAGAGGGAGGATCCCCTTGGCTTGGCTGGGAGGAAGCTGGCTACGCCCATCTATCTGCCCGGTACTACCCTTTGGTGGGGACAGTGGAGAGTGATCGCGGAGCTCCGGGCTGTGGAGGAGATCCAGGACTGGGAAAATCCTGTCATCCCCCGCGCGGACGGGTACCATCCCCTCAGTTATGTCTGGGAGTTTCCCTCGGGAAGGTTCGAAACCAGGATCCTCGTGATCCTGCCCAGGCCCTTCTGGATCCTGCAAGCAGGATGAGCCTGAATTTACTTCCAGCCAGCTCTCTCCAAATTTAGCATGAATATCGTACTGCTAATGCTGAAAAAGGCTGAGAAAATGCTCGGTTCGTTCCGGGCAGAAGCCGGTGGAACTAAGCTGGGAGGAATACCGTGCCAGGAGTCAGTGCGGGATTTTAGGACGAGGAACTACTGATGGTGTACGCCTCCCATCCCCTGCTCAAACCGAACACGGTGGAGCTCCGCGAGTACCAGCTCTCCCTCCTGCCGCACTTGCTCGAGAAGAACTCGCTCGTAGTCATGCCGACGGGGCTCGGCAAGACCTATCTGGCGATAATGGTAGCCTGCTGGAGGCTCTCTAGGTACCCGGAAGGGAAGGTCCTAGTCATGGCCCCGACTAAGCCTCTGACTATCCAGCACTACGAGACCTTCAAGAAGTGCATGAACCTGCCCGAGGAGGACTTCAACTTTCTGACGGGGGAGAGGCCACCACAGGAAAGGAAGAGGATTTGGTCTTCGGGGAGGATCTTCTTCGCCACCCCCCAGGTGGTCGAGAGGGACTTGATTTCCGGGAAGCTGGAGTTCGGGGACTTTTGTCTGCTCGTCTTCGATGAGGCGCACCGAGCTGTGGGTGATTACTCGTACGTCTTCATTGCCTCTCAGTTCATGAGGTTGGCCAGGAGCCCCCTCATTCTCGCTCTGACCGCCTCGCCGGGAGGGGCTGTGGAGAGGATAGAGGAGGTGAAGCGGAACCTCTTCATAGAAGCTGTTCACCTAAAGGGAGAGAGGGACCGCGATGTGCGCACCTATGTAAAGCCCGTCAAGGTGGAGTGGCGGAGGGTGGAACTGCCCGAACATTTCATCACCCTGAAACGGCTGCTAGAAGATCAGCTGGAGGAGCACCTCTCCAAGCTGAAGGAGGCAGGCTATCTGCAGTCCACCCGGGAAGTGCCTAAGAGGCACCTGCTCGAGCTCCAACAGAAGCTCCTAGCGGAGAGAGAAGGGAAGGAGCCCCTGCTCGCTCACCTCGCAGCCTCCCTCAAGCTGACCCACGGCTTGGAGCTCTTGGAGACCCAGGGCATCCACGCACTGGTGAACTTCCTGGAGAGGCTGCAGGCCAAGAGTCAGCAGCCCGGGAGCAGTAAGGCGGATAGGCTGCTTGCATCTGACAGGCGAACTTCCGTAGCGCTCTCTCTCGCCAAGCGCGCCCTGCAGTCAGGCTTCTCCACCCACCCGAAGCTGGAGGCCTGCCTAGCGTGTGTAAAGGAGCAGCTCCAGAACGATCCCTCATCCAAGATCTTGGTTTTCACTAACTTCCGGGAGACCGCCGAAAGGCTCTTGGAGTTATTTCTCCGGGAGGGCATCAGGGCCGAGAAGTTGCTTGGGCAGTCAGACAGAGGAGGGAGCAGGGGGATGAGCCAGCGCCAGCAGCTAAGCTCGGTGAGGAAGCTGAGGGATGGGGAGATAAGCGTGCTGGTCTCCACAGCCGTTGGGGAGGAGGGCTTGGACATCCCGGATGTCGAGCTCGTGGTCTTTTACGAGGCGGTGCCCAGCGAGATTAGGTCCATCCAGCGAAAGGGGAGGACAGGGAGGACCAGGCCGGGCAGGGTAGTGGTACTGCTGGCGAAGGGTACGAGGGATGAGGCCTACTACTGGTCGGCTTATTGGAAGGAGAGGGAAATGAGAAAGTTTCTAACGCAGGGAAAACAAGTTAAGCTGGTGGGGTGAATGCCACTGAGGATAATCGCGGACCACAGAGAGATCCCCTCAGGTGTCGTCCGGAGGCTCTTCGAGGCGGGCGTGCAGGTGGAGACGAGGCAGCTGGACGTCGGGGATTACATCGTCAGCTCGGAGGTGGGTGTGGAGAGGAAGAGCGTAAGGGACTTTGTCCAGTCAATCATCGACGGGAGGCTCTTGGAGCAGGCTAGGATGCTGAAGGAGGCCTTCCCAAAGCCTGTCCTGATCCTCGAGGGCAGGGAGGATCCCTACACCGTTAGGGGCATCCACCCCAACGCGCTCAGGGGAGCACTGCTCGCGGTGGCGGTCGATTTTAACATACCCATCCTTCCGAGCCGGGATGAGGTGGATACGGCAGGCTTGCTCTTAGTCCTGACGAGGAGGGAACAGGAAGAGAAGCGGAGGGAGCTCGTGGTCAGGGGAGAGAGGAAGGGATTAACGCTTGAGGAGAAGCAGAGGTTTGTGGTCGAGGGCCTGCCGGGCGTCTCCGGTACCCTAGCCCAGCGCTTATTGGAGAGGTTTGGGACGGTCGAGCGCGTGATGACGGCCTCCGAGAGGGAGCTCCAGCTCGTCCAAGGTATAGGCCCGGAGAAGGCTAGGGAGATAAGGGAAGTTCTGACCTCTCCTTACAAGGGGAAGCAGGTTCATCTCTTGTGAACACCAAGTGGCGTCGGCGGCATCCAGTTCACGCGAAATTCACCTAAAATTTCCAGTAATCCCTGAGGTTCCTCTTGACCTCTTTGATAACGGAGGTTTTTTTCGGTTTAGCCCTCTTGAATTCCTCCCCTTGCATAGCCCGCACGATGTTGCACACGCTCTCCGAAAGGGCCGAGGGGCTGTACCCTCCCTCGAGCACGAAAAAGCACTTTTTCCGGAGGGCCTCGTAGGCGAGCCAGCCGAAGGCTTGGGAGGTGAGGGAAAGCTGGGTCAGGGGATCGGATCGGTGTGCGTCAAAGCCCATCGAAACGGCCATGATCTCCGGTTTGAACTGATCCAGCAAGGGCAGGAAGATCTCATCAACGCAGGCCGAGTATTCAGCATCACCGGAGCCGGGAGGGAGGGGGACGTTAACCGTGAAGCCCTCCCCCTCTCCCCTCCCTACCTGCCAGGCGAAACCGGTGCCTGGGTAAAGGGTCGCCGGATCCTGGTGAAAGGAGACATAGAGCACATTAGGATCCGAGTAGAAGATCTCCTCGGTTCCATCCCCGCAGTGCGCATCCAGATCCCAGATCATGATCCTCCGCGCACCTTTCTTCAGGAGCCACCGGACGCAGATGGCTAGGTTGTTGAGGTAGCAGAAGCCCGCCCCCCTGCAGCGAGATGCGTGGTGGCCGGGTGGCCTGATGAGGGCGAAGCAGGGCCCTCTCTCCAGCGCTTCCTCGGCCGCTACCAGTGCGCCCCCCACGGCGAGTAGCGCTAGCCGGTAGGTTTCCTTCCGCGTGGGTGTGTCAGCATCTATGGGAATTTCTTTCGAACAAGCCTTTTTCAGGAGCTCCAAATAACTCTCCTCATGGATCAAGCGGGCCTCCTCCTCAGTCCCCATCCTGGGGGGGAGAACCCTGATGGATCTTAAAAGCCCGGCACTTTCGAGCCCATCCAGAATAGCCTTCATCCTGTAGGGGCCCTCGGGGTGCCCCGGAGCGGGCTCATGCTTCATGAACTCGCGTGAGCAAACGATGGATGTCTCAGCCATCCTTCCCACACAGCTGGACCTCGAGCCTCACGGAGCCCCGAGTCCCGTTCCAAGTCTTTTCCATTCGCCTGACTTCAAGTCTCTTCCTGAAGAAGGGGGCATCCAGCACCATGGTCTCATATTCTCCCCCTTCCCCGGCCGGATTCAACCCGAATCTTTTTGCCAGCAGCCCAAGCTCCTCGACGGCCCGCTCGTCAAGAATCCTTCCCAGCCATCTCTGGTCGAGGCCTTCTGCTGAAACACTCGTGATGAGGATCTGTAGCCCGGCCCCTACCTCCTCCTTCAGGAGGCCGAGCTGATCCCTGCCCCACAGGGGTGTCACGTGCTCCGCACCCATCTCCTCGCACAACCTATCGATGCGCTCCTTCTGGTATCTAGATGCCACGGTTCCGCTCACCAGCACCTCCAGACCCAGATCCCTGAGCCCCTCGGTGAGCTCTTGGACTTCTTGCTCCTTGATCCCGCTCACCCTGATTTTCAGCAACGGGGTGCCTAGGCACTCCGCGAAGAGATCTATGTGCTCGAGGTTCACCCGGTGAAACATCCAGGAATCTGAGGATTCCGGCACTGCGCATATCAAGACATCCGGCTTCCTCCCCTGTGACTGGCACAACCAGTACGCATATGTGGAGTCTTTTCCTCCGGTGATCAGAATGCCAATCATCTCTCATTTATTGTGGGGGTTAAGAACTGGATGGCTCCACGGATCCCACTGGCCCTAGCCTTGCTTTTCCTAGGCATGGTCACACTCCTCAAGGGGGTCTCCCCCATGCCTGAGAACCTTTTCGACGTCGGCCTTATCTCCTTGGGCCTGGCCTTGATCCTGAGCTACGTCGCGGTGCTGGGAGAGACCTTCGAGGACTGGATGGAATCCTCACCTTTCTTGGCTTTCGCCCCGGTCCTTTCCTCCATGGGGCTGGCCGTGATAGTAGAGGCCCTGACCGCCCCCTACACTTGGGGCACACAGTTGACTCTGCTGGCGGTGGGGAGCATCCTCGTGGTCCTGCCCCCTCTCCTGAGCTGGAGGAGATGAGGCTGAGGAAGAAACAGCCGGAGAGTGTGGCTCCAGATCTTTCCGAGCAGTTTGCCGCCCTGTACGAGAGGCTCCAGGAGCTGGAGCGCAGGGTGGAGGCCCTAGAGCACACCCTCACGGGTCAGGAGAGCCCACCCGTCAAGAAGCTCGAGATCCGCGACATAAGCAGGGGGAGAACGAGGAAACCCTTCGTGGATGAAGGCTGAGGTCCTCCGCTCCGGACCCATCTCCACGCTCAAGATAGACTGCTCAGGCTGCCCCCGCCTCTCCTCCCTGCTCGATCCCGCTTGCAGGCGGTGCATCCTTCGGCACCTGTCCCGGATCGAGCCCGTGCAGCGCGTGGAGCTGAGGAGGGCATTCAGTAGGGTTTACATCACCTCAAGGTTGTCCCAGCTCGCCCACGCTATAGTCGCCTCAGACCTGCCCGAGGACAGGAAGGAAAGAGTCATGGAGATGCCACATGAGACCAAGCTACTCGAACGCTTGGGTCTTCATGAGGTTAAAGCCCTGATCGAGCAGTGGGAGCTACATCCTAAGAACTACGAGGAGGTCTTCGCTTGCTCCATTCTCCCTTTCTTCGTCAGGGCAGTTTGGGTTGGGAGCAAGCACCCGAAAAGGCTTGTGGATGCCTATCCCCTGGAAGGGGGAGGGGAGGTCAGGATCTACGAGCAGCTCGGCACATCCACTTACTTCTACGACTTGGATCTCCCCGAATTCAAGCTGGATCCAGGGCTTGTCTCGCTCATGTTTGCAGCCTACCGCCAGCCTGTTAGGGAGGTGCCTGCGGAGGTGGACGTATCCAAGCCCGAGGAGGTCTCTAACTTCTTGGAGAGGGAATACATCAGGCGCATGCTTGGGCTGGGCGGAAACAGGCTTGGCAGGGAGCAGCTGGCCCAGCTCTCGAGGCTCCTGGTCAGGTGGTCCAAGTATGGCCTCCTAGAGCCCCTCTCCAGGGACGATAACCTGACAGACATCCACCTGGAGCCTCCGGTGGATCTGCAGCCTGTGATGGTGGAACACGTGAGGTGGGGTAAGTGCCAGACGGGCTTCTGCATCTCGACCCTAGAGCTCGAGAGGTTGGCTGGCCGGCTCGCTGCCCTTGAGGACAAGCGCTTCGACGAGCAGCACCCCCACTTGGATGCAGAGCTGGGGGAGCTGGGCCTGAGGTTCTTCTTCGCCAGGACCCCCCAGCTCAGCGCCTCCGTCCGGAAGAGGAGGAGGAAGCCCTGGACCCAGCCCCTCTTCATCCAGCTGGGGACGCTAACGCCCCTGGCAGGCTCCTTCCTCTCCACCCTGCTCCGTCTTGGTTTCGGGGTTGTCGTGCTCGGGGCGATAGGGACTGCCAAGACCTCCCAAGTGGAGACGTACATCCCGGAGATAGGCAGATCGGAGAGGATTGTGACCTTTCAGGATACTGAGGAGCTGCACGTCCCGGACTTCGTACGTCTGGGCTACAGGCTGACCTCCGTGAGGGTGCAGGAGCCGGCGGAGATGCAGAGGGTGATAGAGTCCTTCCTCAGGGGTGGTACGGCCCACTGGATCTTCACCGAAGTTAGACACAGGGAGAGTATCAAGCCCGCCATCGGGGCGGCGGCCAGGCAGGGGCAGCCCGTCATCCTGAGCATGCACGCCAGATCCGAGGAGGAGCTCATGGTCATCCTGACCAAGCAAATGGGCCTGAGCGGAGCCGAGCTGGATTTCTTGGACCTGATGGTCACCTGCGCTAGGTTCGAGACGCCCCGCGGCACCGTCAGGAGGGTGACAAGCATCTCGGAGGTGAGAGGAGGAGGCAGCACCCCGGTCTTCTCCTACGATAGGAAGGCGGACAGGCTGGAGAACAGGATCTTCAGGGGTGATCCCCAGCAGCTCAGGCTCCTGGACTCGATGGAAGTGTCCAAGTTGGGCCCTCAGGAGATGAGGGGACTTTTCCTCAGGCCCCCCGAGGAAGGAGGCAGCGCGCTTCTGCAGCTCGCCTGCCGTAAGCTGGGTTTGGATGAGGGGGAGCTCATCCAGCGCCTCCTGCAAGAGGCCCAGATGAAATCGCTCTTGGTCAAGCTGGCGGAAGCCAAGCCACAGCTCCTGGAGTTGCCCTCGGTCACGCAGGCCTACGACTACTACTCCTTTCTTATCCGCTCGGAGGAGGTGGATCCGCTGAGCAAGTGGAAGGAGAAGATCGATGAGCTGGTTTGAGACCTTCTGCAGGTTTTCTGCCCGCCTCCTACCCGTGCAGGCCTACAGGCTGAAGGAGGAGACGAGGCGCGAGCTCGAGCTTGCCAGTTTTAAGGTGAGCGATGGGCAGTATGCCTCCGGCCTCCTCTGTTCCCTGCTGGTTCCTCTGCTCGTAGTTCTGGCCATCTCAGTCCTGCTGGGGAATCCCTGGCTCCTCTTGGCTGGTCTCCTGATTCTCTGCCTCCCCTGCCTGCTCCTCTTCATGCTTTATCCCTCTTTTGTTGCCTCGCAGCGGCGGAGTGAGGCACGCGGCTATGCCGTGGGGACACTTCTGGTCCTAATCTTCGACCTGATGTACAGGAGGAACCTGCGCGGTGCAATGGCGAGGGCCTCCCGCACCCCGGGCATGCTGGCTGAGGATCTCCGGCGAGCGATGATCGAGCTGGAGAGAGGGGAGGGCGGCAGCCCCGAGGAGCTCATGCTTAGGATCTCGCACAAGTGGTCTGAGCTGGATGAGGGGATAGGGGAGGTGCTTGAGGAGGTCTCGAGGGGAGAATGGTCGAGGAGGGAGCTCCTCCAGACTTCCAGGAGGCTCATCGCAGGGGTCGAGAGGGAGGTGGAGGAGGAGCTCCAGAGAATGGTCTCCCCCGCTCTTTACTTCCTCTCCCTCGGTGCTCTGGCCGTGCTCCTAACCGTCGGTCTCTCCCCTCTCTTCGCCCTCCTGGGGAGGTTCGACCTAAGCTTTTATCCCGTGATCTCGGTCGCCCTGGCCCTCCTGTTCTGGCTCTCCACCATCTTCCTGCTCACGCGCAGGC
>Ga0190319_1000017_pt1 | contig 28021 bp, 15 predicted proteins | sample 48701145_MG_FD_165040 | JGI IMG/M metagenome (GOLD analysis project Ga0190319, IMG submission 165040) | Hydrothermal vent sediment bacterial communities from Southern Trench, Guaymas Basin, Mexico - 4870-11-4-5_MG | ecosystem: Environmental > Aquatic > Marine > Hydrothermal vents > Sediment ...
GTTTAAGGACGTGGTGAGGGACTCCGGATGGATCTCCGAAAACGCCTGGGAGGTAATACCCCCCCTGCCCGACAACGTGTACTACTGGAGGGTCTGCGCCAAGGACAACGCCGGTAACATAGGGGAGAACTCGGAGGTGAGGAAATTCAGGGTGGACACTCTACCACCCGAAAATGTCTTCCTGATCTGGCCGGAAAACGGGAGGATTGCTGGAGTTGGAGCTCAGCCGAATCTGGACTGGAACCCAGCGGTCGACAACAGCTTGCCCGTCCTCTACCGGGTGTTGATAAACAGGAAGGGCGTGACGGAGAACTACAGGGACTCGGGATGGATAACGGACGACAACTGGGTCGTAACACCATCCCTACCCGACAACGACTACGAGTGGAGGGTCCTCGCTAAAGACAACGCTGGGAACGTGTTCGAGACTGCCACCTGGTGGTTCAGGGTGGAGACTCAGCCGCCAGCCCCGCCCCAGCTCTACCAGCCCGAGAATAGAGAGAACACGAACGATACGACGCCACTCCTGAGCTGGGAGAACGTCTGGGATGTGTCCCAGCCAGTCCTGTTCTACGTCTGGGTAGCAACAGATCCCGACTTCACCAATGTGGTGAGGGAGAACGGCTGGAGGGCTGAGAACTGGTGGGAGGTGACACCGGCCCTGCCCGACAACGTGTACTACTGGAGGGTCTGCGCCAAGGACAACGCCGGTAACATAGGGGACAATTCTGAAACCTTCTGGTTCAGGGTGGACACCGTGCCTCCAGCACAGGTCCAGCTCCTGTCGCCCGAAAATGCCTCATGCTCGGACAACCTGACCGTTACTTTCCGCTGGTGCTCGGTTGTCGACAACTCTGGGGTCATCTACCAGCTCCAGATAGACAACGATGAGGACTTCAGCTCCCCGGAGTACGATAACGACAACATCCTGGAGAACTACCACACGGTAACCCTGCCCAAAGCCGACCACTACTACTGGAGGGTCAGGGCGAGGGATACGGCAGGGAACATCGGGGAATGGTCGGTTGCCCGGCTGTACATCATTGGGAAGTGGAGGCAGCTCGAGTCATGGAGTGAGGCCGTGGAAACTAAAGCTCAATGGAGATCCCTTGAAACTTTCGACGGGACCCTCGTGTTTGGAGCAAGATGGCTCTTGCTGGAAAGTTGGGGAGCTCATGTGCTTACCGTGGCTGAGTGGCTGAAGAACGAGGAGTGGGCAGCATCTGTTAACACACCTGTGGCTTGGATGCGGGTTGAAGCTTGGACATGCGGAGCCCAAACACCCGCTCCGCCCGAATTGATCTCACCGGCAGATGGAACGAGGACGAACGACAATGTTGTGGTCTTCGAGTGGACGAGCAGGCCACTGACCGACAACTATGAGCTCTGGATCGACAACGACGCGGACTTCAGCTCTCCCTACTGGCTTGAGAACTACACCGAAAACCAAGCCACTGTCGAATTGCCCGACGAGAACTGGCACTGGAAGGTGAGGATCTGGGTCTACGGGCACCCTGCATCCTCCGAGGTCTGGACCCTGCTGGTTGACACCACGGTCCCCGCAACTACCCTGATCTCGCCCGCAGACCAGCTGGAGACCTGCGAGAACACCATTACCTTCAGCTGGGAGGAGGTCCAGGACGTCTCAGAATCGCTGACTGGAGAGAATGCCGGACTACTCTGCTATGAACTTTGGATTGACAATGATGCTGACTTCAGCTCACCCTACTGGCAGGAGAACCTCACCTCCACCTCCAAGACCCTGCAGCTACCGGATGAATATTACTACTGGAAAGTCAGAACTTGGGACGAGGTTTATAACTGGGCGGACTCAGAGGTCAGGAGGCTACTGATCGATACAGTTCCACCAGCCATCCCGCCCAGCTCCCCGCAGGATGGAATGAAGACCAACGACAATACACCAACCTTGACCTGGTCATCTGTTCCGGACTACTCGAACTCGCCAACCGGTGAGGCCTCCGGCGTGAAGTACTACGAGCTTTGGGTGGATAACGATCCCGACTTCGGCTCACCTGTGCTTCAGGAGAATTTCACCGAGAATTCCTATACTTTCGACTTTGAGCTCGGGGACGAAAACTACTCCTACAAGGTCAGGGTCTGGGACAATGCGGGGAACGTAAGCGACTGGTCTCAGATCTGGAGCTTCCTGGTGGACACCATGTCGCCCAGCGTACCACCAAAGGTAGGTCCGTCCGATGGATACATAACAACAAACTTGAGTGTAACACTAGACTGGGGAACCTCTTACGACAACTCATACTCACCGACGGGTGAAAACGCCGGAGTCGCACATTATGAGCTCATAGTCGACAATGACGGGTTCGTGCCACCCTACTCACACTACGATAATACCATCACGGACACGATCAAGACCATCACACTCGATCCCGGCATCTACAAGTGGATCGTCAGGGCTTGGGATGAGGCAGGGAATGTCAGCGAGAACGAGGAGCCTTGGACCTTCATCATCGACATCGAAGGTCCTTCTACACCACAACCAGTTTCGCCGGAGAATGGAGCGAAGACCAATTTGACGTACATCAAGTTTGACTGGACGGACTCCACCGACGATTACTCGGGTGTCGACCACTACCACATCCAGGTCGATAACGACCCAGACTTCAGCACGCCCGAGATAGAGGAGTTCCCGAGCTCCTCGGAAATCCTGCTGAAGATAGGATCGGATGAGAACTACTTCTGGAGGGTGAGAGCGATCGACAAAGCAGGAAACGAAAGCGACTGGTCAGGTGTCTTCTCCTTCCTGAGGGACACCGTCGCACCCTCAGTACCCTCCAAGTACGCTCCTCCCAATGAACACGTGACAGACAATACACAGATAAGATTTGAGTGGTACCATGCCTCTGATACTTCGGACTCACCCACTGGAGAAGCTGCAGGAGTAAAATGCTACGAGATTTGGGTAGACAACGACCCCGACTTCAGCTCCCCCGAGAACCTAGAGAACATAACGCACCCGGACAACAGCTGGAGCACGATCTTCTCGGATGAGAAGTACTACTGGAGGGTCAGGGCCTGGGACTGGGCAGGGAACGCTGGGGACTTTGAGGCCTCCTGGTGGTTCATCGTGGACACCACACCGCCAGAACCACCGGTCCTGCTGGAGCCGGAGAACCTGAGTTCCACGAATGACAACACACCCTTGCTCAAGTGGCAGACGCCCTATGACCTAGCCGGAGTGGATCTCTATGAGGTGTGGGTGGATAATGATGCGGACTTCAGCTCCCCCGAGTACGAGAACTTCTCATCCGAGAACGTGCACGAGCTGGGTACCCAGCTTTCCGATGAGAACTACTACTGGAGGGTCAGAGCGAGGGATGTCCTGGGCCACTGGGGCGAGTGGTCCGAGCTCTTCGTGCTGATGATCGACACGAAGCCACCTGGAACACCCGCCAGCTCCGCCACCCATGGCCTGATCACCAATCAAGTCAATCCTACCTTGAATTGGGACTCGACCACCGACAGCTCCTACTCACCCACGGGTGAGGCCTCCGGGGTGAAGGTATACGAGCTCTGGATAGACAACGACTCAGACTTCAGCTCGCCCTTCGTCATCCAGTTCAGCCCGGATACTGCCTTTGAGTCCGGCGTGGATGAGAACTATCCCGAAACAGGGTTCCCGGATGCCAAATGGTACTACAGGGTCAGGGCCTGGGACTGGGCAGGGAACGCCGGGGCCTGGTCCAGCACCTGGTGGTTCATCGTGGACACCACGCCTCCGGCTCCGCCCACACCCCTCCTGCCCGAAAACTCGGACATGATCAACACGGCTGAGGTTACCTTCCGCTGGACGGAGCCCGAGGACCTCTCAGGCATCGACTCATACACGCTCTACATCGACAACGACCCTGACTTCAGCTCGGCCTCCTCCTACCTGACCACCGTCAACTACAAGGTGGTGACGCTGAGCGATGAGAGGTACTACTGGAGGGTAAAGGCGAAGGATGCCGCCGGGAACGTTAGCGAAAACTCCGTCACCTTCAACTTCCTGCTGGATACTGTCGCTCCGGAAGTGACGAGCTTGGGAACACCCGAAGATGGTCTCATAACCAACGACAACTTGCAGACCTTCAGCTGGAGCTTCGTGCAAGACCTGTCGAACTCGCCCACAGGCGAAAAGGCAGGGGTGGTGGCGTACGAGCTGTGGATCGACAATGACAACGATTTCAGCTCTCCCTTCTGGCTGGAGAACTACACAGACAACCAAGTAACGGTTGAACTCCCCGATGAGAACTGGAGCTGGAGGGTTAGGGTCTGGGACAATGCGGGCAACTACAGCACTTCCGAGACGAGGACCCTGCTGGTCGATACAAGACCACCGGATGTCCCCACCCTGAAGTCGCCTGCCGATGGAACGAAAACGAACGATAACACGCCTGAGTTCAGCTGGTCCGAGGTCGTGGACAGGTCTTGGTCGCCCACTCTGGAGAACTCTGGCGTCAAGTGCTACGAGCTCTGGGTAGACAACGATGCTGACTTCAGCTCCCCCGTGCTCCAAGAGAACTTGGACTCAACCAGCCGGGTAGTCGAACTGTCCGATGAGAACTACCACTGGCGCGTAAGGGCTTGGGACGTTGCAGGGAATGCGAGCGCCTGGTCGGATGTCTTCACGGTGCTCATCGACACCGTTCCTCCAACCGTCCCGCTGAAGGCTACCGTGGTACCGGACACGGGGGTGGATGACCCCGACAACAGGGTGGTGACGAACTCCTCCAGCCTGACCTTCTCCTGGAACGCCTCCACTGACTCCTCCAACTCGCCCACAGGTGAGAACGCGGGTGTGAAGTGCTACGAGATAAGGATCGAGAATGTAACTACCGGATATGTCATCTCCGACAACGTGGCCGGAACTACCTACGATGCAGATGTCCCGGAGGGAGAGTGGAGGTGGACCGTTAGGGCATGGGATTGGGCGGGCAATGCAAGCGACGTGGAGGATGCTTGGACGGTCGTGGTGGACCTGACGCCACCTGACCCACCGGCTCTCCTCTCCCCCGAGAACCAAGCCGTGACAAATGACTCGACGGGTAAGATCAGGTTCGACTGGGCCGACGCAACAGATGAGTGGGGCATCCCGAGCTCCGGAGCCTACATCATCGAGATAGACAACTCGCCCGCCTTTGACCCCTCATCGGACTACCACATCTCCGCTACGGTGGATGTGTCCGAGCGGACGTTCTTCTTCTACGCAGACGGCGAACCGCAGGATGAGTGCAGGTACTGGCATGTCAAGGTCAGAGACAATGCAGGGAACTGGAGCGACTGGTCCGAGGTGTGGAATGTCCTCCTGGACACCCTCCCGCCGGACGTCCCACCCATGATCATGCCGGAGAACGGATCCGTGCTCAATTCCTCCGAGGTCACGTTCGCTTGGGGAGACGTTGTGGACCGATCCAGGTCTCCCTCCGGGGACGTCTCCGGCCTGGACCACTACGAGCTCTTTGTCTCCACCGATGAGGGTTTCACCAACCTAGTCGTCCACGTGGACGTCACCACTTCCTCCTACACGACAACTCTCCCGGACAACGTGTACTACTGGAAGGTTAGGGCCTGGGACGTCGCAGGGAATGCGAGCGACTTCGAGAACGTCTGGAGCTTCATCGTGGACAACAATCCGCCACCCGCACCCTCGCTCGTCTCCCCAAGCGATGAGACCATAACCAACGACAACACACCCAGGTTCGAGTGGACGAGCGTTTATGACGTGACGGGGGTGAAGTACGAGCTATGGGTGGACAATGATGCGGACTTCAGCTCCCCGGAGATTCTGGAGAACCTCAGCGAGAACTACAGGGTACCGCTCATGGGGCTGGGTGATGAGAACTACCACTGGCGCGTGAGGGCATGGGACGGCGTCCTAGGAGGGACGCCGAAGGCCGGTCCATTCTCCCAAGTCTGGACGCTACTGATCGACACCGTGCCACCGGAGGTGCCCGAGAACTCCCCGCAGCACGGACACATTTACGGGACAGCCACCCTCACTCTGTCCTGGAATTCCGTGCCCGACCGCTCGGGCTCGGCGACGGGGGAGGTATCGGGGGTGGACTACTATGAGATCCAGGTGGACAACGACCCGGACTTCTCCTCCATCGATTACAGCGGCACGAGCACCGACAACTACTGGGGGCTCGGTGATTCAGGCTACCCGTCTGCCGGTTTCGAGGAGGACAACTACTACTTCAGGGTGAGGGCCTGGGACGTTGCTGGGAACACCGTGGACTGGGAGTCGGCAACCGTCTGGAACTTCGTAGTGGACCTGACGAGGCCCTACGGCCCTGCGCTGTACCAGCCCGAAAACGATGCGGCCGAGAACAACGTGCAAGGAGACTACGTGGTCGTCACTCACGTATGGGAGAACGTCAAAGATGCATCCGGCATCGACCACTACGAGATCCAGGTAGCTACCGATCCGGGCTTCACCTCCCTGCTCGGGGCAGAGTACTTCTCCCCCTCCACACCCGACAACCTCAAGGAGGCCCAGGTGACCGTGTTCTACCCATGGGACGGGAGGTACTACTGGAGGGTCAGGGCCTACGACAGAGCTGCGCCAACCGAGCCCGGGGAGTGGTCGGAGGTCTACGAGCTCGTGATTGACAGGGTCAAGCCGCTCACCCCCTCCCTGTACCTGCCGGAGAACGGGAAGATAACCTCCGATAACACCCCGTACTTCGAGTGGGAGAACGTGGTGGACAACACCGACGCAACAACCGAGGTGAGCGGGGTGGACCACTACGTGCTCCAGATCGACGAGTCGCCTGACTTCTCCGGTCCCATCACCTTCGACAACGTGCGGGAGAACAGCTTCACCCTGCCCGCCGAGAACTCCCTGCCCATCGGCACCTACTACTGGAGGGTGAGGGCGGTGGACCGGGCAGGAAATGCGGGAGACTGGGGCCCCGTCTTCAAGTTCCGCGTGCTGGATCTGACCATCTCCCTCTCCCTCTCGGACAACATCGTGAACCCAAGGGAGAGCTTCACCATTTACGGCAGGGTGAGCTGGCAGCCGGACAACCTCAGCATCTCGGGTGTCCAAGTCAGGGTTTACTTCGACGGGAGCCTCGTGAGGACCCCCAGCACGGACAGTGAGGGGAGGTACTCGACCACCTACGCTTCCTCTGTCCTGGGTGAGCACGTAGTGAGGGTGGAAGTAACGGACCCGGAGGGTGTCACGGAGGAGAACTCCACAACCGTTATCATAAGGAGGCTGGATGTCACGGTTAGCCTAGACGATTTGGTAGTGAACATCGACCAGAAGATAACCGCGAGCGGCAGGGTCACTCTGCAGCCCGAGGGGGTGCCTGAGAACGCAACCCTGTACTTCTACCTAGACGGGGAGCTCGTGGGCAGCTCCTCCTCTACCGATGGACAGTACTCCTGGTCCTACACCCTGAGCTACACCCTGGACGAGGTGGGCTCCCACACCCTGCAAGTAACCGCCGTGAACGCAGATGGGATCAGAGGAAGCGACAGCGTAGATTTCATGATCAAGGCCATCCTGATCTCGCTCAACATAACAGATCCCTCAGGGAACCCGAGGACCGAGGCCAACAAGTCGGAGAGGCTCATGGCCTCAGGGAAGGCCATGCTGGTGCCGGACAACGAACCGGTGGCTCTGGAAAACGTCAAGCTGTACTGCGAGGAGAACCTACTGGGCGTTGCGGAGACCGACTGGGACGGCTGCTACAGCATCTACTTCTACACGCCCTCGAGCGCAGGCACCTACACCTACAGGGCCACCATCCTGGAGCCTGAGGAATACATAAAGGGCGAGAACCAGCAAAAGCTGACGGTGAAGTACGTGGACTTGGAGGTGAACCTGGACGACAACATAGTGAACCCAGGCCAGCGCAATAGGGCTTACGGGAGGATCCTCCTGTGCAGCCCGGAGAATGTGGAGCCTGTGGAAAACTTTGACGTCAGCCTGCTCGTGCTGGACAACGAGGGGAACACGGTCTCCGTCGCCGGCGGCAGGACGGATGAGGACGGCTACTACTCGGTACCCTTCACCAGTCCCTCCAAGATCGGTGACTACAGAGTGGTGGTCAGCATCTCCAAGTACAAGGGCATTTACTCGGCGGCTACCCAGGTGGACCTTTACGTCAAGACCGTGTGGTTGTCCCTGCTGTTCGACGACAACATCGTCATGCTGACCCAGGACTTCACGATCTACGGCAGGGCGATCCTCCTGCCAGACAACGTACCCGTGCCCAACGAGGAGGTCCAGCTGAAAGAGGAGGGCGCACCGCTGGAGACCGTCACAACGGACGAGAACGGATGTTACTCGTACCTGTACACCTTTGACTCGACCTCCCCGCGCAAGTTCAGCATAAGTGCGAGCTTGGTGGATCCAGAAGGCATAACAGGGGAGAACGTTGGATACGTCGAGGCGAGGGAGCTCGTCCTCCTGCAGTTCATGCCGCTGGACTTCCACAACCAGTTCGACGGGATCGTCAACCCAGGCGAGAACTTCTACCCAAGCGTGCAGATCTTCGAGAATAACGGGGAGGAGCTCATACCGGTGACCAAGACCGTGACCGAGGATCCGCTCCGCATGACCTTCCAGGGTGACACATACCCGTTAATCTACGTCAGGGATGCTTGGTGGAGGTACCCGACGGCTTCTCAGGCCCCCCTAGAGCTGGGAGACTACTCGTACCCGGTGGAGGTGATGGGTACCTCGGCCAACGGTATAAGCGGATCGGGCGTCGGCTCCGTGCCGCTCAAGGTGAGGGCTGTAGAGCTCTCCATATATCTGGACGACAACATCGTCAACCCGGGAGACAACTTCACTGTCTACGGCTGGGCCAAACTCCTGCCCGACAGAGAGCCCGTGGGTGGGGAGGAGGTGCAGCTGACACTCGAGAACGAGTCGTGTGTGATCCAGACCGACGAGAACGGGTTCTACTCCAAGCCCCTGACCGCCCCGAGTGAGATCGGCGACTACGTGGTGACAGTGCAGATGACCGAGAGCCACGGCCTCTGCCAAGAGAACTCCGCCTCGCTCTCCGTGAAGACCATCCACATCTCCCTGATCCCGGAGGGGAATGTCGCCCCTGAGAACAAGCCCTTCACCTTCTCGGGTAAAGCCATCCTCCTACCCGACAACATGCCTGTATCTGGCACGAAGGTCGAGTTCTTCGTCGAGGGGGAGAAGAAAGCTGAAAACCTGACCCAGCTAGATGGCAATTACCAGATAATCTACACTTTCCCGAAGCGCGGGCTGTACAACGTGGAGGTTCGGATAGTCAACCCAGAGGGCATCAGGGGCGAGAACTCGATGACCATGATAGCGGGTACCCCCATAACCATCAAAGGAAGGCTTGCCACCGTCGACGGTTATCCGATCGAAAATGCCTCTTTCATCTTCTACGAAGCTGGAAAGGAGGTCTTCCGGATCGTTACGGATGGGGAGGGTTACTACGAAAAGAGTGTCTTCGCTGGAGTGTTTGACCTAGTTCTGCAATTCAGGAACAGAGAGAACGCCTGGGTTTGGATCAAGTTCACTAACTTCGACACAACTAAGCTAGAACCGTACTCAGTCATCGAGAACCTAGTCCAGGTGGATCTGCCGCCCTCCGCCTTCCTCGCCGTCCCCGGGACGAAAATGACCGAAACTACCGTTGCCCTGCGCCTCAACCCGATCCTCTATGAGAACTTCGAGAACATCAGTGCAACCTTCGACATATACCCCTACCTGCAGATGTACTGGATCCAAGACGTGACCCAGCTTAGGGTCTACAGGACCGACAATTACTCCTACGACAACAGGAGCAAGGAGGGTGACTTCATCGACCTGGGAGGGAAGGTTGACATAGCCAACTACACCATCCAGGCCTGGGACAACACGTGGACCCAGGAGTTCGACTTCGAGGTAGCTTACGTGCTGGCTGAGTACGATCCGCTCGCCTCCACCATCCTCCAGTTCCAGGAGGCTGTCCAGACCATGCAGGAGGCTGCGGGGGACCTCCAGCAGGCCGCTGAGGAGGCCACGTCGGCTGTCGAGAACATGAAGGAGATAACCTCCACCTTGGAAAACATAGTGTCCGGTCTCGCGACCCAAGAGAACATCAGAACGCTCATCGAACTCCAGCAGCAGATGATGGAACTGCAGGAGAACTTCATGAAACTTCAAAAGCAGCTTGCGGAACTCCAAGAGAATACAACCGAAGCTATTGCGCTTCTCCAAGACGAAGTAGACTACATTCTAGAAACGATCGGGGACATCATTTACGCCATTCAGCAGATCCAGACTGCACAGTCGGACTTTGCAGGTCTTTTAGATCAGATAACCCAAGAGGTGAGCGGGCTTGGTGAGCGCGTGTCCAAGCTTGAGAACTACCAGCTATCCATGAAGGAGGACTTAGAGACTGTTTACGAAAAGCTCATAGCCGCCTATAAGATGATCCAGGAGAACATAACCCCGAAAGAGGCGTTCGTCATCAAACCAATTCAAATTGTGCTTCAGATCCACCAGGAGAAGTCGGCGGATGCGATATTGGAGGTCACCAGTCAGATGTTTCAGCCCATCAGGGTAAGAGTGGACATCTTGGGCAAAATCCAGGACTTCCTGCCTGCTCCCTACAGCTACGAGTTCGAGCTAGGAGCCAAGGAAAGCAGGAAGCTCACCTTCAGGTTCTCCATACCGTCCCACGAGAGGCTGGGAGTGCACACGGGTGAAATAAGATTCAGTACCGTCGGGGGGACCACCGTGAAGACGGTACCAGTTACGATCTACGTCCTGCCCATGGCTAGGGGTATGTTCGATGTGGTGGTTATAGCTCCGAATCAGCTCGTACCGGGTGCCACCACCACTGTCCAAGTCCAGCTGACCAACAAGGGAGCTATGGACTCCGATGTCACGGTAGGACTGTGGTTGGTTTACCCGACTGGGGAGAACGTGTTCATCGGTCAGAAGGCTATCAGAGTGCCTGCCGGTGACGCAAGAACCCTCGACTTCACCTGCCAGCTCCCGAAGGATCTGCTCGAAGGAGAGTATACCTTCCTCGCCGTAGCCGAGTACCCGATCAACGGTGAGTCCCTTGTGGTGAGAGGTTCAACACCCGTTAAAGTGGGTGAGCCTACTGCTAGGCTGAAAGTCTTCGGGCTGTCTCCATGGATGTTCGGAGCTTTAATCGTGGCCGCGATAGCGTCCGTAGTTTCCGGAGTTTATGGATACAGGCTATACAAGAAGCGGCTGGAGATGAGGAAGAGGTTCCTCGGGACGCTGTTCAGAGAAGAGCTACCGAAACCTGGACCAAACTCCGTCAAGATCGGTAAGCTGGCCGAAACGGGCGAGCCCGCGTTCCTCAACCTGGATGACCTGAGGATGCACGTGATAACGGCTGGTGCCACGGGGGGAGGCAAGACCATCTCCTCCATGGTTATAGTCGAGGAAGCCCTCCTCAAGGGCTGCAATGCGATAGTCTTCGACCCAACAGCCCAGTGGACGGGCTTCCTGCGCAAGTGCACGGACAAGCGCATGCTCTCCCATTATTCCAAGTTCGGCATGAAACCTAGTGATGCCAGGAGCTTCCCGGGTGTGGTCAAACTCATCACCAACCCGAGACAGAAGCTGGATATGAAGGAGCTGATCGGGGAGGAGGCCAGGGGCAAGATAACCATTTTCGTGATCGAGCGCCTGAAGCCGGGAGACTTGGACGTGTTCGTCACCAATGTCATTCAGTCCATCTTCGCCTCTCAGCCCAGGGAGTACCCGCACCTGAAGACGCTCCTAGTCTTCGACGAGGTGCATAGGCTCCTGCCCAAGTACGGAGGTACTGGGGCGGGGGTCGTCCAGCTCGAAAGGGCTGTTAGGGAGTTCAGAAAGTGGGGCATCGGCGTCATGCTCGTCTCCCAGACCATTGCCGACTTCTCGGAGACCATCCAGAGCAACTGCAGAACCCAGATCCAGTTTTGGACAAGGGAGGAGAACGAGCTGAAGAGGATAGCCATGAAGTACGGCGAAGAGCACGTGCGTTCGGTCTCCAGAGCCTCCATCGGGCACGCCATGGTCGTTAATCCAGACTACAACAGGGGTAGGCCCTACTACGTCAACTTCAGGCCTATTCTGCACTCGACCTTCAGACTTTCACCAGAGGAGCTCGACAAATACTACGAGGCTGACGACAGGATCGAGAACATCAAGTATAAGCTCAAGAAGCTGGAGGAGAAGGGAGTGGACGTCTTCGACCTGCGCATCGAACTCGGCCTAGCCGTGCGCAAGCTAGAGGAGGCCTCCTTCGACCTAGTCAATGCATACTTGGACTCACTAGAACCTAGAGTGGACGAGCTTTGCGCCAAGCATGGGCTGAAGGGCATAAAGCGTGTGATCGAACTGGTCCCCGAGGAGGAAATCAGGAGGGCGCAGATGGCGGCACTCAGGGAAAGGGAAAGAATAGAGAGGCCGCCCGAGATCATCCAAGCCTACAGGGAGATACTGGGGGTGCCAGTAGAGGTGGGAGGAGAAGTAGAGAGGCCCCTGAAGGAAGAGCTACACCCGGAGTTTGCCAAGATGAAGGAGGAGGAAGAGAAGACCAAGACTGCTAAGGGACTGAAAAAAAGAGGCAGGAGGAGTAAGTAGAGGTGCCGAAAGAAGAAAAGGGAAAGCTAGGAGGGTTAGAAAGGAGACTTGGGGAGTTGGAGGCTAGAGTGACGGCCTTAGCGGGATTAAGGGAAGCATACGATGCCAGGTTCACTTTAATCACGGAAAAGATTGGTGAACTGAGATCCATGATCATCGCCCAAGCAAAGGAGAGTGCTGACGCTAAAGTGAAAGCAGAAAAGGCTCTGACATCCTTAGAAGGCATCAAACCGGACGAGTTCAAGTCTTACCTAATGCGGAGGGATGCCGAGATAGAGGGCATAAAGACAAGGCTCTCGACCTTTGAGGACATGGTGAACTCCCTGCGCAAGGAGATGAAGGAGTACCGGGAAACCTTGGCGAAGTTCAAGGGGCTCGAGACCGTCATTGGGATGTCCGATGAGGCGAGGAGCAACATTCTAAGGATCCAGCAAATCAGAGACCAGGTGGAAGTGGCTGCCGACAAAGTGATGACAGCCTTCATGGAGTTCCAGCGTAGGTTCAAGGAAGTTACAAATCTGGAAGTCAGACTATCCCGGCTGGAGGATACCATAAAACCCCTGCAGAAAGCCGTGGGGGAGCTGGAGGTATCCATGAAAGGACTCGTCAGTCGGGCGGATTTCGACAAGCTGGTCGGAGAGATTCAGCACTTCCGGGCCCTAGCAGAGGACATCAAAAACTATCATAGGGAAGTGTCGGCGGAGAAGAGCGTAATCGATGGGCTGAGAGAGGAATTCTCGAGGACTCTAGGAAACTTAGAGAGGAAGAACTCAACCGAACTCAAGAAGCTGCAACAAAGGTTGAATGTCATAGAGAGAGCTGTGTCGCGAATCCTGAAAATACTTCTGTCCTCCAAGTGATCACCTAACCCGCTCTAGTGCCTTTAGGGGTGCCTCTTCCAGCTTTCTCTCCAAGTCCTCCTTCAGCTCTCCGCCCAATTTGCCCAGCTGCCACAGGTCGACATACAGCTGAACGAGCGGTGCCACCCCATGCTCAGAAAGTCTGTACAGATGTTCATCCGGTTCGAGCACGATGAGGTTGGGCTCGAGTTCCCTCGGTCCATAGATCCTCCTAATCTTTTCGGCCTGCCCGTAAACCAAGACCTTGTCGTAATCGGGAGGGGTTTTTCCGAACACGCGCTTGTACCCAGACTGGGCGGTCAGAACAAAACCTGCCTCAACGAGTGCTCTTTCTACCTCATCGGCCTCCTGAACGCAGTGGGTGGAATATACGATATCTTCGAACAGGTCCCTCCTCGCCGCCCAGTAAACTAGGAGGCGGCGCGGATCCAGCAACCTTAGACCAAAAGGCCTGCACTCGATCATGCGCATGCGCTCCAATTTTTTTATCAGAGGGTTGAGCGTGCCCAAACTTATACCGCATGCGTGGGCCAGCTCCTGCTGAACGAAGAACCTCTCCCCCTTCGTGAAGTACTGGTGCAGGATCTCCCTCAGCACCCTGTACCCCTTCTTCATATCCTCCTTATCCTCTCGAGTACCTTCCCCACCATCTTTCTCATCTCCTTGGCTGCTGGAGAAGTGGGTCTGTACCTGACTACTGGTATGCCCGCTGCAGTTGACTCGGTGACCGCCTTATCTTCAGGCACGATCCCCACCACTGGCCAGCCCATGGCCTTCCTGATTTCTTTTAACGAGAGCTCGTAGGGTTCCCCTGCCACCCTGTTCACGATCACCCCCAGAATCGGGACATTGTACTTTTCGGCTGCCCTGAACGTTTTGAGGGTGCTGGCGATTGTTGGGACATAGGGGTTTGTCACTATGAACATGCCCGAACATGCCTTCAGGGCCATGGTTACCTCGCTGCCAACCCCCGGTGCCGTGTCTAAGAAAATCAGATCGTAGCTTGCCCGGAGCGGCTCAAGCAGCTCCCCCAAATCCACGAGTTTGATATCCTCCTCAAAGGCGATAGACCCGAGGATGAGGTTGACCCCTTGAATCTCCACGATGGCCCGCTGGATCGGGAGCTCAGCCGAGATCACGTCGTGGATAGTCATTTTGGGCGTTAGCTCCCCGAAGTGCAGGCCTAAATTCGGGGCACCCAGATTCGCATCCACGGCCAGTAGCTTCTTTCCTCTGTCCGTCAGGAGGGTGACTAGGTTAGAGACCATGGTCGTCTTACCGACCCCTCCCTTGCAGGAGAAGAAGCCTATGATCTTCGCCCTGCGTGGCCGAATCCTCACGCGTCTGCCAGGTCTTCTCATCCGATTCTCCGCACCGCGATATTAGCCGGAGAAATACTGCAGGGTGAGGCCGGTCATGACTGGGACCAAGAGATTGTCCCCTCCTCGAACGCAGATACTCTCGAAGAAACAAACGATCAGAGACGTCGCCAGAGCTACTGCTGGGTGGATGTGCAGGAGATAGAGAACCATCCAACCGAGAACCAGAAAGCAGATAAAGCCTTCAATAGTTTTGTGCGGGCTGTAAACCAGCTTGAGCTTTCCAACCTGATCCATTAGGCCAGAGAGGGGATCCGTCAGGGCCGCCATAGCGATGGAGGGGAGGGGGCACTCGGGAAATAGAAGGAGGCTTATCAGGATTCCTCCGAGGAAGAAGACGGAGGGCAAATAAACCTTGGTCTCGACCTCCGAGATAGTGGCAGAGCCTATCCACCTGTCTGCCATACTCTTCAGTATGGGACGAAAGGTCGGGAGGGGGTTCAGCCTAGAGTACTCCATGAGAGCAAAACTTGCCATCGATAGGCACATAACCAAGAAAGCGAGGTCGAGGCTCAACCAAGTGAAGTAAAGGAAAACTGCTCCAATCAGTAGTTGCCTCAAGCACCTGTACGTGACTGGGGAGATTCTCCGAGCGATCCAGAGCCATCTGCCCAGCCACGCCTCTCTGCTCAGGAGAAAGCCTACCCCCAAGACGCATGCCGCAGTGAGCAAACCTATGCCCAGTCCCAAGGGATCCTGGAGGAGGAGATCGAGGAGTTTGTTTGTTTCCGAACGGTAGAACGAGGCATCAAATCTGTAGAGGAGAAAGAGGAAAGGTAGGGAAAGTGAGGCTGAAACGAGGATCATCAGCCCAACACGGATGGTGTACCTCCTAAGGAGGTGGAAGAAAAGGATGAAACATGTGACGAAGACTAAAATCGAGCCTCCCGCCCTCAGAACGAACTGCTCCATCAAAATTAGAACCAAGAATTGCTAGGATCCCTTCAGCAGGGAACCTAGAGCGTGAAGCATCTGATCGATGTCCTGGAAGGTTATGTACCCCATGTTCCCTATCCTGAAGGTTCTCTCCCGCAGCCTGCCGTACCCCCTTGCGAGCTCGAATCCTCTCTGCCTCATGCCTTCGTAGATCGCATCACCCGTCCATCCCTTTGGTGCGTTTACACAAGCTATGGTGGGGCTCTCATAGCCTGCCTCAGGGAAGAGGGTCATTTCTAACTCCTCCACACCCCGTTTGATCCTCTCCATCCTCTCGGAGTACAGCTGGAACCTCCTCTCCTTACCTCCCTCCCTCTCGATGATCTCCAGCTCCTTCCTCAGAGCTAGAATCTGAGGGATAGAAGGGGTCATGGGGGTGGAGAGTCTCTTCTCGTGATCCTGAGCGAACAGCTGAAAATCAAAGTACCATCCCTTGTTAGGCATCCTTGCGGAGCACTCCATGGCCTGCTCGCTGACGGCCACTATCGCCAAGCCCGGAGGCAGGCCGAAGCACTTCTGGGAGCTTGTGAAACATACGTCAAGTCCCCAGGCATCGAACTTTATCTCCGTGCCACCCATGGAGCTGACGGCATCCACCAGCACGAGCTTCTCGTGTTCCTTGGCGACCTTCGCCAGCTCCCTGAGGGGGTTGATCAGGCCCACGCTCGTTTCGTTGTGAGTGATCGTCACGGCCTCCACATCCGGATGGAGTTTGAGTTTTTCGTCCAGTTGCTCGGGGAGGATGGGCTTCCCCAAGGGGACCTCCAGCTTGACGACTTCCCTCCCGTTGGTCTGCGCGACCCTAGCGAACCTCTCCCCGAATTCCCCCGAAATGCAGCACAGAACCTTTCTGAAAACACAGTTCCTTATCGAGGCCTCCATGGCCCCGGAACCGGAGGAGGGGAAGAGGAAGACGTGGGCCTTCGTTTCCAGGAAGGACTTCATCCGCTCCACAACCTCCTTCTGGAGCTGCTGGTACTCCTTGCTCCGGTGGCTGAACATCTGAGAGGACATCTCCCTCAGTACCTCAGGCCTGCAGGCTACAGGTCCCGCCGTGAAGAGCTTCATTGACCCAGCACCTTAAACAACAGCTTGAGGACGCAGAACTTGGAGCACATGCTGCAGGTTTTCGGATCCGCCAAGGGGGGCCTCTTCTTCCTGTATTCGCGTGCCCTCTGAGGGTCGATCGAGAGCTCGATCTGCTTTTCCCAGTCTAGATCCCTCCTCGCGACGGAAATCTGGAGATCTCTCTCGGTGCCTATCCCGCGGGCGAGGTCCGCCGCCCTGGCTGCTATCTTGGCGGCGATCACACCCTCCCTGACATCCTCTACCGTCGGCAAGCCCAAGTGCTCACTAGGTGTGACATAGCAGAGGAAATCCGCACCTGCGGCGGCCGCGAGCGCACCGCCTATGGCTGCCGCTATGTGATCGTAGCCGGCCGCTATGTCCGTGGGCAGGGGACCCAAGACGTAGAAGGGGGCGCCATCGCACACGGCTTTCTCCAGCTTCACGTTCGCCTCTATCTGACTTAGGGGGACGTGCCCAGGGCCCTCCACAATGACCTGCACATTTTTCTGCCTGGCGCGCTTCACGAGTCTCCCCATCGTCAGGAGCTCCCCTATCTGGAGTTCGTCCGTTGCATCCGCCAGGCATCCTGGCCTGAAACCGTCGCCCAGGCTCAGCGTGAGGTCGAACTCGGAGGCTACCTCCAACAGGTAATCGAACTCGGCGAAGAGGGGATTTTCCTTTCCGGTTTCGACGATCCAGGCCGCCAGAAAACCGCCTCCACGGCTGACCATACCCAAGATCCTGTCCCTCTGCCTGAGCTTTTGGACGAGCTCCTGCGTGACCCCGCAGTGGACGGTAACGAAATCCACGCCGTCCTGCGCATGTCTTCTGATGGTGTTGAAGATGTCATCCGAGCTGACATCCGCAAATGAGGATTTCACGTGATCTATGAATGCCTGATACACCGGGACCGTGCCCACGGGGAGATTCACCTCCTCCAGGATGCGTCTCCTCACAGCATCTAGGTTCCCGCCCGTGCTCAGATCCATTACCGTATCCGCCCCGTACTGGACAGCCACTCTTGCCTTCTGCACTTCTTCGTCTACGTTCTGATAGTCGAAGGAGGTGCCGACATTCGCGTTGACCTTGACGGAGAGGCCCTCCCCAATCCCCTTCAGAACTATTCTCCTCTTCACGTCGTGAGGTATCACAATGCGTCCCGAAGCCAAGCCTCGTCTTATGCGCTCCGGTTCCACGCCCTCTGCCCGCGCAACCTGCACCATCTCCTCAGTCAGCTTCCCATTCTTCGCTTCCGAGATGAGCATCCAATCTAATCGGGGGTCCCCAATTAATACAAGGGCCCCAAGTTTTTGATGGAACTCAGGCCCCTTTACGCTCTAATCTTGGCCCTATTTGCGGTGGCAGGAGGGTGTTTCTACTACTACCATGCAAGCATGCCGAAAATTGCTCTCATCCGCGTGGAGGGGGCAATCGAGAACTTTTACAAGTACACCGATCTCGCCCACAAAGCACTAGAGGATGACTCCATCAAAGCAGTGGTCCTTTTCATCGACAGTCCAGGTGGAACCGTCCAAGCGTGTTTCCAGACCGAAAGAGCATTCAGGGAGCTCAACCAGCACAAACCGGTGGTGGTCTCGCTTGGGCAGTATGCAACGTCCGGAGCTTACTTGCTGGCTAGCGCCTCCAGCTACATATATGCCTACGATTACACAGCTACAGGAGGGCTTGGTGTGATAGCGATATGGGTCAGCTATGAGAACTATTACAAGGAGCGAGGAATTAAATGGTACGTGTGGAAGTCGGGGGAGATGAAGGATATAGGTGCTGAATACAGGGGACCCACACCTGAGGAGAACGAGTACCTGCAGGAGCTCGTTGATGCTTACATGGACGAGCTTATGAACAGGATACTGATGAACAGACCGGGGATATTGGATCTCGAGAACTTACGGAAGGGTGAGGTGTACTTCGGGATAGATGCGCTCGACAAGGGCCTAATCGACGAGATCGGCAGCCTGAAGGATGCTGAGGAGAAGGCGGCGGCGTTGGCCGACCTCAAGAAGGGAGAGTACCGGGTTGTGAGCCTCTCCTGAATTACCTTACCTTTTGGAACTGGAGCTCCGCTTGGTGCTTGATCTCCCTAGCTAGCTTCGCCCCTATACCTGGAATGGACAGGAGCTGGGCCTCCGTCGCCTTCCTAATGTCCGAGAGCCTCCTAAAGCCGGCATTATAGAGTTGCCTAGCCCTGACCCTGCCGACCCCTGAAAGGCTGACCAGCTCTAGGAGCTCCCCTTTCACTCCATACCTCACCCTGGTTTGGAGCTCGCGCAGGGGCGTCAGGGCCTTCCTGACCCTGAACAACCGTGCGATCTCATGCGCACTGTACAGCAGCCATTCAGCGGTCTCGATAAACCTCCTCAGGTCCCCCGCCCCAATACCATATTTCTGGTGGATCTCTTCCTCCCCCCTCTCCTCGATCCAGTCCAAGAGCATGCTGGCCGTCTTCACTTCCCTAAGGAAGTACTCGTATTTTTCGGGCTCATCGTAGGGATCTGGGAAGGGGATCAGGAAATCTTCAGCGTGGATATGGGCCGTGTTCTCGTACTCGTCCACATCCCGCCCTAGGTTGAGTGGAGGCATGTCAGGAGTGTGGCAGACCAGGTGCAGGAGCCCTAGGGTGCTGGGAGTAGAGGTGATGTTTCTCAATCCGTCCCTCAGGATGACGGCCGAGAGCGGATCGATGTAGAGCGCAGAGACCTTCTCCCCGAAAACCGTTGCCTTCAGCCTGCCGTCCAGCCTCTGGACCATCTTCTCCCGCTCCAAGAAATCTATGATCCGCTCGAGCAGGGGTGATATTTCTGCATGGCCCCTCTGGTAGGCGAAGAAGGTCTTGGAGAAGAACTCCAGCAGCTCTTCGAAACTCGTTGAGTAACCGGAGGCTATGCCGGCCAGGACGTGGGAGCGCAGGGCGGGCTCGGTCCCCAGCTTTGAGAAGATCCTCTCGGGCGGTGCCCTGATGAACTCCTCGAAGAGCACCTCCGCCTCCTCCTCGTTCCTCGCGATCAGAACGGCCTCCCCATACTCATCGTACTTCGGCCTCCCCGCCCTCCCGCAGAGCTGGTGGAACTCCAGAACCGGTATGTATTCCATGCCGTACGGCACCACATACCGCCGGTAATCTCTGATTATAACCCTCCTGGAGGGCATGTTCACCCCCATAGCCAGGGTGGGGGTTGCGCAGACGACATAAATCAGACCTTGCCTGAAGGCCCTCTCCACCTCCCTCCGCTGCGCCGCATGCAGGCCTGCGTGGTGGAAAGCCGTTCCTCTTCGGATGCAGGAGGCGAGGAGCCTGCACGTGCTCGTGGGCTCGTCCAGGGCCGATTCCACCCTGCTCGCTACCTCCTCCAGCTCTTTCCTGCGCGGAACTACGAGGCTCAGCCGCTCCGCCAAGACAGAGGCCAGGCTCTGAGCGGAGCGCCTAGTGTTGACAAAGACGAGCACCTGTCCCCCTTCTTCTATGGTCTCCAGCACCAGGGACAGAAGGGGCTCACCTTTTGCGGGGACGTTTCTGACGGTCTCGTCGTCGAATCTTATCTTGCCCTCGCAGTAAACCCCTTTTTTCAAGGGTACGGGTCTCCAGTCGCTCTGCACGAGCTCGGCTCCCAACCAGTCCGCGATTTCCTCGGAGTTCCTGATGGTGGCGCTTAGGGCAATAAGCTGGAGGCTGGGGTTCACTTGCCTGAGTCTAGCCGTCAGGACCTCCAGGGTCGGCCCCCGCTCGGGGTCATCCAAAAGATGCACCTCATCCAGCACGGCAACCGTCGTGAGGTCGGCCAGCCATTTTGCCCTGTGCCTCAACAGCGAATCCACCCTCTCAGAAGTAGCAATGAGGATGTCATACCTGGCGAGCCTCGGATCAGCCGAATCGTAGTCTCCGGTGCTTATGCCTACCTTTATTCCGAGATCCCTGTACTTCTCCTGGAACTCCTCGTACTTCTCATTCGCTAGGGCGCGCAGAGGAACCACATACAGGCATTTTCCCCCGCGGGTCAGGATAGACTTCAGCATACAGAGCTCCGCGACCAAGGTCTTCCCGGCCGCAGTGGGGATGGAGACTACCATGCTCTTCCCATCCAGCAGGCCCCTCCTGACGCACTCGGCCTGGGGTGGATAAAGCTCTCTAATCCCGTGTCGCTCGAGCACCCTTATGGCCTCTTGGGGCAGGCCAAACTCGGTCAGCTGCTCAACCTTCATCTTATCCTCGCATTAGGGGCGTAATTCCCGCAGGAGTAATTTTCAGTGAGGAGTCGAGCAGCACGAGTTCTAAAGCCAGTACGGACGATCTCTGGAGTCTCCGTGATAACCGTCATGGCGGAACCCAGGCCCTGCCCCAAACCCGAGCCATGCGTTTATTGCCCGGGCGGACCGTCCTCTGGAACTCCCCAGAGTTACACCGGGAAAGAGCCTGCCTGCATGAGGGCTATTCAGCACGATTTTGACCCATTCGAGCAGGTGAAGGCCAGGGTGAGACAACTCGAAGCGATAGGGCATCACGTGGACAAGGTGGAGCTCATTGTCTTTGGGGGGACGCTGACGGCATACGACCCAGACTACTTGAGGTGGTTCATGAAGAGGTGCCTGGACTGCCTAAATGGGCAGACCGCGAGAGATTTGGAAGAAGCAAAGTTGCTAGCAGAAAGCGCCCCCAGACGTGTGAGCAACATCGTATTCGAGACGAGGCCGGACTGGTGCAAGGAGCGGCACGTCGATCTCCTGCTGGAGCTGGGAACAACAAGGGTTGAGATCGGTGCACAGGCCCCAGACGATGAGATCTACCGAATCATCAAAAGAGGGCACACCGTTGGGGATCTCGTTGAAGCGACGAGAATAGCCAAAGACGCCGGCTTCGTGGTCTCCTACCACATGATGCTCGGCCTGCCGGGTTCATCCCCGGAAAAGGATCTCGAGATGTTCCGGAAGATCTTTGAGGACCCGCAATTCCGCCCCGACGGTATAAAGATATACCCCACGATGGTGCTACCCGGGACTGAGTTGTACGAGTGGTGGAAGAGCGGAAGATACGCACCTTACCCCCAGGAGACACTCGTCGAGCTCATTATCAGGATAAAGCAGATGGTCCCAGAATGGGTACGTATACATCGTATCCTGAGGGACATCCCCCTAAACCTGACCGTCGCCGGAGTGGAAAGAGGGGATCTCCGGAATGTTGTGCGGAAGGAAATGGAGAAACGTGGACTCAGGTGCAAGTGCATCCGCTGCAGAGAAATTGGGCATGTGATCTACAGAACTGGAAAAATCCCCGAGGGCGATCTCGAACTCCGGGTCAACGAGTACGAAGCGAACCTTGGAAGGGAATACTTCGTCACAATCGAGAAAGGTGATGCTTTGGTGGGCATGCTGAGGTTGCGAATACCTTCAGAACGCGCGCACCGGAAGGAGGTTCAGAATGCGGGGGTCGTGAGACAACTGCATGTCTTCGGTCCTATGGTTCCGGTCGGACAAAAACCCTCGGAGCTACAATGGCAGCATCGAGGAATCGGTACCGCACTCATGAGAAAAGCTGAAGAGATTTGCCTTGAGCAGGAGTGCAAGAAGATGGTGGTGCTCTCAGGATTGGGGGTTAAGGATTACTATCGGAGGCTGGGTTTCGAGAGGGAAGGGCCCTACATGTCCAAAAAATTGTGAATGCTTCGGAATCGCTGGTGATCACAAAACCCAGGCATCTCAATGTGTCTGTTACCAGGCCACACAGGGGTTAAATTTCACGCATACGAGGTTTCCATGGAACCTATACGTGAGACTAACCTTCCCCTCCCCCTCTTCAAGAGGGGTAAAGTGAGGGACCTCTACGACCTTGGGGATAGATTGCTCATCGTTTCCACCGATAGGATTTCGGCTTTCGATGTCGTGCTGCCTACTCCCATCCCCATGAAGGGCATGATTCTGAACAAATTGTCAGAATTTTGGTTCAGGTTCACAGAGGATATCACCAGAAATCACCTCTTGACAACCAAGCCTGAAGATGTACTAGGAATCCCACAACTGAAAGAACTCGAGAGCAGGTGGATGCTCGTAACCAAAACCGAACCGATCAAAGTTGAGTGTACTGTTAGAGGGTACCTTTACGGCTCAGCGTGGAAGGAATACCAGAGGTCGGGCAGTCTCTGGGGCATCGAAGTGCCCCGAGGGCTCAAACTCGCCGACAAGCTCCCCGAGCCGGTGTTTACCCCTACAACAAAGGAGGAGAAGGGTCATGATAGGCCCTTGACGGAAGACGAGATCGTCCAGACGCTCGGACGAGACATCTTCGAGACGCTGAAGGAGATCAGCCTGCGGATTTACGAGAGGTGTGCAAAGTATGCTGAGCGGAGAGGGATAATCATTGCTGACACCAAGCTCGAGTTTGGGTGGAGGGATGGAGAACTCGTCTTGATAGACGAGCTCCTGACCCCAGACTCCTCCCGGTTCTGGCCGGCGGACTCGTACGAACCAGGCAAGCCGCAGCTGAGCTTGGACAAGCAATTCGTGAGGGATTACCTAGAGTCTATAGGATGGGACAAAAAGCCGCCCGCTCCCGAGCTACCGCCGGAGATAGTTAAAGAGACTTCCAGCAGGTATCTAGAAATCATGGACAGATTGCTCGCATGAAGCTCGCCAAGAGAGTTCTCTCGGTCTCCCCCTCCTTGACCTTGGGGATCTCAGCGAGGGCCAAGGAGTTGCGTGCTAGGGGCGTGGATGTCGTGGATCTGGGGGCTGGACAGCCGGACCTCGATACGCCCGAAAACATCAAGGTGAAAGGAAAGGAGGCCATCGACAGAGGTTTCACCAAATACACCCCGACTTCGGGGATTCCTGAACTCAAAAAGGCGATTGCTGAGAGACTCAAGCAGGAGCTCGGACTGGATTACTCGCCACAGGAGATCGTGGTCTCCTGCGGGGCGAAACACTCCATCTTCAACGTGCTGATGGCCCTGGTGGAAGAGGGGGATGAAGTCCTCATCCCTTCTCCGTACTGGGTGAGCTATCCTGAAATGGTGAAACTGGCCGGAGGGACGCCCAAGTTCCTGAGAACCACTGAGGAAGGGGGATTCAAGATCACTCCCGAGCAGCTGCGAGATGCCATCACGCCCAGGTCGAAAGTCCTGATTTTGAACTCCCCGAACAACCCTACGGGGACCGTCTACGCCGAGTCAGAGCTGAGAGCCATTGCGGAGATTTTGGTCGAGAAAGGGGTTTATTGCATTTCGGACGAGATTTACGACAAGTTCATTTACGAAGGGAGACATGTGAGCATTGCCACCATGCATGGGATGAGGGAGCTGACCATAGTGGTGAACGGTGTCTCCAAAACCTATCGCATGACCGGGTGGAGGATCGGGTATGCCGCGGGGCCAAAGGAGGTTATGCAAGCGGTCTCAAAGATCCAAGATCACACCACCTCCAACCCAACCTCAATCAGCCAGTACGCGGCCCTCGAGGCCCTCACGGGTGACCAAGGGGAGGTAACTGCTATGATCCGGATATTCAAGCAGAGAAGAGACTTCGTTGTGCAAAGGCTGAACCAGATGGGCATCAGGTGCTCCCCCCCGCCTGGTGCCTTCTATGTCTTCCCCAAGATTTCCCAGGTCTGGGGAGAGGAAGTCAGGGATTCCATGACCTTTGCCCAAAAACTGCTCGAGAGGGAGGCCGTAGCTGTGGTTCCTGGCGTGGCATTTGGGGATGACGAATATGTCAGGATATCCTATGCCGCCCCCCTAGAGAGCTTGAAGAAGGGCATGGACAGGTTGGAGAGGTTCGTCAGCTTTATTAGGGGACAAGATAAGATTGATGCTTAATTTCCCATTGCTAATAGTAAACTTGAAGACGTACTCGGAGGGAACCGGAGAGAACGCTGTGAAGCTCGCGATGGTCCTCGAGGAAGAGAGCAAGAACAAAATCCCCGCGGCCGTTGCCGTCCAGCCCTTCGACTTGAGGTGGGTTGCGAAAACTGTAAACATACCAGTTCTGGCTCAGCATTTAGATCCCATAAAGCCAGGCTCGCACACGGGGTGGCTCCTGCCAGAAGCTGCGAAGGAAGCGGGGGCCGCCGGTAGCTTGGTGAATCATTCAGAGCACCAGTTGCCAATGGATCAGGTAAACTCCGTCATCAAAAGGCTTAGGGAGCTCAACATGGTGAGTGTGGTCTGTGCCAAGGATGTAGAAACTGCAGTCAAACTGGCGGAATACAAACCGGATGTGATCGCCGTAGAGCCCCCGGAGCTCATCGGTACGGGCAGGGCCGTGTCTAAGGTAAAACCTGAGATCGTGAAGGATTCGGTTGAGGCGGTAAAGCGCAAAAACCCGGAGGTTCGGGTCCTATGCGGAGCCGGCATCTCTTCGGGGGAGGATGCGAGATTGGCTCTGGAGCTGGGAGCAGAAGGGGTGTTGCTCGCCTCCTACGTGGTCAAGGCTGAGCGCAGGAGAGAAGCCATTAGGGATATAATTCAGGGAATGATTTCTGCAAGATGAGGCTCCTGAGCAGAGCCTTCTACGAGAGAGATCCTGCCATCGTGGCCCATGAGCTTCTTGGAAAGTACTTGGTCAGAATATGTAAGGAAGGGAGGATGGTCGTGAGGATCGTCGAGACGGAAGCCTACTACGGAAGGGGGGATCCAGCTTCTAGGGCATACAAGAGGAAGACGAAACTAAACTGGCCTATGTGGGAGCGGGGAGGGCTTGCATTCATCTACATGGTCCACGGCCACTGGCTCTTTAACACAACAGCCGACAAGAAGGGGAGGCCGGGGGCCGTGCTAATAAGGTCCGGAGAACCCGTTGAAGGGATAGAGCTGATGACCAGGGGCAAGAGGACAGGTGATCTGACCTCACTGACGAAGGGCCCGGGGAAGCTGACTTCAGCCCTGAGGATAACGAGCAACTTGAACGGTGTGGATCTAACCAAGCCAGGGGAGCTCATGATAATGGGCAACAAAAACGATCCTCCCTTCAAGGTCGTCAGTGCCTACCGGGTGGGTGTCAGGAAGGACCTGATGAGGAAGCTCAGGTTTTACATAGGCGGCAACCCATTCGTTTCAAAAAAAGGCTAGGCGTACTCCGAGTCTAAACCCAGCCTCTCCATTAGCCTCGTTAGGCTTTGGCGCAGCTCCTGATCCATTTTCTTCTGCTTGGGGGAGAGCATTTCACTGGGGAATCTGTGACTCTGCCTGCCTACGCCTGCGGAGATTATCAACGTGTCCTTCCTCTTGGGGTGGAGACTCACGAGACTAAAGGGGAGAGGTTCGCTCCCCATCATGGCCTGCTCGATCCTGTCATCGATCCTGTCCGCGATTCGCATCCCCCCACCGATCAGCTCGAAGGGGCTCTTCATCTCACCCTTGATCTCCCAGAGCTTGCCCGAGCCCTGGAAGAACAGGCTGATCAATCCCTTAGAATCAGTCGTTTTTAGCATACACCAGCCCCTCGGCTCCCTTCTGAAAGCCTTGAGCATTTCCTCCATTATTTCGGCGATCGGTCTCATCAGAACCTAAGGAATTATCTCTAATGTGCAGTACTTGGGGTACTCAAAGTCGCGCTTGGATATAACTCCGGAGTTTAGCAAGTGCCGGATCTTCCCCATCCTTGAAAGAATTGACCGAATCAGGAAGCGCGAAGCCTCACACACAAGTTCATACTCCTTCCCCCACTTTTGCATCACGAGGCTGTAGAGGCACCTACCCCCACACAGAGGCTCGAAAGCGCAGTTCATGCACCTCCCGGAAGGGAAGACCTTTGGTAGCTGGGTAGGATCACTCTCACTGATGGAGCCCAAGTAGAAGTCTCTCAAACCTATCATCTGGGGGCAGGGGATTATCTTACCGTCGGTTTGGATTGAGTAGTTGGAGTGGCCTGCCCCGCACATCAACCAGTTCCTCTCCTTGTTGAGCAGCGAGTTCACGATTCCGAGGAATGGGTAGATCCTCAGGACCCTTCCCTTTTCCATCTCTCTAATCCACCAGTCGATCAGCTTTTCCAGGCTAGGTAGGTAGGATCCTTTAAGCCATGGTACGAATGCCTGGGCCCTCTCCTTGAAATCGGCATAAAAACCAGCGTTTAACTGCCAATGCACTCCATCAAGCGGTAGATTCCCAAAAAGCCACTTAACCTCGGCGTAGAGGTCCACAGGTTCCATAACCGTCATCCGGGCCACTAGCTCGATGTCCACGTCATCGCTTATCCTTTTCAGGTTGAACACAACTCTGTCAAAAGTACCCCTCCCCCTGAAGAAATTCGTTGTCTCCCTCCTGCCGTCCAGCGAAACTATCAGCATTCTTAAGCGGGAGAGATAATCCGTACTTAGGCGGTCCAAGAGTGTTCCGTTTGTTTGGAGGATGAATTCCGCACGCACGTGATCCATTATCCACTGAATCTTAGAGACCGCAAGCAAAGGCTCTCCACCGTAAAAAACCAGGACGGGCTGGGGGTCCTTCTCTAGAAACTTCTTTAAAGCCGTCAGCTGGAAAAATTCATTTGGAAGAACCAAATCCACGTCAAAGTCATGGTGGAACGAGCCTATCTCTTTCTCAGCCGCACGTTTGCAGTAAAGGCAACTCAGATTGCAGTTCATTGTCAGCCACAGGTGGTAAAACATTACTTCTACTCAACTCTCTCCCTGAATTTATGGCACATGGAACTTTGCAGGTGGCTGTACGACCGCCTGCTCTCCGAGCTGAACTTGGGCGAGAGGGGGGGATAAGGCTCAAGCAAACGGACACCCAAGCCCTGATCGTTCGCTTGAAGAAGCACAAGAAGCCGGAGCTCTGCAGGGTTACTCGAAAGTCTTGCAGATGGTGAATTATTAGCTGTGCTCCAACCCTCCGGGCTCGCGAGACTGAGGAAAAAAGGCAGAAAAGCCGGGAAGCTGCGCTTCAAGGGGAAATGGTTCAAGACTCTCAACTATCAACCGGTTTGACTTCAACTCGAGAACGGGGGGCTTGTACTCTCGAAATCGGGAGATCCCGATAAAGCTCCACCGGAAGGCCAAGGGTGTCATCATAAGCACGAGCGCTCGGGGCAGGGCCTTGGCATCAGGCACCTCCTGACGGACAGCGAGGGCAGGCAAATTGAGAACCCGATATACGAGCCCGCATGCTCACGCAGGCTCTCGAGGAAGTACAGGTCCAAGAACTGAGAAGGCT
>Ga0190319_1000018_pt1 | contig 27286 bp, 48 predicted proteins | sample 48701145_MG_FD_165040 | JGI IMG/M metagenome (GOLD analysis project Ga0190319, IMG submission 165040) | Hydrothermal vent sediment bacterial communities from Southern Trench, Guaymas Basin, Mexico - 4870-11-4-5_MG | ecosystem: Environmental > Aquatic > Marine > Hydrothermal vents > Sediment ...
TTTAAGAATAGATTGATGAAATGTAAGAGATGTGATCTGATTATTGATAGAGATGTTGCTGCAGTTTATAATCTTCAGATGTGGGGAGTTAGTGGTTCCCCTGAAAGGAGAAGAGCTGTAGCTGATCTAGCTACAGCGATGAATCTCAAGACCAATGTGGATGAATGTATAGATGTGTCCGCATTGGTCAAACCACCAAGATTCTTCATAATCTCAACTAGAGCTTCTTCTACTATATCTTCAAATAATTTTCCAAGTCTAAGATAATGAGAAAGCTTTTTATACTTCTCTTGGTAACTATTCATTGAGGTTCACCTCTGGTAGGGTCTTTGAAGATGGGTGGTCTCAATATATCTTCTTCTCTTCTTCTATATAAGTGTTCAACATATGATCAATGGAGGTGGGTGATCTGGTTGAACACAAATATGTTCACGTCAAAGTATACGCAGATCAGATATGCAAACTGAGAAAACTTATACCAGACAGTGAATCTTATTCTGATGCAGAGATTGCACGTAGAGCATTGGACATTGCAATAGAGAAACTAAGAACTGAGCATGAAAGCAGAAGTGAAGCTGAAGAGATCAAAGAAATGTTAAGAGAGATACTTGAGATCGTAAAGAAGTTGGAAAGCAAAATTTAGAGCAAATACTTAGAGCAACAACTTATCTAGATCTTCGCTAGAGTATCAATATGGAAGTCTTGATCATTGCAACAGTCTGCACAAATCCATTGCAAGGAGCTGCAGATATTGCATTCTATGAATTTGAAGGAAAAGCTTCAGAGCTTCTTCGTGCTCTACTAGAGTTATCAGAAGATTACAGCGGATTCTACATTGTACCATTGAAAGAAAAAGATGAGATCATACTTCGATATTTGGAAGATACAGAAGCTTGGAAAGAATTTATTTGTGCTGCAGAAGAATACTCTCCGGAAGATGAAGAAGTAGAGGAAGTATTGGGAACTAAAAATTTCATGCACATACACATAATACATCCATGTAGAGGATACGTTGACTACGTGGTGCACTATGGCAGACTTGAAATCCTTGAAGTAGAAGGAAAAGAGGATCAATTTATCATTGGATGGTCTTCAACTGAGATTGATGAAAACTTTGTGATGAAAGATGTATTTTATGTACACAAGTACATCTCTGTAGATGAGTTTGACGAGAAAATACAAAAGTTTGACGATTTGAAGAATATAGACAGAGTTCTTGAAATAAAAGATGAAGTAAGAGAAGTAATTACGTTATTTACATATGTACATACAAGTTCTAGCTAGCAGAAAACTTTAGAAGTTCTACCAGATCCACTTTAAACTCAATCCAATAACATAACATCTTCTGAAGAGCTCTAATACTTTGCTGCTTAGTTTTCTTTCTAATCTCTCAATGTAATCTCTTATAAACTCATTAACAGCTTTGAATCTCTCTATCGGAAGACATTTGATTGCCTTGTGCTCATAACGAGTAAGAACAAATACTACTTCAAATTCAACTGGTGCCAAGAAGAAGATAAATTTACTTGGATCTGCTGTGATCAGAATCTCAGGGACTATCTTGCAGAGATAAAATTTGGTTTTCAAGTATGGATCTTTCTCTTCTCTATATGCTTCTTCAAATATGTTCTTTCTCACATAGATCCACTCAATATCTGTACTGCTGAAGAAGCTGAAACTTGGATGTGTATGAGCAAATGTAAAAGTGTCTATATTACATCGTCTTAAGAGATCAAAGCAGAAAGAGATGTCATAAGATGAAGCCTCAAAAGTAAACCTTGGATCTGGTGCTACATTTAAGGGATAGATAAAGTCGTCAAAAATTACTGTGTAAGGAGTATCAGATTCAAGTATTCCAAATAAGTACATTCCATGTTCAATGCCATTGGAAAGAGTTGATAAGAATCTAAGAGACTCTAGTACTTGTCTTTCGATAATTAATCTCAGCTTCATCTTCAAACCTGTTGATTAGATCCTTAACACAAGACCAATATTCGTCTTCACTAATCTCTCCTCTGTCTTTAAGAGCTCTCAAATAGCCAATGCAGATAACTTCTCCAGGAATTTCTCCTTCTCTGATTACTGATAGGATCTTGTCTCTGTATCTCCATTTGTACTCGTAACACCAATCAATTGCATCTTCTAGATTACTGAATTCAGCAATTGCTTTCGAGTCTAAAGTAACTGGATCTATTGACAGCACTTGTACTTTCTTTCCAGAAGACAACTCTTTGGTAATATATTTGTTGAGTGTTCTTCTGTACTCATCAACGATCTTTTTGATAGAGTTTTCCATAAGAGTATTAAGCTGATTACGAATAAAAGATTCACTGCTCATACGAAGAACTGCTTTTCTTTCTCTCTAAGAAGATCTACGAATTTGAAAAGTCCAATGGAGTTGAAATGCTCAATTGTAGTCTCGTAGGTGCATCCAAACCCCATCATCACTCTCAAACGAGCTCATCTGACAGAGTTTGGACTTGGACTTCATCGGTTCTTGGGACTGCATCTCCATCCACCCCGTTCAGGGTGCACCTCAACACCCCACATCTGTTGCAAATATCTATCAACTAGATTCAATACTGCCAAGCTATCTTTATCGAATGTTAGATCGCAGCTTTCACACTTCATTGTTCGATGACTGATCTGCTTAGTGTCTTTTCCACAGAAAGGACATTTCTTGGAAGATTTTCTCGGATCTACATAAACTACTGCAATTTCATTCTTTAAGCCTTGCCATTCTATCCACTCTTGTAACTTTCTGTATGCAAAGAAAGTGAATCTTTCTCTCCATGACTTCTTCTTGATGTCTGATTGTTTCAATCTGAGATTGCTGAGGTCTTCTAATACAATGGTGTCATAGCCAAGTTTCCTTGCTGTCTTCACAATGTATAGTGCAGTCTTTTTTATGAAATCATCGTTCAAGTTATGTATTCTCTTCCACCATCTAGAGATTGCTCTTCTAACTCCTGGAATGAATCTCCATGACTTGTTGTATTTCTTCTGAGTCTTCTCAATATGATTCTTCTTAATGTTCATGATTCTGCTCATTCTGGTTTTGATTCGAAACTCTACGTCAAAGTTTCCAACTACAATTTCATTGAAGTTCAAGTCTACTGCAATTGCTCTTGGAGATGGATTAGCTCTTTTGACTTTCTTCTTCACTGTTACTATGCAAGTAATCTTTCCATTCTTGTATAGCACAATTAGTTCTTTGTAATCTCCGTTCCATCTTTCAGCAAGCACTCTTGGAAAGTTCTCTACTTCGACATATCCATAGCCTCCAATGAAAAGCTCTGTTACTCTTCCTTTCTCTTTCATAAAATGCCAGTTCTGATAGTTTACTCTCATTCTATAGCACTTTACTCTTGGAAGACTCTTTTCATTTGAGTTGTTGTTTAGCCACGACTTTGTAATTGACATTGCTTCTCTTATACAGCACTGAGCAATTGCAGATGGTAGACCAAACTCTTCTTTTAGCTGTCTGTAGAACTTTCCGTGTATAAGCGAAATGATTGGCTTCCATCTTATTCTTTTTGATCTCTTTGAGCTTCTGAACTCTCCGAATTGTACTGGATCTGCAAGAATCTCATTAACAAGATGCTGCAATCCCCAGGTATATCTTCTGATCAAGTTGACTAATCCAGGCTCAGAACTGACGGTCATCTTAAAACATCCCGTCAGATACAAGTCATCGCCTTTCATCAATAATGCTTATACGTATAAACTATATAAGACTTTCTCTGGCTGACTTCGTTAAGGTTCCTTTGATGTATTGTCATATGACAGCAATTGAGTACAAGTTGATTAGAAAGTTGTATTATAATCATCTGGAAGCGAATAGATGAGTTCAATTGGCTTTCCTTCAAATTCGTAGATAGATTCTTCATCTAGATCTAATATGAAGTATTTTGTGACCATTTTAGCAGATTTTGTTGATGTAAGAGTTAAATAGCTTTTCAGAGAGAAGGTAAGTTGAAAGTCAATGAGGGAAAGCTGAAATTGCTCAAATCTATATGATTACAATGAAACTTCTCAAGAAAGACTTTATAGACAAGTTTCCATTTGATTTATTCAGATCTGACATTTTCTATAAAGAATTTGACAAGTTCTATATTCTTGGAATACTGATAGTTCCAAGAGACATCAAAGAGCTTACAATGAAAGAACTAGTGGAGCACAAGAAGATACTGGAAAGAGTTAGAGAAGAAGAAGTAACAATAGAAGACGTAGTAGAGCATATCAACAACTTACAAAAGAGAGTTGGAATAGAAATATATCCAAAAATGATTCCAAGAGCAGATTTAGAACGATATCCAGAAGTAAGAGATATAGTTACAGTGGGGACAATCTCTTGGAGAGAGCTGGACTGGATTCGATACAGAGGCCTTCTATGGTTGTACAAAGAAATTTCGAGGAGAATGTAGAGTTTGCATACTACAAACTTCTCGAGTAAAGTATTGCAAGACACATTTAATTGTAGCAGACAAGACTTTGGAATGAATGCACTCCTAGTAGTAACAGAGGTTCGTGCTATGTGGACACATCTATACATTCATCCACATAGCACTTGGAGCTCATCATCCTCAGCTCTCCTTTCATCGGAGAGCATATCATCGGACTTACTCCCTTTCGGGATAACCTCACCCACAGCTCATGGTTTAGGAGAGGCTTAACTGTCCTCTCCCACCACTCATAGCTGTGGGAAAAACCCCGCATCTTGAGATAGATATTTACAGCAGCATTCTTTTGTCGATCTATTACAAGACCACATCTCCTACAAACAAAGACCTGCCCTCTTAGGTCTTTATTAATCCACCCGCATCGAGAACAGGTCTTAGAAGTAAGTTTCGGACTCACAAATGATACTACTCCTCTGCTTTCCATCTCTTTAATAATCGAGATCCAAGATGCTCTACTAAGTCTCTTCCTTAGATTCTTGTTACTCTTTCTAATCATAGCTTCTTTGCTCAAATCTTCAAAGACATGACCATAACTTGGAAATGTCCTAACTACTAATGTAGCTAATTTTCTCTCATAGTCTCTAGCAAAGTTCTTTTCTCTTTTATTATACTTCTTCCAAAGTCTCTTAGCTACTCTTGACTTCTTCTTCATTAGTTCTTGAATTCTTCTTCTCTTCTCTTGAAATACAATTCTCTTAGAGATTAAATCTCTTAGATCTATTCTTACGAAGCCAATTGAAGGAGAGAATCCGTCAATTGTTAGTTCATTGCAGTCCCATGCTATATAGTCTTCGATTATAAATGCAACTTCTTTCTCAAAAGGAACAATAACTTCATTCTCTTTCAATATCAGCTCTTTGACTTTACAATCTTTTACTCGATTAGTAAACCATTGACTCTTCCAAGAGATGAGCTCATGTTCTCCCTTAGAGACAGTGATTCTGATTTTTCTTTCTTCGTAATTGATCTTCATTAGAGTAACTGGACATCTAGCAAATTTTCTCTTCACCTTAGGTTTAGCTTTCTCGGCCTTTCCTTTAAGATATCTTTTTCTCCAATTTTCAACAATGTTGTATGCAACTCTAATAGCTTCTTTAGTCCAATGAGATGCATATGGGCTACTTCTTCCGATTTCTTCTCTCAGAGCTTTTCTAAAGTCAGAGCTCTTTGGAATCACAGGAACTTTGAGTTTGACTCTTCCATGCCTATACTTGTTCTTTAAGTCTAGCTTCCATTCTACGTTATCCCAAATAAGATCAATAGCTCTTTGAACTGCTTTAGTAAACCACTCTACTAGATTTCTAATTTTCTCTGAGTTGTGCTTGACTTTATATGCTCTAATAACAGGCTTAGTTATTATTTTTGAGTCTGTCATAGATCCTCTCTACTAGTTGATCCCAAGTCTCACTTCTAAACTTTGACTTCAGCTCATGTAGCTTCCAGTAGCTGTCTTGTGATATGAACAGATGCTTTCTCTTCTTGGTCTTCTTGTTAACTTTCTCCATCAATCATATTGATCAGATGAACTATATGAGCTTTGCTCATAGTATTTGTCCATAGATGTTCAGATAAGTTCATCTATACTGCAACTGTAGAAGAAGACTTTATTGATCTGCTGAAACAAAGGTTTGAAAAGAGGAAATCAACAGTGTTTAGATTATAGATGATAACTGTAGCAGAAGCAACAGACTTGTTAGTTGCAAGCATGCATAAGGAAAAAGTAGAAGAAGCTATAGAGAAATTTAGAGACAAAATTGTAGAGATAAAAATTCCAAAAAGAGGAGTATTAGCATTTGTGAAGCTGAAATGGAGATAACATAAATTTTACGTTAGCTCCAAATGTAGTTCTTGAAGTAGCATGAGTTCTGCTCTTCTCTGAGAAATCTTGGAACAACTTTTTCATTGTTGATGTCAAATGATAATAAGTCATCTCTGTCTATTGGAGTTACAATTCTTGTCGTAAGAGCATTCAGAGAATATGGAAGTCTTGCTAGTCTTTGTCTAATTACACGCATGTCAACAGGATAGTTCTTTGCAATCTTCTCTAACTTTTTCCTACTCAAGTTGAACACATATACATGAAATCCTCTACCACTGAATACTATTCTGTATTCTGCTGACAATTTCTCTAGTTCTTTTGCAAAGGAATGTACCTGTAACTTTAACTTCTCAAACTGCTCAGAGCAAAAATCTGGCTTCTTATGTACTGTGATGCAACTACACTTTATGTGATGAGGATCAAAATCTAATAGATGAAAAGATCTGAAATAATATACACTTTCAGGAAGATAACATAGAAGGTTGTCTCTAAGCTCTTTTAAAGTGTTTGCTTTTATAACAATGTACATTGGTGTCTCTGCTATACTTTTGAATCTTTGAGGATAAATCTTTGTAAAGTATCCAAGTCTTATTGCAAACTTGTTCTTGATCTCTACTTCTACAGACTCTAAAAAAGATCTTACTTTGTACAAGTCAAACTCTTCTCTGTAAAATTTCTGTCTTTCTTCAAGTGATGCATATCTGAGCATATTACAGAGTAATAACATCGGAGTCTTTTAATTTCTTGAATAGATCATCTAGCGAATAAAGTTTCCTTAGCTCATCTTCTGTAAGCTCTAGACTAGCTACTTCAATCAAGCTATCTTTATCAATATGACAAAGTTCATACTCTATTACAAAAATTGTTACATCTGACTCTATATATCTAGATATTGCGAGTCTGTTGACAAACTTCTTGAATCTCAAAAAGTATGTATCATATCCAACTGGATACAAATCTATTGCATTATATTCATGGAGAATTTTTACAACAATAATCGGTATTCCAAGTTTATACAGCTCAAATACAGACTTTCTTATATGGTTTTGGCTTATACTAAATGTTCCTCTTTGTACATCCTCTAGCACATCATGATAACGAAAGTCAAATGCATACTCAATATTCTTCTTTTCTTCTATTACATAAGCACTAGATTCCAACGTATCAAAAAGAGCTTGCATTAGATCTAAGACATTTCCTTCAAAATCGTATATTTCTGGTTTTTCTAGGTCGTAGATTCTAGCTTCCATAACTATAGTTGGAATCTTCCTTAATATAGATTCTCTCTTACATAATTCCTAGAGCTACATTTCTAGGTAGGTTTAGGAATATCTCATCCAGTTAAGAACTCTCTTCCAGTTCCAAGTATTCTTCTCAACTCTTCTAATCTCTTCTTGGCAATACCAGATCTTGCCATTTCAAAGTATCTTAAACATCTTTTTGGTGTTGCATGTCCACTGAGGAGAAGAAGATCTTCAAAACTTGCACCAGATTCTGCAAGTAGAGTAAGACGTGTATACTTCTTAGACAAGCAGTTATTTATAGTAACTTCTGTATGCTTAATCTACAATATATCCAAACTTCTTCATGTAACTTCTTAGCTCTTTGCTGTTTCTTATATTTAGAGACTTTAAAAGCTTCTGTAGCTTGACATCAGAAAATTTAAACTTCAAGGAATCTAAATTTCTGGTAGATCTTCTGCATCTAAGACTGCTAAAATCGACATTATACTTCTCTTTTAATGTCTGAAGAACTCTATCATCTACTCTTTTTGGATTCAATGATAATAGACCGATGTCTATTAAGTCTACTATAAGACTCAACGATTTTCTATAGATGTTAGATCCAACTGTTGTTAAGAATTTCAGCGATTCATATTTACTGTGAAATGTTATGTAGTATAGAGTCTTCTTTCTTTTTCCTCTAGGTCTATCTTCTTCTATTGCTGGTTTCAATCCTATTTTCTCTAACAGACGCTTAATATACAGAATTACTTCTTTGTTAGTATTTGACATTCTGACTTGAAAACTATTCCTTTCTAATCTGATGCACAGATAACCTTCACTGTCATAAAAACCTTTGATCAGCCCTATTATTTGACTTTTTCTCAGAACATAGCTGTCTGCTTTTTGAGGATTTTCTCTGAATTGAAGAAGAAACTCAACCAACTTTTTAGAATGTAACGATACACGATACACATTGTATCCTTTCTTTAATTTCTCTTGCAGTCTTACTTTTGAGCTTGGAATAACTCTGGAAACTGACTTGTAGAAAGCTTCTGCAAATTCTTTATCTCTTACTTTCAATGACACTTCCCATCTTACTTTTCTTCTATCTCTTATACGAAGACTGCTGTCTCCAAGAGAAACTCCAATAACATATGCTAGATCGTCAGAAGGAACTGGATTAAATGGTATAATGTGACTACGCGTTTTAATACCATATATTTTCATCAGATTGGAAATAAATTTTGCACTGCATCTGAGAATCTTTGCTATCTTTCTCTTCGATCCAATCATTGAATACAGCTTCTCTAGCTCTTCTTTTGTTGGTGTTGTTCGTAATAGTCTAGGAGCATCTCTATCACTTCGTATAGACCTTGTCTTTGATGCACTTTTAATTTCTTCAGTCTTTCTTTTAACTCTTTCGGAACCCATATCATTGTTTTCTTTTTCAAATTCAAACACCTCCAAAGTTAATTGCTTCATCAGTTCTATAGTAGTTCTGTAGAAGTATATAATACTTGCATGAGATCTTGTTACTTGTATCTCTTTATAAGCTCTTCGACTTCAGGAGTCACTACTCCTGCATATTTGAAATATTTCAGGCAAGTCTTGGGCTCTTGATGACCAGATAATAATAATACTTCTGGTAGAGTCGGCTTATAATGTTTCACAAATAATGTCAGTCTTGTAGTTCTAGCAAAATTATGCCAGTATCTTGAACCTTTTATGCTGCTTTTTTTGATTCCTACAATATTTTCTACAAAGTCTCTAAACTTCTTACTCCACTCACCTGGAAGATATCTTCTCTTCCTAATTCCTTTGAATCTTCTTTCTGGTTCAACTCTAAACAAGTATCTATTTTCAGATACGTCTTCTTTGTCTATAATTTTCAAGACCCAATCGTATATATATTCTGGAATTGCAATCTTCTTGGTCTTTCTTTCTCTTCTCAACTTCTTTACTTCAACTTCTAAGTAGACTTTTCCATTCTCTTCAATAAAGTTGGAAGGTCTTACTGTTACTAGTTCAACTGCTCTTAGACAAGCATAGTATCCGAGATGAACCATTGTTCTCTCTATCAAAGGAAGTTTCTTCTCTGCTGTTTTCAGTATTCTTTCAACTTCTTCTTCTGTGAATAAGAAAGGTGGAAGTCTAGATTTTGCATCTAGCTTCACTGGAATCTTAACACCTCTAATGTTTACTCCAAGGGATAGATTATAGAATGTCTTAAGAGCGGCACCTATGATGGTACAGTACTTCTCTCCCCATCCATACTTAGACTGACAATCAAGAACAAAGTCTCTTACCTGCTTGACAATTGCACTAATAGCAAGTTCAGATGAGTGCACATCTGGAATTAGCTTCATATTATTTGACTCTAACCATGATAAGTACAATCTTATAGGCTTACTGTATTCGGAAATTGTAGAACGCTTTACGACCATTGGAGCATATCTTTGCCAAGACTCCCAAGCTTCAATCAAGTCTTCTCTAGTAACATTGGGAGCTGACTTAGATCTAGGCATATCAATATAGTATACAAATCAAGAGTTAATTAACGATTCTATCGAGGGGAGAAGGAAGCTTCTTTTCTTTTTCTTTTATTTTTACTTTTTCTTTTTCAAAATCGTTATTAAAAGTTAAGTTTTAGAAAAAGAAAAATGAAAAATTTTAAATAAAAAAGAGTATAAATTATAAAAAAGGGAGTAAAAAATAAAAAAGAGAGGTGATGAGATGGAAAAGATGATAGATGTAAGAAAGTTGAGAATGGAGTTGGAAAAGAGAGTTGTTTTGAGATGGGATGAGTTCATGGAAATCGTTAAGAAATGCTCCAAGATTTGGAACGCAGAGAAATTTTATAAAAATGGGAGTTTTAAATTATAAAAAGGGGATAAAAATTAAAAAGATGTGAAGAGAGGTGAGATGTATGGAGGAGGTAAAAAGAATTGAGGAGTTGGAAGTGAAGAATGAGGTAGCTGGAATTTGGGAAGAGGTTGAGGTAGAGATAGACAAACTCTTTGAACAAAGAAGATTTAGGTCAAAGAACTGGAATGCACAGAAAATCAGAGAAGCACTTGAAGCACTAGAACCAGGAAAGGTCTACAAGATAAGTGTACAGAAATTTGTAGAGACGTTTGGACTTGATGGAGTCAAAAAACTAACACTACAGGGACAGAAGAAGAAGATCAGACAAGTACTCAGAAGGATGGGAGATTACTTTGAACTCAAGGTAAGCTTTGACGGAAACATCATACATATAATGAGAGTCAAGTGATGAATTTTATTTTTTTATTTTTATAAAATTTCAAGAGATGAGTAGAAGGAGGGATGTAGATGAAGGACTGGAAGTTTGAGGTTTGGTTGGTTGAAATGGGATATGTAGAGCTTGGAGGTGATGCTATTGTTGAGCGATAGAATGATTGTACCAGCAGAACAACTTTTTGACAAAGCGAAGATCATTGGAACATGCAGGAAGTGTAGTGGAAAAGTAGTTCTAGATCCAAGGCACAGAGAACCAGTTTGTCTTGGATGCGGAAGAATTAATCCTCCAAGAAAGAATGATTTAGTTCCGACAAGATACATGGTTGTTGTTTGTCCTAACTGTCAGGCAAAAAAGAGAAAGCCAAGAAAAGTGGTTGTTGTTGAGTACAATTGGAGAGGCTATGGCTACTGTCCACTATGTGGCTTTAAGTTCAAGTTTGTACCAGTCAAAAGATCTGAACTCTAAAATTTTTTGCGCCTCCATTAGAGATGAGAGTATAGACTCTTGCCTCCTCCCAGACCCTCTTTATGAGGGCTGGATAGAGGAGGTGGGAGCATGGAAGTTATTGTAGAATATTGGGAAGAGGGAGGAGAAGGCTATTCTGGAAGAAAGATTAGTGAAGAAAAAATAGACATAGAACCAACAGTATGGAACTTTTTAGATGAATTTCTTAAGAGACATAAGAGTACAGGCAATCTAGTAGAGATGAAGTTCACTATACAAACTCTTGGAAACTATCGACTTGGATGGATGGGAGGTGGAGTTACATGCTTTGAATTTGAAGATCTAATACTTGAGGAAATGAAAAACGGATCTTATGTTGCAATCAGTGTAAGAAAACCTTGGAAGAGAAGAAACTGGACTACAGTTATAGCAAGTACTTCTAAACAAAGATTAGTTCTGACACCAGAACAGTTGAAAACAATATACATTTGGGAATTTATTGAAATGCTTGAGAAATAATATTTTCTGAGTGGAGGTGACAATATGAATGAGTTTGTAAAAGACGTAATTAGTATTGTTAGAGCAAGTCTTGAGAGAAGAAAAGACAAGCAAGTAAATGAAGCAGTACAAAAATTCAGAGAGTTCTTCGGAATTGACCCAGAGTCTTTTGGCACTACTACAATAGAAGGAAGAGAAGTTCAATGGGCAGAATTAGAAGTGTCTCCAAGAGATACTAAACATCTGCATGAACTTCTAATACAGAAGTTTGGAATAAAGAGAGGTGAGGTTGTTAAATTAGTCGCAGAGTATCCGGTAGATGAACATAACAGTGACTGGAAACTAGTAGAGCAACATGAAGTCTTCTGTATCAGAAAGGTCGAAGACAAAGTAGCATACGAAATCTTGATCTTCTAACTTTTATTTTTGACAAAGCTAAGAAGAAAGACTCCACAATACGTGGTGACGTGATGAGCTCAGAGCATGAAATAGATCCAATAGCTGGAATTGGGTTTGGTCTACTTGGTTCAGTTCTTTGGGCATACATTGGAGCTACAATAGTAAATACATACAAGTTTGACATCATAACAGGTGCAGTATTTATGTTTGTCTGGATGCTTGCATTCGTTTTGTTTCTATTGAAAGTCTGCAAGTAATATGGAGGTGATGCTATGAAGGGAATATTAGTTGGTAGGCATCAATTATTAGAAGGGCAAAAGAAAGCATTAGATGAACTTAGAATAGAAGTTGTAGAACAAGTAGTAAACATAGACAATCCACAAGAATTTGTACAAAGAGCGGCAAACCTTGGTGTAGATGTAATAGTAATACAAGCATTACAGTTGCCAATCTTGGCACAAATATTACAGTCAGCTAAGAGACATGGAATTAAAGTATACATGTTTAATCAGGGAAAAGCTGAGATCTTTGATAACAAAGAAGAAGCAGAGAAGTATGTGCAAGAGCTTCTAGAATATAGAGTGCTTCTAGCAACTCCAACAGACAACAAATTCAGAGTTGTAGAGTTCACAAGTGTTGAAGAAGTTCAAGAGATCAGAATTGTAACAAAGACTGTTTGGAAATCTCCTTACTCCTAATTTTTTGAGGAGGTGAAATTGTGAAAGAAGATGTAAAGGAGTTTGTAGAATGGTTAAAATCTGAAGAAGCAAATGAATGGAGGAAAATGGTGCCAAAGTATGTAAGTAAGGAAGTTCAGATAACTTTACTATCTGTAGCATGGATGTTTGGTAGAATATATGGATACGATGTAAAATATCTGTTTGAATTAGTTCCAGAGCTACTGAAGTGTTCTGAGTAGACTATCAACGAATAATTTTCTCTCCTATTTTTCCTTGGCAGATAGAGAAGGTGGCGATGAAGTTTATCTGAGCTACCTTCTCCTGCCAAACTGCAAGGAGGTGGTTCGATGGTTAGAAAAATTGCTGAATTTGAAGCATATGTACAAGCTGGACATAGGATTGTAATACCAAGAGATGTTAGAAAAGAACTTGAAATTAGACCTGGAGATGTTGTAAGAGTTACTTTAGAGAAGATACAAAGAGTGAAGATTCTTGATGAGTAAGAATACCAGATCTGAGGTGATAAGATGGGAAAGCTTCCAAGAAGTGTAGTTAAGAAGATTGCAAGGAGAATAGATTTGCAGTCAGATGAAGTAAAGATACAAATGTTCAAGAATAAGAGCAAGATCTCTATAGTAAAAGAGAAGACTACCAATGAAAATAGTAGCGTATTTGAAGCTGTAAACGTAGTAAGAATTTCTCTTGGATCTTATAGTCTTTACAACTTTCCAAATCTTGGTCTCTGGGTTAAAGCAAGGCCTGATCTAGTCAATGAGCTAGAAGGATATCAACCAGAATATAATGCACTCAGACCAGTAGATGAAACATTTGTGTCCAAAGTATTATCTGCAAAGATTCAAGGTATTCTCAATCTCTAATTTTTTGAGGTGATAAGATGAGTTTGTGGTTATTTGTAGATGGAACACCATTTGCAGAGTCGACCAAAGTTTTAGAATCTAGAAGAGTCACAGAAAAGTATTTGGATCTGGTAGAGTTCTACAAGAAATATGGACACTGCACTCTGATTCTTGGAAAAGAAGAGCACGGTTGGACAGAATTGTGCAAAGATGAGAAGCAGATTGGCTACAAGCTTCCTCCAGAAGGAGCAATGTATGCAGTAAGCATATATCTTGCTACATCAGATGACGATGAAGAAGTAGATGCTTATCTTTGTGAGAATTCTGAACTTCAATTTCCACTAGAGATAAAAATAGTGCTTTACAAGAATTATGAAGATGTTATTTATACTAGCTCAGTAACAATACTAGCTTCTCTAGATTCAAGAATTTACTTAAAGACAGATGATTTGGAAGAAGGAAAGATAACTTTGGTCACATTTACTCCAAATAGCAGGAGTGAAGAAGATGAAATTTAACCTCTCTACAAACTTTTTGTAGGTGATAGCATGATAGAAGCATACATTGTCAAAGAGGTTCGTGCTATGTGGACACATCTATACATTCATCCACATAGCACTTGGAGCTCATCATCCTCAGCTCTCCTTTCATCGGAGAGCATATCATCGGACTTACTCCCTTTCGGGATAACCTCAAAGCCCCACATCCTGAGTCTACCCACATCTCCCATCATTAATCAGGGATTCAGGTCTTTAGTATGTGCTTATGCTCATCAATATATATGAGTTTCTATCTACTCAGTTACTGTACTTGAAGACTTCAATCTATGTGAAGGAGAATTTGAAGAAGTACAGCTTGAGAGAGAATCTGTAAAGAAGGGGCTATTGGTAAAGTCAGAAGAAATAGAAGTGTTCATTGGAATTCCATCAGTGATACAGATAGATACTGGAGGATATTTGAGCGAGTACGAGAAACAAAGAAGAACAACAATTGGAAAAAGTCTCAAGAACTCTATAATTGCACTTGGTCATTCTTTATACACAATGCTATATTTCAAGCATGAAGAGTCAGAGAACATACTAGGATATTACACTGAGGCTCAGAAGTGGGTAGAGCCATATACAGAGGCCAAGGTAGAGCACTACTACATTCAGCAATATAATGTCTATGTGATAAACTTTGATACATTATTTGAGATTGGAAGAGGAAAAATGACTCTAAAGGAATACGAAAGAGTGTACATACCACCAGAATATGCTTTGGCACTTGATAATGCGATGAGATTTGTAGAGTCTCTTAGAAACATGAGGTTTTAAATCTCTCCTAATATTTTAATGGCTCTATAGTTTAGTCACAAGAATGCTAGCTTTTGAGCTGAAGTTCTAGATTCGAATCTCTGTAGAGCTATACTTTCAGGTAAAGTTTAGAATAAGGTTTTAGTCAGGGTGATCACATGAGAATTTTAGATGAGAAAATGGCAAAAGAGCTTGCAGAAAAGATCATAAGAAGAACTGGAGTCAGAAAGATTTATGTTATTGAAACAATGATAGGACTAGGATTCTACATAGAGCCAAGCTTTGCAGGCGAAATTGCAGGAGATCTAGTAGAAGAGTTAATGGAATACGTTGAGCTTGAATGGAGCGATCTAGAGAAGCTTGACAAAGAAGGAAAATTAGAAGTAAAAATAGGCGATCTTATAATAGAATTTAGATCTGAAACTCTGACTCAGCTAAAAGTAGCAGAAAGAATGATGAAAGCATTTCTAAATGCATTAGATAGAGCATTTAAAAATAAGAAGAGCAGCTGATCTTTGATTTGCAGTTATCAGAAAGCATAAAGATAGTGTTTAGAGGTGATAAGATGAGTAAAGATTGGAGAAGAATAATAGAGGAACTTGTTAGAAGACTGGCAAGAGGCTGTGGATATGAAGTCTCAAGAATTGTTTCTCTATATGCAGAATTGGAAACAGCTGAAGAGACAAAGAAACTTGTTGAAGAGGGAGACTACATAAGTACAATAAAGGCCTGTTTGGCAGGGTTTGTACAAGGTGAACTTGGCTTAGATGCAGATAAGGAGCCATTTGAGTTCACAGTAGACAGTGTATACTTCGAAGGATGGTATTCTGCAATTAGTAATGGAAGCCTAGTAATTGCAGCTAGTGGTTGGATGGAAGAGTCAGAAGAGAACTGCGGAGTTTTTCTGGTAGCAGCAGAAGCAGAATACGTGTAAGTTATTTCTGCTTTTTATTTTGTGAACCAGAAACTATCAAGACGTCTGACAAGACACACGAAGATCTAGTCTGCTACTAACAGTTCTACTATTTGCAGCATCTCTTATTTTTTATTTTTACAGCTATGCGTGAAATAGGATGATGTTATGTTAATCTGGAATGAGAATTTAATGAGAGAGTTCTTTGAAAACGTTCTACCACCTTTAGAAGACTATGAAGTCTTACAGGATTTGCAATAGGTTGGATGCTACATAGACTTCTAAATGGGTAGTTGATATTTAATGCTCGGAGGTGATAAGACGAAGATCTGTAACAACTGTGTATATGCTCTTTGCTCCTGGGCTATAGAAAGAGCCGCTTGCCTTGCAAAACTTGGTTATCTTCCAGATATAGAAGAAGTTCCAAGATTTGCTAGCAATGAAAGATTTTGTGTACTAAAAAGAAAAGTTGTAGCAGAAGATCAACCTGCTTGCGATAGGTTTGTATCTGTAATACTACTTGAAGCTGTAAAGTAAGACTGAGGTGATAAATATGTCAAAAGTAGAGCTAGAATAGGTGCATCCAAACCCCATCATCACTCTCAAACGAGCTCATCTGACAGAGTTTGGACTTGGGCTTCATCGGATTCGAGGTCACATCTCCGTCTGCCCCGTTCACCGTGCACCCTCACACGGCACATCTCAATACACCTAACCACTTGTTAACAAGATTTCTGACTGCTACTGAATCTCTGTTCAATGCAAGACCACAGTTCTCACATTTCATTATCCTTCTTTTCTCCCTAGTAAGCTTAGAGCCACAGTTAGGACAAATCTTTGAAGTTTTCTTTGCTGGAACGTATATCACTGCTAGTCCATCTTTCTTGGCTTGCCACTCAATCCATTGCTGTAACTTGCGATATGCAAAGAACGTAAATCTTTCTCTCCACGACTTCTTCTTGATGTCTGATTGTTTCAATCTGAGATTGCTGAGGTCTTCTAATACAATGGTGTCATAATCATTGACTTTTGCAAACTCTACTACTTTCTTAGAGACTTGCTTTACAAAGTCATCATTGATTCCAGAGATTCTTCTCCACCATCTAGAAATTGTTCTTCTGATTCCTTTTATCTTTAGCCATTGCTTCGGATATCTTTTCTGAGTTTTCTCAATGCAGTTCTTCTTGATGTGTATAATCTTTTGCATTGGAGTCTTGAATCTCTGCTCTAAGTCAAAGTTTCCAACTACTATCTCATTAAAGTTCAAATCTACTGCTATTGCTCTTTCGCTTGGATCTGCAATTTCCTTTGTCTTCTTAAATACTGCAAATAACTTTACTCTGTCTTTACTAGTCTTCATTATAAGATCTCCTTTACTCCAGTTGATATACTTCTCAAGCCACTTCTTGTTCCATCCAGTTACTTCAATTTCTCCAAGGTACTTCAGCTTCAAGTAACATTTGTCATTTCTTATTTCTAGCTTCCAAGATTGATTGTCGAATCTAGCTCTGTATTCCTTAATGATGCACTTGTTCTCATTGTTGTTCTGATTGTTAATGACTGACTTTGCAATCATTGAAGCTTCTCTAAAACAACTCTGTGCAATCTTTGGAGGAAGATTGAACTTATGTTTCAGAAGCTCGTAGAAAGCTTTTGAGATTCTACTAATGTCTTGCTCCCACTTGATTTTTCTGCTTCTCTTTATATATCTCCATCTTCCATACAAACTTGGATCTTCTAAAATTGAATGCACAACATATCTAAGACCGTCTGTGTAACTCTTGATTAACTGAACTAAGGGCTCTGACCTAACGGTCATCACAACAGTTCCCGTTAGGGTTACTTCATTGCCCATCATATAGTTGTTGGTATATGAGCTATATAAAACTTTCTCTTGCAAGCTTTGTTAAAGTCTCTTTAATGTATTGTCATATGACATTGATTGATTTCAAGTTGATTAAAATACGATTCCATATAACGAGCTAACAAAGCAGGGATTTAGTAAAGAAGAGGCAATGCTAATATTGCTGAAGTCAACAGAGAAAACTGGTATTCTAGAACTTCTCTCTTCTTTAAGAGCTGAAGATTGATAATTTCTTTCCTTTTCTATTTTTTCGAGTGTAACTATGCTGTGCAACAGTGTAAATGTTGAGAGGTGAAAAGTATGAAGAAGATGCTATTAGTAAAGTTGGAAGAGCTAAAGCAATTTGTAGAAAGACAATCTCAATTCTACGCATTCAGAAAATACAGCTATCCTTATCTTTCTCGTTGGATTAAAGAAGTTAAACAAATCTTAGTAGGTGATGGCAATGAATATGAATAGTTTCGATATTACTGAGTTTGTGCTCTGGAAGAAAGAAAGTGGTAACTTTACAGGATATGCAAAGTACTTTGGTCTCAAACAATATCCTGTCATCATCAAAAAGACCAAGAATGAGCATTATGTCGTGCTAATAAAGAAAGATCCAAATGACGAAAGATGGAAAGGAATTGGCAAGCTCTTTCTATTTGACAAGCCAATAAAAGTCAGAGGGAGAAAAGAATACAAATGCATTGGTATCATCAAAACTAGAGTTGGTGATTTTCATTTGGTTCTAGATGATGAAGCAAGCAGCAGATATCTTGGAATTTAAGCTGTAGGAGATACTCTGGAGAGAGTTTACAACTTGAAGAAAGCCAGAAGGTGATGAGCGAGAATGAATCAGTTGATCTTCTCTCTGCGCTGAAGCACGAGACTTTCTTGGCGACTTTATTGTAAAAGAAATATTGTTGATGCTCTCTTTGAGGTGATGTAAATGAAGTTAGGATGTGTATTTGTAAGTATAGATGACATAAAGGGATGGTTTTTTGCAAGAGTTACTGGAACAGCAGATCTATACATGCAGAATCCAAGAAAGTCAATTAGAGCTGTTGCACTACCAAAAATAAGAGACGATTTAATGAAACTTGGATTCATTGATATAAAGTTCAGATGGGATAGATATTGTGGGTGTACCTGTGGGTGCAGTCCAGGGTATAGAATAGAGGTACAATCGCATCAAGATCAAAGAATAGCAGAGATGATTAAAAGTACCAGAAGAAGAAAAGACAAAGACGACTTCAGTATACATTACTGGGTGGATGTCAACAAGCAAAAGATATACAGAAAAGTTGGAAGATGCTTTGCAGAGGTACTAAATGTACCAAGGGAGGCACAAATATGAACGCAATAGGGTTTTCTCATCTTATTTTTTCTACACCTTTGGTGAACATTAGCGTAAATGCAGTAGTATGTGAAGACTTTACAGGTAGCATAGATGTAATCCCTTCTCTTGGAAACATACTTAGAAAGATTCTTGTTGCATTAGATGTGAAAGAAGGCTATTATGAACTTATGAGCAAGTCAGATAGACCATTAGAAGTCTGGTTTAAATATCCTGAAGTTATGATGATTCATGGCTTTGATGGATATCGTTACTGTTTTAAAGGTAAGCATAGAAGATTGAAAATGCTTGAGCCAATTTTGAAGATGTATGTTGAGAAGCGGTCAAAGTTGTATGCTACATCGCTTAGAGTTGGTACGTGTAATTTTAGAGTTGTAGATCTAAAGTCAATAGAGTATCAATTTGCGTTTAATGGTCATACTTTTCATTCTCTTGAATCGTATCTTCTTCTTGTTAGCAGATCTATTATGAGTCTTCGTGAATTTGAAAGATATTATAAAGCCGTTTTGGAGAGTGTTTCTCTCATAGAAGAGAAGATTAGAGATTCTGTTCTTGAGATCTGTATTAGAAGTTAAGCTGAAAAGTTAGAGGTGATACAATGGCAGTTGTTGAAGATGGATATCATGTTGCAGCAATAGAGAACTTCAAGCTAAAGAAAGATGGAACTCTAGAACTTCATTTTAATATTGATGGCCAAAGAGTCAAAGCAAGACTGTCAGACCAAGAAAAGATCAGAAAGCTTTATAAGTTATTAACAGGAATTACATTAAAAGAAATTAATAGATCTCTCCTAAAATTGCTTATTGGAGTCAAATGCATCGTAAAAACAGAGACAAGACAATTTGAAAATGCAGGATACACAATTACTTATAGTAGAGTGACAGAAATCAAAAGATACTCTGAAGAAGAGTGGAAGAAGCTCCAAGAAGAGAATGTAGATGATAGTTTCTATACAGAACTTCTTGACAGATATATTAGATCGTCATTTGGTTTTATAGATTCTTGGTGAGAAGCATGGAAGAAGTAAGAAGACTGTTGCGCGAGAATAAGATCTTCATCTTAGTGTTGAAAAAGTTTAGCAACATCTTCATTTATAAGAGAACTGCAGATGGAAAAGAGACTTGGTCTGGTGATTTTGTTCCAACTGAAGAAGACATTAGATGTCTTCTATCAGCAGTTAAAAAGATTATGCTCTTACTACAAAACAAAAGACCTGCTGAAGGACATACAAGAATGTCCATATATGATCCAGAAGAGTACAAGTATACAGCACCTAGATGCATAATCAAAATAGAAGATCATTCATACTTTGATTCCATTGGACTTAGATACATAATCTATGCAGAATGCAATTCTATACAAGATCTGTTGGATCACATTTTGTCAGAGGTGTGTTAGCATGAAGGATGGATATGAGATTAAGAGAAGCTTTCTTCTGATAGAAAGTAAAAGTGAATTGGACTCTCTTCTAGAATTGTGTGAAGATGTACTTAATACAGATCTGCTGGACGTGAGAGCAATAGACTTGTATTCTAGATTTATAGCACTTTTATACGACGTCAAATATTGTGTAACTGCAATGAATCCTTATCCAAGGACAAGTATTAGCTTCCGTTCAACTGATCTTAGAAAAGTCTTGGACTATACCATAGTCTACATGCATGAGCTTGACAAAGATCCTAGCAAATCTGGTATTATTGCTGCAACTCTTTCAAGGGATCACAAAGCAATAGTTGCTACATTTACAAAATACAAACATCAGTTCAAGCTCTTTCTAAAAGGTTACCAAGAAGGTTATCATGAAGCAATAAAACAGTTAAGAGATATAGAGAGTCTTGCAGATGCAATAGTAGCAAAGTATACAGAAGCTTCAGCATTTGTAAAATGTTCGTCTACTACAATTTCAATGGTGTTCAGATAAGGTGATCAGCATGTCTGAGAGCTTCATAACACTCTCTACTATAAGAACAGTAGCTGTGTCTTAGAAATAAAGATAATTAAGGATGGCTAATAGCTGTAATTGAGGTGGAAAGATGAAAATTCTTAACTTAGGAGTTGTTCTTGTGAAATTTGGCAAGAAAGTAGAAGGAATATTGCAATTTGAAGGTACAATAAAGGATCTTCTTGATGCACTATACGATCTTACAGTTAAAGAGAGCTGGGATAGAGTATTTGTCTTCGACAGCTGGATAGAGAATGCAGACAAAGTCTATGAAGTGATGAATTTCCTTGAAACTATAGACGAATATGTACTCTCTGAGGATTCTAATTACATTCCATTTAAAGGATTAGAGTTTGTTGAAGCATTCAGCCTTAGTGATAATAGCATGTACCTTGGATTTTCATATAAGATGGATGATCAAAGAGTAGTTCCTCTACTAGATATTCAATGCTATCCTCCAGCAATAATAGATGAAGTAAGATGCAGCTTGAGAGACATGCATTCAGGAGAAGAAACACCAAGAGAACCTTACGTTTCTTACTTTAAAGATGGTAGCTATAGAATGTTTAGGATAGCAATTGACTCCTTTAAGAGTGTAAGTTATGAATATAATTCTGTATTGATAAACAAGCATCAGTATGTAAACACAAATTTCAGAAAAGAGTTTGAAGCAGACGAAGCTACACTAGATAATTTAACATTAAAAGGTCTCTATGCTCTTTTAGGCGTATTTGTATACTATGAGTGCAAAGACAGACTATATGAACTATTTCGTAAGGAGTGTGTAGACTATACATTAGAATGGTATATGATGTGCGCAGACAAATACCTGAAGAATTCAAAGGTGGTAATATGATCAAAAGCTTAGCTTCAAGTTCTGTATATGAGTTTACAAAAAAGCTAGTTCTTGCTATAGACAGAGTTTTAATCGATGAGTTCAACTGGACAGACAATCAATTTGAAACATTTTGGAGAAGGGTTCTAGAAGAGCTTGAAATTGACAAAGAGAGCATCGATCGCATATTTATTGAAGTTTTTGGGATAGAGCGCATGATAGCAGATGCTATTTATACAAGTCTTGAAGAATATGTCTTGAAAGAAGCAACGAGGTGATTGTATGAATGAAACGATTGTTGTAGAGTTTGGAGTTGAGAAGAATGTAAAGAGAGACTACGGATATGAGGAAAAGTGTCTTACTTTTAGAGGAGAACCAACACCTTACAAAGCAATTCTCAAAAATGGACAGCTAGTTGCAATAGTTTCAAGAAGATATAAGCTCATAGAAAACGAAAGAGTTATTGAAGTCTGTAAGAAAATCAAAGACCAACTTGGATTTGATGACATGAGAGTAGTAGACAATTTTCCAAGAGTTCATATTCACTTAATCAGAGATGACAGTAGTGTAATAGTTCACAATTCAGTTGATGGTTCATTTGCTCTTCGAGTAGATCTAGCTGTACCAATTTCAGGATCTTATGCAATAGTGAGAACAGACGAAATTAGAGAGATGTATAGAAAGCACATTGGAGATGTTACATTAGAGACTCTACCAAAGATTGTGTCCAAAGTTCTTGAGTTCAGTGAGCATATAAAGTTGGCAATAAATGATCTTCAAAGCTTTAGCATTAGTGAGAACAAGGACATTATAGATGGTCTCAAAGAATTACTTCCAAAGAAATATACTCAGACTGTTTTATGGGCTATCAAAAGCAGACCTGATATGAACCTCAAAGAAATATATGAGATAGTAGCATCAAAAATCTGGAATGCAAAAGGAATAGACATGAGGAGAAAGATTAGACTGTTTGAAAGATTAAATAAGCTGATTTTGTTACCAATAGTGCTGAGGTGATTGGATGACTCTAAATATACAGATCAAAGATGACTTTATTGCAAAGATTCTTCTTGATCTGAAAAAGGATAAGAAATCTTGGGATGACGTTTTTCAATTTCTTCTGATAAAAAGCGGTATCTTAGTTGGTAAGAAGGAAGTACAGGTAAAACTCGGATCTAAGCTGAAAGATTACTTGCTTAGCGATCCAAATGTAATTGGTAGCATTGTTAAGTACATTAAGGAAGAGTTGATCCATCAAGGAATACCTCTGGAATATTTAGAGAATCAGCTTATAGAAGAAAATTTAGAAAGAGCTGCGAGAATGATTCTTCACTCACTTCTTGATGGAAAATTATTTAGCGCAATAAAGTTTACAGTTGGTAATGAAACTACGAGGTGATGTAAATGAGTGATCTGAATAGAGTTGTTAAGCTTGAGGAATTAATTAAAAAGAGAGATGTCAATGACATCTCTGAAGTACTTGAAGTGGATCAAGACTCTTACAATAAGATCTTTGCAGACACTATTGGAAAAATTGTAGAGGCTACAATGAAGCCAACGAAAACTGAGGCTGCTTATCTTCTTTTAAAATATCTAGGGCTGAAAGATGATGAGATTACTGTTGAAAAGTTACTCAAAATGCTCTCAATATACCAGCATATACTTGATCTGCATGACCTCATTGCTATTCAAATAGTTGGATGCGGTACAGTTCCAAGAGCAGCAATTCCAGTAATAGCAGAGAAGATAGTTAGTTCTTTCTACTCAGGCGATAAAGAAGTTATGTTTCAATGAGGTGATTGAGTGAAGAAAGAAGTTATTTCTCTTCATTTTTTAAATGAGTGTAATCTTCATTGTCCTTTTTGTTATCGATCTTCTCATTCCAATGATAGTCTCGATTATAACTTTTGGATAGAATGTATACCCTACTTTTCTAAGGTTACTAAACAAATTGCTCTTGGCGGTGGAGAACCTTTCTATTCTATATCAAGCTCCAAGTTTGTTGAGAAGTTTTCGACTGAATGTAAGAAGCATGGATTGATTTGCAACTGTACAACTAATGGAAAGAATTTAGAGCATATCATCAAATATGGTTATGCTCTTGATTTGATCTCTGTCAGTTATGATGTTTATAAGTGGTCTGATATTGAAGAGTACATATCGGCTGTAAGAGAAATAAAAGATTATCTTAGAAGAGTTGGATGTAACTTCTTGATAACTCAAGAGTATTTAGATAGAACAAGACTTATACAACACGTCAAGAAGGTTTTAGAAGCAGTAGACTATGTATACTTCTTGATGCCAAAGAAGACATTCTTCGTGGATGTTCTAAAAATCAGAGATCTGATCTTTGGCTTTTCGCTACTATATAGAGGTAGAGTGTTTGTAGATGACTGTCTACATCATGTTCTCAAGGAGAAAAAGTACTCTAATTGGAGTAAGCCATGTCACTACGGGAAACAAGTTCTAAATGTTAATCAAGATGGTACTGTAACTGGATGTTCATTCGATTATAAAGTGCTCTTCAAGATAGACGATCCAAGAGATGTGCTGAAATTGGACAGTATTGTAGTAGTAAGCAGATATTACTGTCCTCACGTTTTGAGGTGAGATAATGGATGATGAAATAGAAATTTTATGTCCAAACTGTTCGGAACTTGTAGTTTCGCTTGATTGCGAAACAGAAGAAGAAATTAGAGAAGCTCTCAAAGCAGTAGAGCAAATCACTGGATGGAAGCTACATCTTAAAGTAGAGGTAGCGAAGAAAGATGATCCTTGTGAGTACAGATATGTCTTTATTCCAGTTAAACCAGAAGACGTCATAGTTGAAGGTGAAGAGATTTTAGTAAAAGAAGAGAAGATACCAGAAATGTACTTGAACTCTTCATACATGATCCTAGTACTAAAGCATCCTACAGAAAACATAGATCCAATTGCTATAGAATACACTGATGGCTATTGTGAAAGAAAATGTGTACTAAGTGCATCTCAACATTGTTATGAGCCTCACTTTGAGCCTCTTGCTAAAGTTTGCAAACATCTTGGCAAAAAATTCCATTGTCATGACGGAGGTTCACCAGAACTCTTCTTAGAATGGCTTGAAGAAAATGGTTATGATGGTGTTGAATATGAAGAGAGTTGACAGAATAAAATACATGATGGAAAAAATGTTTGGAATACCACACTCGAAAATGAAAATAGTCAAAGATTACAACGGAAAGTATTTTCTGTACTTGGGATCAAGATCTAAACATCAACTTTGGTACAACTTATTAGAACAGTTAGAAGAGAAGTTGGGTGAAGATGGTCTAGAGCAGTTAGTTGAAAAGCACAACGGACAATTACATTATGCAAACATTGCACCTGTATTCGATACTGAAGATTCTCTAGTAGAATTTTTAGAAGAAGCTTTATTATTAATTGCGCTTAAATAAATTGTGAGGTGGTATAATGGAAATAAGAGTAGTTTTGAAGATAGAATTAGATGAAGAAACAAGACAGTTTCTAAGAGAAGCTTTGAAAGATCTATTGGAGAAAGTTACCAAAGAAGAAGTCAAAGAGAAAAAGGATGAAAAAATAGAGCTACCAGAAATTAAACAAAAGAAGGAAGAAAGAAGGGTGACAATATTCCATCCAGATGAAGTGCTGATGAAAGTAAAAGAAATCTTCAGCAGAGAACAGATTTCAGAACAGTCAAGAAAGATCTACACTGGTTATTGCAAGAACTTCATAAAAGTGATGATGCAAAAGGGGATAGAAAACATCAAAATAGACGACATAGAAGAGTTTGCACAGAAATTTAAACCTGAAGTAAGAGGAGCAGCAAGAAACATTGCATTTCTTACAATTGCACTTACAGACAAAAACATTTCGAGAAGGATACATGACCTATTGGACAAAGTAACACTTTCAAAGAACAGATATGCAGTAATTGGTCTCTACTACTTTACAAAGAGACTTGGAACAGATGTGTTGATAAGACAATATCCAAAATATTCGCATCTTATAAACGAAGTCTTCAAGCTAATCAAGTATGAAGAAGAGCTAAAAGAGAAAGAAGTTAAAGAGACACAGGAATTCCTTAAAGATCTTGCCAAGAAGGAAAGATTGGTTATGAATGGTATTCTGAAGTGAGGTGACAAAATGGTAAACATTCTAGACGTCAATATAGACGACTTGTTAGAAGAGTTTGAGAAGTCTAGAAAAGATAGACTTCAATTTCTTTTTGAACTACAAAGAGAGCTCTGCAAGAAGGCAGATCCAAAGCTGCTAGAAGGAAACATCTATACTAAAGAGGGTCAGGACAAAGTAAAGCAGTACATATTCTACTGTGCAGAAGAGCTTTTTGAACTTTCAAACAAGATGAAAGGCAGACCATGGGTCAAGACAATATATCTTCCCGACGTAAATGAGATCTATGATGAGTTAGCAGATGCTTTCTTAATGCTAATACTAGTCTGCATCTCTCTTGGAGTTGATGCAGATAAGATCTTCAAGCTGTGTCTGAGAAAATATAAGGTAAACATGTTCAGACAAGAAACTAATTACTAGATCTCTAAGCTGCAAGAGGTGCTTAGAATGATATATTCAATGACTCTAGATCGGCCTACTTATCTGGAATTCTCCAATTTTTTAGAAGTTCTTTCTTGTCTTGAAAAGAAGAAGCCTAATCTAATCGTCACAGATCATATTGGCTGTCTCTATTCGTTTACTTTTAATCTAGGTTATTCTAACGTAGTTTTTCTTGATTATCTTACAGAAGCATCTGGTGGTATCTGTTTTACAGCTCACTTTCTTGGATCGTATAAGAACTATTTCGATTCACCTTTTTTCAGCAATTATGAGCATGATGTTTTCGATCTTGGTGTATATAGTAATGCTGTGATCTGCAGTCCTCTCTATTATGTATATGAGCAATTGAAGCTATACTCTCTTAAGCGTGACTCTTTTGTCACTATATTTTCTACAGAAGATCTCGAAATGATAACTACAGTTGATTGTTTTGTTAGAGAATTCTGTAAAAGAGTTAAATTAGCTGTATCGCTGCTCTAGAAGTGAGAGGTGTTGCTTATGGGGATAGAACCAGGAGACGTTGTAGAGCTCATTAATAATGACTTTGGACTTATGAAGGCAGAAATAGGAGCTAGAGCTCTAGTATACAGTAAAAGTATAGTTAATGTACACGGAAATCTCGAAGCTTTTGTCCATGTGGTTTGGATAGATGAGAGATCAAATAGTCAAGTTGATGGAAGGTACTATGTAGGGAGGTTCAAGAAAGTAGGAGAAGATAAAGAGTTTAAACTACTACTTTCGCTTCTAGATGAAGAACTAGATGAATCTAGCCTTTTTAGGCTAGCAAAGAATCATGTAGAGAAGAAGTACAATAGGAGGTGCCTGAATGGATAGGGATACATTTGTCAGAATTGCAGTGAATTTTAATCTGTTCAATC